>WNFI01121057.1_pt1 | contig 71365 bp, 58 predicted proteins | sample 5400471 | NCBI WGS metagenome assembly WNFI01 (sample SAMN13153348, study PRJNA577476) | soil metagenome | isolation source: 100 cm saprolite on Douglas fir-dominated hillslope | place: USA:California | collected 2013-09-17 | reverse complement strand
CGACAACCTGGCGGCGCAGTACAGCCGCGAGCTCGCGGACTTCACCATCTACGTCATCGACGTCGCCGGGGGGGACAAGGTGCCCCGCAAGGGCGGACCCGGCATCACGCAATCCGACCTGCTGGTGGTCAACAAGACCGATCTGGCCCCGCACGTCGGCGCGGACCTTTCGGTGATGGCGCGCGACGCCCGAAGGATGCGCGGCGAGGGGCCGACCGTGTTCGCGCAGGTCACGAACCGGGTCGGCGTCAATGACATCGCTGCCCACGGGCCCCCCGATACCCACCGTGAAGGCGCGCGCCGCGAAATCGCGCGCCAGCGGCGCATCCCGCTGCTCGAAGTGCCCGGGCTCGTCGGAATGCTCGTGCCCATGTTGATGCGGGTGGTCGTGATCGTGATCGTCGTGCATGAGACCTCCTCGCCCTGCGGCCCCGCCCCTCAGGACTGGAAGAGCCTGGAATAGAGCCGATCGTGCGCCGCCGAAAGCAGATCCGCCACCGGCGCCGTCTGGGCCAGCGCCTCGGGGTCGAGCGCCGCGCAGGCCGCGAGCACCTCCTCGAACGTGGCGCCCAGTTTCGCCTGTTGCATCTGCGCCTCATGCGTGCCGACGAGGTTCAGCCGCACCGCCGCCGAGACCACGCCGCGCGCCACCGTCCAGAGGAAAAGTCGCAGGGTCTCGCCGGCGGAGAGGCCCAGGCCGCGAAACACGGCCCCCGAGATCGGCGCGAGGTGCAGGAGCAGACCGTTCTGGCCCGCGCGCTCCTGAATGGGCCGCAGCTCGGCCGGGAAGATGCGCGCCGCGGTGGAGAGCAGCGCGCGTCCCTGCGTGCGGCTGGCCCGATTGGCGACATGGTTGACGAGAAAGGCGTCGGCCCGCCTGTCGAGTGCAGGCAGGGCGGCCGGATCCGCGTGCGCGGCCCTGACCAGCGGCAGCGCGCTGCAGCCCGCCTGCCAGAGCGCATCGCGGAGGAACCGCCGGAGCTCCTCGGCACAGGTCACCTCGCGGGCCTGCACCGCGGCCTCCAGCCCGGCCGAGTGCGCGAAGCCGCCGGTGGGGAACGCCGAGTCGGCCAACTGCAGGATCCTCCAGCGCGCGTCCATCGTCCGCTCCCTTCCTTTCCTAGAACAGCGAGTAGAGCTGCGAAAGCGGCAAGCTCTGCGCGGGGTCGCATCGCAGCAGCACGCCGTCGGCTCGAACTTCGTAGGTCTCGGGATCGACGGTGAGCTGCGGCAGGGCGTCGTTGAGCTTCATATCGCGCTTGCCCAAGGCCCGGCAGCCGCGCACCGCGCTCGGGCGCTTGGAGAGACCGAGCGCGTCGAGCGTGCCCTCCGCGAGCGCGCGCCCCGACACGAAGACGAGGCTGGTCGCGCCCACGGCGAGGCCTCGGGCGCCGAACATCGGCCGCATCGCGAGCGGCTGCGGGGTCGGGATCGAAGCGCCCGCGTCGCCCATCTGCGCCCAAGCGATGAAGCCTCCCTTGATCACCAGCTCCGGCTTCACGCCGAAGAAGCCGGGCCGCCAGAGAACGAGGTCCGCGAGCTTGCCCGCTTCGACCGATCCGACCTCGTGGGAGAAACCGTGCGCGATGGCCGGGTTGATCGTGTACTTCGCCAGGTAGCGCCGGATGCGCAGGTTGTCGTTCTCGCCCTGCTCTTCGGGCAGGCGGCCCCGCTGCTCGCGCATCTTGTGGGCCGTCTGCCAGGTCCGGGTGATCACCTCGCCGACGCGGCCCATCGCCTGGCTGTCGCTCGAGATCATGCTGATCGCGCCCAGGTCATGGAGGATGTCCTCCGCCGCGATGGTCTCTCCGCGGATCCGGCTCTCGGCGAAGGCGACGTCCTCGGGGATCTCCCGGTCCAGGTGATGGCAGACCATCAGCATGTCCAGATGCTCGTCGAGGGTGTTCACGGTGAACGGCCGCGTCGGATTGGTGGAGCTGGGAAGAACGTGCGCTACGCCGCAGACGCGCAGGATGTCCGGCGCGTGCCCGCCGCCGGCCCCCTCCGAGTGGTAGGTGTGGATGGTGCGGCCCTTGAATGCGGCGATCGAGTCGTCGACGTAGCCGGATTCGTTGAGCGTGTCGGTGTGGATGGTGACCTGCACGTCCTCGCCCTCGGCGGCCGAGAGACAGCAGTCGACGCTCGCGGGCGTCGTGCCCCAGTCCTCGTGCAGCTTGAGCCCGATCGCGCCCGCGCGGATCTGATCGAGCAGCCCCTCGGGCAGCGAGGTGTTTCCCTTGCCGGTGAATCCGATGTTGAGCGGGATGTGATCGACCGCCTGGAACATGCGCGCGAGGTTCCACGCGCCCGGCGTACAGGTCGTCGCGTTGGTGCCGGTCGCCGGCCCGGTGCCGCCGCCCACCCAGGAGGTGATGCCGCTCGCGAGCGCCTCGTCCGCTTGTTGCGGGCAGATGAAATGGATGTGCGTGTCGATTCCACCGGCGGTCAGGATGAGCCCTTCGCCAGCGATCGCCTCGGTGGTCACGCCCACCACCAGACCCTTGGTCACGCCCGCCATCGTGTCCGGGTTGCCGGCCTTGCCGATGCCGGCGATACGGCCGTGCTTGATGCCCACGTCGGCCTTGTAGATGCCGGTGTGATCGAGGATCAGCGCATTGGTGATCACGCAGTCGAGCGCGGCGCTGTCCGTCGCGCCCGCCATCTGGCCCTGTCCGTCGCGGAGGACCTTTCCGCCGCCGAACTTGCATTCGTCGCCGTAGCTCGTGAGGTCCCGCTCCACCTCGGCGACCAGGGCAGTGTCACCGAGCCGGACTCGGTCGCCGGTGGTAGGCCCGTAGAGATCGCCGTAATGGCGCCGGTCGATGGTCCTGCTCACGGCGCCTGCTCCTCGTGGCCGAAGGCGCGGGCGGCCACGGCGGCGAGCAGCCGCTCGCGGCCCGAAGGGCTGACCTTTCCTTGGGCCAAAGCGTTCCCGCCGCGGACCACGGCGTTGCCGGCGAGCGCGACGAGCTGCACCGTCCGCTGCTCCCCCGGCTCGAAGCGCACGGCCGTTCCCGCCGGAATGTCCAGCCGCATCCCGTACGCGCGGCCGCGGTCGAACACCAGCGCGCGGTTGGTCTCCGCGAAGGGGTAGTGGCTGCCCACCTGGATGGGCCGGTCTCCGCGGTTGGTCACCGTCAGCTGCACCGCCTCGCGGCCCTGGTTGAGCACGATCTGGCCGGGCTGCACGAAGACCTCGCCCGGCACGGGGGACCCGGCAGGCGGACGAGCAAAGGCCGCCTTTGCGGGCACCGGCAAGAAGCTGCCGTACAGCGCGAGCTGCAGATCGCCTTGCTCGGTCGCGATCGGGTGGTGCACCGTCACCAGCTTGGTCCCGTCGGGGAAGGTCCCCTCGACCTGCACCTCGGCCATCAGCTCCGGCACTCCGGGCATCACCTGTGCTCGCCCGAGCAGCCGGCGGCCCAGGTCCATCAGCTCCGCCACGCTGCGCCCATCGCGGATGAGCTCGAGCAGCTGCACCGAGATGAGCGCCACCGCCTCCGGATAGTTGAGGCGTAGCCCGCGCGCGAGCCGCTTCTGCGCGAGGGAGCCCGCCGTATGCAAGAGCAGCTTTTCGATCTCCCGCGGGGTCAGATGCATCGCTCTCTCCTCAGCACTTCCGTGCCCATGGATCGTCTCCGAGCAGCGCCGGCAGCTCCGCGAGGTGCCCGCGCAGCGCGCGCACCAGCTCCTCGACGGACTCGGCGGCGAAGCGCGCCACCAGCGCGTCGCCACCCACAGGGCTCGCCGCGGCGATCAGGCGCGCCGCGGATGCGAGCGGCACGCCGTCGATGCGCTCGCGGACTTGCTCGCGCAGGCCGGCGAAGAGCGGTCCGGCCACGAGCAAGGTGGCGAGCGCGTCGAAACGCCCTAGCCTCTCCTTCAGCGCGCCGTGGGCTGGGTCCAGGAGCAACGCCTCTTCCACCAGCGCGTCGCCGCCGCGGCGGACGGCGAGCGAGATCAGACAGCGCGAGAATGCCCAACGCTCTCCGCGAGCGCTGCGGCCTGCAGTGAGCACCTCACACGAGGCAACCGAGGCGCCTGCGCCGAGATCGATCTCGGTGCGCTGCCGGTACCGCGCCCCGGCGAAGCAGGAGAAGGGATCAGGCGCGAGCACCAGCGCCGCTCCGGCCCCGACGCGGGCGTGCAGCTCGCTCTCGCAGCCACCTGGGGACCGGTAGACGCGCGTCGGCCCCTGCGTGGAGACGAAGGCCAGCGCTCCAGGACCGAGCTCCACCTCCAGCCGCACCCGGTCGCCGTCCACGAGGCCCCCGCCCAGCGTGCTGGTGTAGGCCCAGGCGGCGGCGCCGTGGTTGCGCGGGGTCAAGAGGCGCAGCGGGCTCTCCGCATACGCGGCACGGATCGCGGTCGCGCCGCCTGCTCGCTCGAAGCAGAGGCGCCCTCGCGCGGTGCGCGGCGGATTCGGCATGCGCACACTTGTAGGCAGGTTCGCGGTCATACGGCGAGCCATCGTCGCGCTTCGTCGGGCCGCAGCTCGGCGATCGCGCCGCGTTCCACGATCTCGCCGCGCGAGAGAATGGCATAGTGCTGGGCCAGCGAAAGCGCGAAGTCCAGGTACTGCTCCACGAGCAGGACGGTCATGCCGCGCTCCAGCAGCGTGCGCAGCACCTTCTCGATCTCCTTGATGGTCGAAGGCTGGATGCCCTCGGTGGGCTCGTCGAGCAGCAGCAACCTGGGGCGCGCCACCAGCGCCCTCGCGATGGCGAGCTGCTGCTGCTGGCCGCCCGACAGATCGCCGCCGCGCCGGGAGCGCATCGACTTGAGGATGGGAAAGAGGGCCTCCAATTCGCCCCGATCCGCGGGCGCCCGGCCGCCCGCCGCCGACTCGCCCACCGCCAGGTTCTCCGCGACGGTGAGTCGCGAAAAGATCTCCCGGCCTTGCGGCACGTAGCCGACCCCGAGCCGCGCGCGCTCGTAGGGCGGCAGCCTGGTCAAGTCCTTTCCGTCGAGCAGCACCGAGCCGGAGCGCACCGGCAGCTGGCCGATCAGGCAGCGCAAGAGGGTGGTCTTGCCAACGCCGTTGCGCCCGAGCAGCGCCGTGCAGGATCCCTGTGGCACTGATAGATCGATGCCGCGCAGCGTGTGGCTGCCGCCGTAGTACTGATTGAGCCCGCGCACTTCCAGCATGGCGTCTCGTACTCCTAGCGCCCCAGGTACACTTCGATCACGCGCGGATCGTCGCGGACCTTGTCCATGGTGTCCTCCACCAGGACCCGGCCCTCGTGCAACACCGTCACTTTGCGGGCGATGCTGTCGACGAACCGCATGTCATGCTCGACCACGACCAGTGAATGCGTTCCTGCAAGCGACTGGAACAGCTCGCCGGTGCGCTGCGTCTCCTCGTCGCTCATGCCGGCCACCGGCTCGTCGAGCAAGAGGAGCCGCGGCCCCTGCGCGAGCAGCATCCCGATCTCCAGCCATTGCTTCTGACCGTGCGAAAGCAGGTCTGCCGTGCGCCCCGCGTGCTCGCGCAGCCCGATCAGGTCCAGCACCTCGTCGATGCGCGCTTTCTGCGCGGCCGTGAGCCGCGCGCGCAGCGTCGGGAAGACCCGCTTGTCCCCCCCGAGCGCGAGCTCCAGGTTCTCGAAGACGCTGTGGTTGCGAAACACGGTGGGCTTCTGGAACTTCCGCCCGATGCCGGCGTGCGCGATCTCGGTTTCCGTGAGCCTCGTGAGATCGTGCGCGTCGCCGAACAGCACCTCGCCTTTGTCGGGCCGCGTCTTGCCGGTGATCACGTCCATCAGCGTGGTCTTTCCCGCACCGTTGGGCCCGATGATGCAGCGCAGCTCGCCCGGCTCGACGATGAGGCTGAGGCCGTCGAGCGCCTTGAAGCCGTCGAAGCTGACCGTGACCCCGTCGAGGTAGAGCACCGGCCCCTGCGGCGTGTCGAGCCTCACGGTCGCTGCTCCTTGAGCAGCACGCCGAGCAGGCCCTGCGGAAGGAAGCGCGTGACCAGGATGAACGCCAGCCCCAGCGCGTAGAGCCACAGCTCGGGGAATGCAGCGGTGAGCAAGCTCTTCGCGGTGTTGACCACCGTCGCACCGAGGATGGGCCCGAGCAGCGTGCCGCGCCCTCCGATCGCGACCCAGATGGCGATCTCGACCGAGTTGGCGGGCGACATCTCGCCCGGGTTGATGATGCCGACCTGCGGCACGTAGAGCGCTCCGGCGATGCCGCAGATCACCGCGGAGAGCGTCCAGACGAACAGCTTGAACCCGACCGGATCGTAGCCGAAGAATCGCAATCGGCTCTCGGCGTCGCGGATGGCGGTGAGCACGCGGCCGAGCCGGGCGCGCACCAGCCAGCGGCAGAGCACGAGCGAGAGGAGCAGCGTGGTGGCCGTGATGACGAACAACGCCACGCGGGTGCGCGAGCTCGCCAGGCTGAATCCCAGGATGCGCTTGAAGTCGGTGAAGCCGTTGTTGCCGCCGAACCCCGTCTGGTTGCGAAAGAAGAGCAGCATGAAGGCGTAGGTCAGCGCCTGGGTGATGATCGAGAAGTAGACGCCGCGAATGCGCGAGCGGAAAGCAAAGAAGCCGAAGGCGAGCGCCAGGAGCCCCGGCGCCAGCACCACCAGGAGCGCAGACCGCCAGAAATGCTCGCTGCCGCGCCAGTACCAGGGCAGCTCCTTCCAATCGAGGAAGACCATGAAGTCGGGCAGCACGCTCCCGTAAACCCCCTCGGTGCCGATGGCGCGCATCAGGTACATGCCCATGGCATAGCCCCCGAGCGCGAAGAAGAGGCCATGCCCGAGGCTGAGGATGCCGGTGAATCCCCAGACGAGGTCCATGGCCAGCGCGACGATCGCGTAGCAGAGGATCTTTCCCGCCAGCGAGATGCTGTAATCGGAGACGTGCAGCGCGCTGTCCGACGGCACCGCCAGGCTGAGCAGCGGCACCAGCAGCGTGAGCGCGGCGAAGACCGCGCCGATGGCCAGCCAGACCTTGCGCGGATAGAGGGTGAGAAGGAGCCTGGTCACTCTCCCTGGCCCTCCTCGGCGGAACGGCCCCGCTGGGCGAACAACCCCTGCGGGCGCCGCTGGATGAAGAGGATGACGAAGACCAGCACGGCGATCTTGGCCATCACCGCGCCTGCGGTCGGCTCGAGCAGCTTGTTGACCTGGCCCAGTCCCAGCGCGGCCCCCACGGTGCCCGCGAGCTGGCCCACGCCGCCCAGCACCACCACCATGAACGAGTCGACGATGAACCCCTGGCCCAGCTCCGGGCCGACGTTGCCGATCTGCGAGAGCGCGCAGCCGCCCAGGCCGGCCACGCCGGAGCCAAGCGCAAAGGCGAGCAGGTCCACCCGCGGCGTCGATACGCCGAGCGCTGCGGCCATGGCGCGGTTCTGGGTCACGGCGCGCACCAGCAGGCCCAGCCGCGTGCGCGTGAGCAAGAGCCACATGGCCAGCACCACCAGCCCCGCGAAGACCAGGATGGCCAGGCGGTTGTAGGGCAGCACCAGGCCGGACATCACCGGAACGCCGCCCGACATCCAAGGCGGGTTCGCGACCTCCACGTTCTGCGCGCCGAACAACGTCCGCACTGCCTGAATGAGGAGAAGGCTTGCGCCCCAGGTGGCGAGCAACGTCTCCAACGGGCGCCCGTAGAGCTTGCGCACCACCGCGGCCTCGAGGATCACACCGACCAGCGCCGCGGCCACGAATGCCGCCGGCACCGCCGCCAGCAGATACCAGGAGAACAGCCCCGGGAAATGCGACCGGAACAGGCCCTGCACGAGCCAGGTCGCATACGCCCCGATCATCAGCAGCTCGCCGTGGGCCATGTTGATGACGCCCATCAAGCCGAACGTCACGGCGAGTCCCAGCGCTGCGAGCAGCAGGATGCTCCCGAGGCTCAGGCCGCCGAAGACGAGGCCCGCGAGATCGGCGAGGCGCAGCGAGGCGTCGATGCTGTCCAGCGCGTGCTTGAGTGCGGCGCGCACAGCGGGATCCCTCTCGGCGGCGGCATCGTTCTCACCCTGCCCCAGCCGCTGCAGGAGCAGCCGCTTGCTCCTCGTGCTGGGAGCGCGCAGGAGCTGCTCGATGGCCGCGAGACGCCGCGCGCGGTCGGAGCTCGAGAGGGCGAGCGCGGCCGCCGCCTGGCGCAGGGCTTCCGTCACCATTGGGTCGGTCTCGCGCTTGAGCGCCAGCTCGACGGCGGGGAGCACCGCCTCGTCTGCGGAGTCCTGCAGCGACCGCGCGGCGGCGAGGCGATCCGCGGCAGCGGGCGCGGCCAGAGCGAGCGCAGCCAGCGCGCGCTCGAGACCACGGCGCATGCGGTTGTTGATCGACACCTTCTCCAGATCTTCGGTGGATGGCGGCTCGGCCGGCTTCTGCGTGAGCGGATCGATCCAGGCGTCGCCTGCCGCGATCAGCGCCCGCTTGCCGCCCTCGACGTACAGCCTTCCTTCCAGCAGCGCCCTCAGGATAGGCGCAGCCTGCGCGTCGCCCGCGGCGACGGCGGCATCGATCGCCTTCTGCTTCGCGGAAGCATCGCCGAGCGCGATCTCAGCCAGGGCAGACCGGTCCAGCGCCAGCGCGGCGGGAGAGATCGCGGCGGAAGCCAAGAGCGCGGCCGCCGCCAGATTGACCCGGAAGCGCGCCGCGCGGGCATCGGGGACCGCTCGCCTCATTCCTGGATCTGGATGCCAAACTGCACCGTCGTCAAGGCGTTGGTCCCGGGGGACTCGATGTGTTGCATGACCAGGGCCGCGCGGGTGGCATGTCCGTCGACGATATAGTTGAGGCCCGCATCGAGGGCGTTCGTCGAGCCTCCTCCGCCGTTGGGCATGAAGCGCTGCCAGCGCCCCATCGGTTGCACCCGCCCTGGGCCCAGTTTCGAGCCGATCAGGTAGCTCACCAGCGCGAAGAAGCTCGATCCCTGCTTGACAGCCGGAGCCGGGGCGGGCGGAAGCGGCGGAGGCGCGGCGCCGGTGGAGGAGCCCTGGTCGAAATTGTAATAAGCACCCTCGAGGGAGACCGTGTCGCGGCTGCGACCCAGGCGCTTCTCGAACAGCCCGTCCACGTTGAAGGCAATGAACTTCTGCTCGATCAGCCCGAACCTCGTCTTCTTGTACTGGACCGCTCCGCCGATGGCGAACACGTCCTTGGCCCCATAATAGGTGCTCGAATTGTAATAGCCCGACTCCGGGTCGAGCAGATTGACGACGGCGCGCCCCGCGTAGATCGCCTGGCCGATGGGGGGATTTTCGTCGAGGGTAAAGACCCCACCCTGGTATTTCAGCTTGCCCTTCCCGATTTCGCCCCAGACCGCCGCCCCATCCAACCGGCCCGCGTAGATCGAAGGGTATGCATTGACGATCGTCGGGTAGTTCCATGCGTTCTGGAAATACGGACCGCTCAGGTTGGCGCGGTCCGAGGGAGGCAGGAAGCGACCGAACCAGACGTTGAAGAGGTCAAGGGGCTCGAACCTGGCCACCGCATCGAGGACGTGGATGCGGCCGTTGTCAAAGTTGTTGAGGTCGAGGTTGCCTTGGAACTTCAGCGCGGGTGCTACCTGGCCGACGATGTATGGACGCACGTCGAGCACCATCAAACCGACGCTGTCGGGCAATTGGTCCCTGATGGTGTAGCCTCCCCCTACCCGCAGGCCGACGCCGTATAAGAGCGTCTTCTGGAAATCCTCCGCGCGGGACGCGCGAAGGGGAAGTAGCGCAGCAACGGCGACGGACACGACCAGCGATCGGGCGGCCAGGTTCACGGTGCCTCCTGCGGACAGGGAAACGGAACGCCGGCGCGGAGGGTCCGCGCCGCGACGAGAGAGAGGGGGCCGCGGCTACTTCTGCGCGTGCCTCTCGTTGCCGGGGATGAACGGGCTCCAGGGCTGGGCGCGGATGGGGCCGCTGGTCTTCCAGACCACGTCGAACTGCCCGTTCGACTGCACCTCGCCGATCATCACGGGTTTCCACAGGTGATGGTTGGTCTCGTCCATCTTGAGCGTGAAGCCCGAGGGCGCGGCGAAGGTCTGGCCGGACATGGCCTTGCGAACCTCGTCGACCTTGGTGGAACCGGCTTTCTTGACCGCCTGCGCCCACATGTTGATGCCGACGTAGGTCGCCTCCATCGGATCGTTGGTGACTCGCCCGGCGCCGCCGGGGAGCCCGCTCTTCTTCACGTACGCCTTCCATTTCGCGATGAACTCGGCGTTCGGCTTGTTCTTCAGCGACATGAAGTAGTTCCAGGCCGCAAGGTGTCCGACCAGAGGTTTCGTGTCGATGCCGCGCAGCTCCTCCTCGCCGACGGAGAACGCCACCACCGGGATGTCGGTGGCTTTGAGGCCGTGGTTGCCCAGCTCCTTGTAGAAGGGGACGTTGGAGTCCCCGTTGATGGTGGAGATCACCGCGGTGCGGCCGCCGGCGCCGAACGCTTTGATCTGCGCCACGATGGTCTGGTAGTCGCTGTGGCCAAAGGGCGTGTAGATCTCCTCGATGTCCTTCGCGGCCACCCCCTTGGACTTGAGAAACGCGCGCAGGATCTTGTTGGTGGTGCGGGGATAGACGTAGTCGGTGCCGAGGAGGAAGAAGCGCGTCGCGCCGCCTCCCTCCTTGGACATCAGATATTCGACCGCAGGAATCGCCTGCTGGTTCGGGGCCGCCCCGGTGTAGAAGACGTTCTGCGAGAGCTCCTCGCCCTCGTACTGCACGGGATAATAGAGCAGGCCATTCAGCTCCTCGAACACCGGCAGCACCGACTTGCGCGAGACCGAGGTCCAACAGCCGAACACGGCGGCGACCTTGTCCTGCGTGATCAGTTGGCGCGCCTTCTCCGCGAACAGGGGCCAGTTCGAGGCGGGGTCCACGACCACCGGCTCGATCTTCTTTCCCAGCAACCCGCCCTTGGCGTTGATCTCTTCGATGGTCATGAGCGCGACGTCTTTCAGGGACGTCTCGCTGATTGCCATGGTGCCGGAGAGCGAGTGGAGGATGCCGACCTTGATCGTCTCGGCCGCTGCCGCGGTCCGTGCCAGGGCGATGGAGACCAGCAGCGAGAACGCTAGCGCAAGGATCCTGCACATGTTCATGTTGGCTCTCCCCAGAGCGAGGTCCCGCGAAGGCGATCGATCCGAGCTCAAGATCTGCCGTTCATGAGCCTGCGGTCTGCAAAAGCAGGACCAAGCGCCGGCGGACGGGAATGCGGCTGGCTTGGTGTCGGGAGACGGCAGGATCGCGCGCTCCGAGATCGCCTCCCCACAAGCAGACTTTTTTGTCGCTATTATCGGTAGAGGCGACGTTACTGTTGGGCGCGCCAAACCAGTGGAGACGGTGTGCAGCCAGAGCCAGCGACCGTGGCCCCGCAGCGCGGCACCTCGAGCGGCGCGAGGGTGCAGAGGGCAAAGTCCTGACGACAAAAGAGTAGCCTCTGCTGCCGGTCGAAACGATTTTGTCGGAAACCGCGATCGTCCGGCGCTCCTCCAGAGCGACGGAGCGAAGGATCGGTGCCCGGCCCGGCACACGGCCGAGGCCAACGCGGACGCCGCTTGCGCGTCCGCGTTAGCCTCTTCAGATCAAGTGGTCTTCGCTTAGAAGAAGTAGAATCCGCTCAGCATGAGCTGGTTCCCGTCGAGGTTGCCATCCGGCGGCCCGACGTAGGCGGGCGGCACCCCGCCCGTGGTGCGGGTGTGCCAGTGAGCGTACTCGAGGCCTATCGCATAGCCGCCCTCCTGGTAGCGGAGCATGCCGGAGACGACCGTGTTCTGGAGCCGCGTTCCGCCGGCCGCGATCACGTCGCTGTTGCTCGGCTTGGAGGTGCCGGCCAGGCCCCACACGCTCAGCTCCGGCGTGAAGTTGAAGCCCATGAGGTCCGGCAGCGCGGCGGTCTCCTGGTTGCCGATGCCGGCGCGGTGGCTCTGGTTCCAGTGGCCGGACACGCCGAGGCGGAAGTTCTTGCCCACCGCCTGGACGCGCGCCTCGAAGCCCGGGTAACCCGACTGTTCCCCGAAGCTGGTGATGGACTGGTTCGGGAGCCCAGTGGCTGTGAGCGGCGCCACCCACTGCGAGCGCATCACCATCGCCGCGAACTCGAGGCTCGCGACACCGAAGAAGCCGGGGAACTGCTGGTAGACGGCGACGCCCGGCTCGCGCCAGCCGACGGCGCCCGCCTGGTAGACCAGCGGGTATCCGATGTGACCGACCGAGGCTGGACCCGCGGGCGGCGCCCAGGGAGACGACCCGATGAGCAGCTCGTGGTCCTGGCCGAAGCGGATGGCCGTGTTTCCCCAGTTCAGCTCGGCGAAGACGTGCCGCAGCCGGGGCAGGAGCGAAACGTCGCCGTAGCCACCTTGTCCCGCGTTGTTGGAGAAGTCGATCTCCACGTAGGCGCGTGGCGTGGCCCCTTGAAAGATCTTGGGACCGGCGAACGCCAAGCTGAAGCGCGACTGGCGAACGTCGCCGCCGAACAGTGCCTTGTGGTTGCTGAACTGCTGCGCCACGAACCACGACTGGCCGCCGTTGCCGGGACCGAGCACCGAATCCTGGGCGTAGAGGGACCCTCCGACGATCCCGTGAAAGGCGAAAACGAAGTCTGACTTCGGCTCTTGAGCCGAAACCGCCGTCCCGGCGGCGAACATGGCTGCACAGATCAGAGCGCGAACCCTGGGTCTCATGCAATTCATTCGGCCTCCTGTTTGGATATCGGGCGCATTTGAGGAAAGGCGGAAACAACGCGGAAGAAATGCGGCGGACCCTAATTTCGCGCTTTTCAATTGGGCATTGCAAGTCGCGGTGGGTCAGCGCTTGCCCTCGGCGGCGGCGCTCCCGCCTGGGAAGCCGCACCGCGAGTGATTGCCGCGGTGCGTCTAGCAAGCCCGCCGGGAGACCGCGGCGGCGCGCACCGCGTGCCGCCTTGAAGCGCAACCTTCGCGCGTGCTAACCCGAGACGGACGCGGCGGCGCCGCCGCCGATCCGCCCGACGTGCGCGCACGCGCCGGGGTTGTTGGCGGCCGCGCGAGGAGGCGGAGTGGAATTCGTCTTCATCTCGCTGCTGAACGGCGTTACCTACGGCCTCTTGCTCTTCATGCTCTGCAGCGGCCTGACGCTGATCTTCAGCATGATGGGCATCCTCAATTTCGCCCACGCTAGCTTCTACATGCTGGGGGCATACTTCGCGCACCAGATCAGCCGGCACATCGGCTTCTGGCCCGCGCTCTTCCTCGCGCCGCTCCTGGTGGGCGTGGTGGGGGCGGTGATCGAGCGCTACGGGATCCGCAAGGCGCACCGCTTCGGCCACGTCGCCGAGCTGCTCTTCACCTTCGGGCTGAGCTTCCTCTCCGTCGAGGCGGTGCAGCTCATCTGGGGCAAGGCGGTGGTGGACTATCGCGTGCCGCGCTCCCTGGAGGGCACGCTCTTCACCATCTACTCGACCACCTTCCCCGTCTACAAAGGCTTCATGATGCTCGTGTCGGTGGGCATGCTGCTGTCGCTCTACGCGCTGCTCACGCGCACGCGCGTCGGGCTCATCATCCAGGCCGCGCTGTCGCGGCCGGACATGGTGCAGGCGCTCGGCCACGACGTGCCGCGGATCTTCACCCTCGTCTTCGGCGGGGGGGCCGCGCTGGCCGGCCTCGCCGGGGTGATCGGCGGCAACGCCTTCGTCACCGAGCCGAACATGGCCGCGGCGGTGGGGCCGATCGTCTTCGTGGTGGTGGTGGTCGGCGGCCTGGGCTCCCTGGCCGGCGCCTTCGTGGCCTCGCTCAGCATCGGGATCTTGCAAACCTTCATGGTCGGGTTCGACTACTCGATTCTCGACCTCGCACGCTTCCTTAAGGTGAAGCTGCAGTCCACCTCCAGCCTCGCCCGCCTGTCCTTGACGCAGTTCGCGCCGATCATGCCCTACGTGCTGATGGTGCTGATTCTCATCTTCCGCCCCCGAGGAATCATGGGAGCGCGCGAGACATGACCTCGGTTGCCCTGCTGGACCGCCGGCGTCTCCTGGGATTGCTCGCGGTGGCGTTGGTGATCCTGATCGCGCCCCTGGCGCTGAGCAAGGGGTTCTTCCTCTCCCTGCTCTGCCGCATCGGGATCATGACCATCTTCGCGCTCTCTTACAACATGCTGCTCGGGCAGACCGGCCTGCTCTCGTTCGGGCACGCGGTCTATTACGGGCTGGGGGCGTTCGCGACGCTGCACGTACTCAACGGCATGGCCAAGGCCTCTGTGCACCTTCCCGTCACGCTCTTGCCGCTTGTGGGCGGCGCCGCGGGCCTGCTGTTCGGCGTCGTCTTCGGCTACGTCACCACCCGGCGCGCGGGGACCACCTTCGCCATGATCTCGCTCGGCATCGGCGAGATGGTGGCGGCCAGCTCGCTCATGTTCCCCGTCTTCTTCGGGGGCGAGGGCGGCATCTCGGGAAACCGCGTGACCGGCAAGGGCTGGTTCGGCATCAACTACGGCACCCAGCTGCAGATGTATTACCTGATCGCCTTCTGGGCGGTGCTCTGCGCCGCCTCCATCTACGCGCTGGCGCAAACGCCCCTGGGGCGGCTCGCGAACGCGGTGCGCGACAACCCCGAGCGCGTCCAGTTCATCGGCTACAACCCACAGTGGATCCGCTATCTGATGGTGGTGCTGGCCGGTTTTTTCGCCGGCGTCGCCGGCGGGCTCTCCGGGCTGCAATACGAGATCGTCACCGCCGAGGCGCTCAGCGATTACACCTCCGGCATCGTCATCCTGATGGCCTTCGTCGGCGGCACCGGCTCGTTCTACGGACCGGTCATCGGCGCCGTGCTGGTCACCGTTCTGCAAGTCGCGGTCGCTGGCGTGACGCCGGCATGGCCCTTGTACTTCGGCCTCTTCTTCCTCCTGATCGTGCTCTACGCGCCGGGCGGCATCGCCGGCATCCTGGTCGAGCATCGCGCGGTGTGGCGGGCCGGCCTTTTGCGGACCCTCGCGCCGGCCTATCTGCTGGCGGCGCTGCCGGCGGTGATGCTTGCCTCCGGGATCATCGCGATGGTGGAGATGGCTTACGCGCTGGCCAACGGGCCGGAGCGGGGAACCACGCGGCTGCAGATCCTCTTCCTGCGCCTCGACGGCGCCACCGCCGCCTCCTGGACCTTCGCCCTCGCCACGGTCGGGCTGGGGCTCTTCCTGCTCAGCCGCGCCTGGCGGTCGGTCGCGCAACAGTGGCAGCAGGTCCACGCCGCGCTGCAGGCGCGCGGCGCCCTCCGGGCCACCGCCGCGGTGCCCTCGGAGGTCAGGTGACCGCCCTGGCCCTCCGGCTGACCTCCGTGTGCAAGAGCTTCGGCCGCTCGTCGATCCTCAAGGAGGTGGATCTTCCTGTCTCGGTCGGCGAGCGCCACGCGATCATCGGCCCCAACGGCGCCGGCAAGTCGACGCTGTTCAACCTGGTCAGCGCGCGCTTTCCCGTCTCCAGCGGCCGCATCGAGCTGAAGGGCGAGGACATCACCGGCCTCTTGCCCCTGGAGATCAACCGGCGCGGCCTGTCGCGCAGCTTCCAGATCACCAACATCTTTCCCAACCTCACCGTCTTCGACAACCTCCGCTGCAGCCTGCTCTGGACCTTGGGCTATCGGTATTCGTTCTGGCACCGGCTCGAGGGCTTGCGCGATGCGCGCGAGCGCGCCGAGCAGGTGCTCGAGCAGATCGGGCTGTCGCGAAGGCGCAGCACGCCCGCCGGCGTGCTCTCCTACGCCGAGCAGCGCGCGCTGGAGATCGGCATCACCATCGCCGGCGGCGCCGACGTGATCCTGCTCGACGAGCCCACCTCGGGCATGAGCCGCTCGGAGAGCGACGAGGCGGTGGCGCTGATCCGCCGCGTCACCGAGGGCAAGACGCTCGTGATGGTGGAGCACGACATGAGCGTGGTCTTCGGGCTGGCCGACCGCATCTCGGTCTTGGTCTACGGCCGCATCCTCGCCAGCGGAACGCCTCTGGAGATCCGCCAGAACCCGGCCGTCCAGGAGGCCTACTTGGGAACGAGCTTCCACCATGCTTGAGGTCAAGGACCTCCACGCCTTTTACGGCAAGAGCCATGTGCTGCACGGAGTCCACTTCGCGGTGGGCCGCGGCGAGATCGTCAGCCTGCTCGGGCGCAACGGCGTGGGCCGCTCGACCGCGATCAAGGCGGTCATGGGCCTCGCGCAGGCGCAGGGCAGCGTGCGCTTCAAGGGCGACGAGATCCTGGGGCTCAAGGCCCACCAGATCGCGCTGCGCGGCCTCGGCTACGTGCCCGAGGACCGCGCCATCTTTCCCGACCTCACCGTGCGCCAGAACTTGATGCTGGGCGAGAAGCGCATGGGCAGGCCGGGCCGCTTCTGCGTCGAGGATGCCTTCCAGCTCTTTCCCGGGCTGCGCGAGCGCGCGGACACGCCGGGCGGTGTGCTCTCCGGCGGCGAGCAGCAGATGCTCACCCTCTGCCGGACGCTGATGGGCGACCCCGACCTGGTGCTGATCGACGAGCCCACCGAGGGCCTCGCCCCCAAGGTGGTGGAGCAAGTGGCCGGGTTCCTCTGCGAGATCAACAAACGCGGCATCTCGATCCTGATGGTCGAGCAGAAGCTCGCCATCGCGCTCGACATCTCGCAGCGGCTCTACGTGATGGGCCACGGCCAGATCGTCTTCGAGGGCACCCCGCGGGACCTGCGCGACAGCGCGGCGGTCCGCAAGGAATGGCTGGAAGTCTAGCAGCCCTCCCGGATCAGCTGGCGCCGCGCCCCAGGAACACGACCGGCAGGGTGCGGAAGATCAGGTGAAAATCCTGCCGCAGGCTCCAGTGGTCGATGTACTGCATGTCCAGGTACATCCAGTCCTCGAACGAGATCTGGTTGCGTCCCGAGACCTGCCACAGGCAGGTGAGGCCAGGCCGCACGCAGAGACGGCGCAGCTGCCAGGCCTCGTACCTGACCACCTCGCTGGGCACCGGCGGCCGGGGCCCGACGACGCTCATGTCGCCGCGCAGGACGTTGATGAGCTGGGGAAGCTCGTCGATGGAGTACTTGCGGATGAAGCGGCCGACCCGGGTGACGCGAGGATCCTGCCTCATCTTGAAGACCGGGCCGGTCTGCTCGTTGTGTTTCGCCAGCGCGGCCTTCAGCTCCTCGGCATTCGCCACCATCGAGCGGAACTTCAGCATGTTGAAGCGGCGGCCGTGCAGACCCACCCGCTGCTGCTTGAAGAAAGCGGGCCCGCGCGAGGTGACCTTCACCAGCAGCGCCACCACCAGGAAGAGCGGCAACAGCAGCCAGAGCGCTACCGCCGAGCTGACGATGTCGAACAGGCGCTTGAGCGCGCGCTGTTGCAGCTTGGGCTCGAAGACGTCGTAGTGCAGATACCCGTCCTGCACGCTGGCGCTGGTCGCGGGGCGCGCGCGCTCGAGGCGGAAGGGATAGACCGGGAGGCCGAAAGGGATGCCGAGGTGCTCGCAGACCGTGATGGTGTGCTGCATCGCCGGACCGTTCTTGAGGGCGTTGCCTGCGACGTAGACGCGGCTCGCCGGCGTCGCGCGCAGCACACGCTCGAGATCTCCCGAAGCGCCGAGCAGAGGAACGGCCCGAGGGTGAATTGGTTCGTCGCTGAACGGGATGTAGCCGATGACCTGCTCGCGCCCGCGCTTCTCGATCGCCTCGAAGGTCAGACGCCCCCGGATTCCGGCCCCGACGATGATGACCTCGTGGGCGGGCGCCTCCCTCCGCGAGAGACGGCGAAAGACGATGCGCATCGACAGCGCCCAGCAGGCGTCGGCCAGCAGGACGCGCAGGTCGGTCGGCGGCGCCCCGAGAGCGCGGAAGGTGGCGTTCAGGACCATGAGGATGGTGAAGACGGCGACGAGCACGACGATCGTCATGGCGGCGTCGTCGAAGAGCTGGCGCTCGTAGGCGACCGCCTCGTAATGCCGCACGGCGGTCGAGGTGACGATCCAAACGACGAGCGCCGTCGCCACCAGTGGCGCCAGCTCGCCGAGGTTGATCGCACGAGGGGCATCGCCCGTGATGTGCTGCCCGAGCACCAGCACGGCGGCCAGGATCAGGAGATCGAAGTAGAGGTTGAGGTGGGCGGTCAGTCCGGGTGCCAGCCAGCCGCGAGTCGGGGGCCTCCGAACCATCTCCAACGGACTGAAGACCTGCGATTGGGCGCGCGACTGGAACTGCGCCATGGACGTCGGCTCCCGATCGCGCGGCTCTGGGCTCGGCGGAACGGCAGACACCGCTGACAACGGATTGGAAGCTGGCGTCACAAACGATCTCCCACCGTGCTCTGACAAACATGAAACACGTGCTCTTGACGGACCGCGGCGAAGAATACTTCACTCCGACTGGCGATGTGCTGGGGACCCCCCGAGAGTGCAATCGGGTACCTTGAACGGACTTCGGAAGTCAAGGGTCAGGTCGATGGCGAGGCCGTGAAATTGACGATTTCCTGTTCAATTCCTGATTTTGACGAAACCCTAGTTCAATTCCGGACTTGGCGCTGCGGGGGCGGGGAAGTTTTGGCGCCAGCCGACTTTCGGTTATGAATAGGCGCGTGGGAACCCTCGAAGTCAGCTCGCGCAAGGTCGTCCTGCTCGTGGAGGACGATACTGCGATCCGGGTCCTTTTGAGGAAAGCCCTTCAGCGTTTGGGGTTGAAGGTGTTCGAAGCGAGCAACGGGCGCGGGGCGATCAATTTCCTGACGAACAACAAACCCGATCTGGTCTGCCTGGACCTGGTGCTGCCCGAGTTGAGCGGATTCGAGATCCTCACGTTCATCCGCCGCAACCGGAGCTTCGACGCCTTGCCGGTGCTGGTGGTCAGCGCGCGGCCACTGCCCGAAGACCAGGCCCAGGCCCGCGAACAGGGCGCCTCCGCCTACCTCACCAAGCCGTTCACGCCCGGAGAGTTCGAGCACTGTGTGCGCTCTCTCCTTGCCGCGAACAGCGACCCTGGGCCGGCGAGGACCGCTTGAATTCGGCGGGCGCTGCGTCGCCAGCGCGAAAGGCGCGGATCCGAATCGGCGAGCTCTGGATCGACCAGCTCACGCTCGCGGAGGCGCTCGATTCGATCGGAAGGCTGGTCGATGCCGGTCGAGGAGGCGCCGTGTTCACCCCCAACACCGACCACCTGGTCACCGCGGAGGATGACGCGGCGCTGCGCGAAGCGTACGCCTGCGCCGACCTCGCGCTGGTGGACGGCATGCCCGTGGTGTGGGCCTCCCGGCTGCTCGGGACGCCGCTCCCAGAGCGGGTTTCCGGGGCGGACCTGACGCCGATCCTGCTCGAGCGCGCCGCGCGCCGCGGCCTCCGCGTCTACCTGTTCGGAGCCGGGCCTGGAGTCGCCGAGAAGGCGGCCGAGCGACTCCGCGGCCGCGGCGTCGTGGTGGCTGGCACGGCGTCGCCGTTCGTCGGGCTCACCGCGCAGCCCGACGAGGAGGAGGTCGTGGCGCAGGTCCGCGCGGCGCGGCCCGATCTGGTGCTGGTCGCGCTCGGCTCTCCCAAGCAGGAGCGCTTCATTCATCGCCGCGCCCGGCAGCTTGCCCCCGCGGTCTGCATCGGCGTCGGCGCGACCCTCGACTTCCTCGCCGGAACCGTGCGCCGCGCGCCTTTGTGGATGTCGCGAGCGGGGCTTGAATGGCTGTTCCGCCTGATCCAGGAACCTCGCCGTCTCGCGCGCCGGTACCTCTGGAACGACCCGCGCTTCGCGCTCATCGTCTGGAGGACCCTGCGGGCGCCCCGCGAGACCCGAATGCTCTTCGATGAAGCGAGCGCGCGATGAACGAGGCGGACCGCCGCCAATTCCCCCGGATCAAGGCGCCGGTGTTCTGCCGGCCCGCGGGCCTGCGCTTCCACAACACCGGTGAGACGCTCGACATCAGCCTCGGCGGCGCGCGCGTGTACAGCGACGACGAGACCGCGCCCGGCACGCCGCTGGAGCTCGAGCTCGTCTTTTCCGACAGCAGCAGCGTCGTCTGCCGCGCGGAGGTGGTCTGGATCGACCGCCTCCCCGACGGCGCGCCCGCCCGCTTCGATGTCGGTCTTCGCTTCACCGAGCTGCCCGGCGACGCTGCCGCCCAGCTTGCCAACGTCCTCGCTGCGGAGGATTGAACGGTCCGGAATGTCTGCCCAGAATTGAACGAGTCGGCCCGATTCCGACCTTGACAGTCAAATGTATTCCGGGGGAAGGACCAGCGCCGTGCGGCGGAATTCAACGGACGGCTGCCGGATCGCGGCGGCCCTGGGACGGCGCCGTCCCGAGATCGCGCAGCTCTTCTTCCAGGCAATCGCCCCGGAGAAGCGACTGCCGGCGGCGACACCGCCTGCGGGGCTCCCGTTCGCGGAATACCTGCAGCGGGATTTCTACGTCTTCGTCGACCTGCTCCGGCGCTTTCTCGAGAGCTCCGACGAGACGTTCCGGAACCTTCTCGTCGGCGAGCTGGCCCGGCAGCTCTCGCTGACGGCCGACGCCTCCGAAGGTGAGCTGTCGCAGATCCGCCACCGGATCCTGCAGGCCCAGCGGGAGGGCTTCTCGGCCCTGCTGCGTTCCGATCTGACGGAAGGCCAACTGGCGCTGCTCGACGCGACGTTTTCCCACGTGGCCGCCATCCTCACCGCCCCGGGCGGGAAGACCCTCCGCATCCTGATGGTCGGCGACTGCCTGCTGCGCGACATCGTCGCCTTCCTCATCGGGCCGTGCCTCGAGGACGGCGTCGCGCTGAACACCACCTTCGTGGGAGGCAAAGACCCTGCCCGCCTGCGGAACGAGCTGCGGGGCATGCGCGGCCGCAAGTTCGATCTCGCGTTCTTCAGCCCCTTCACCTACGAGTTTTCGCCCGAGTATGCACGGCTCCTCGACTGGCGCTTCGCCGCCAGCAGGGCCGCCCTGGTCGGGAAGCTGGTGGAGGCAGCCCTCGAGAGCGCCTTCTCGACGGCGCGGCTCCTGTCGGAGCTGTTCGACTGCAACCTCTTCGTGCACGGCTCCGCCGGGATCGCACGCCACGACTCGCGGCTACGCGACGTGCTGCGCAACTCTCTCACGCTCCGCCCGCGCGCCTTGGGCCGCAAGCTCCTGAACGAAAGGCTCCACGCTTTCGTCGCGGAACAGCGGTCCGCGGGAAACGAGCGGCTCTTCCTCCTCGACGAGATGGCGCTGCTGCGCAGGCACGGGGAGAGAGCGCTGGGCCGCATCTTCCACGACTCCGGCGTGCAGCGCCCCGCCGCCATGGGCAAGTGGCTCGCCGCCGAGTATCGCGAGATCATCGCGACCCAGGCCCGGTTGTTCGGGCGCAAGCTCGTCATCTGCGATCTCGACAACACGCTCTGGAAGGGCCTCATCGGCGAGGGCCCCGTCGAGCACTGGCCGCAGCGCCAGCGAACGCTGAAATCACTCAAGGAGAAGGGCGTCGTCCTGGCGGTGAGCAGCAAGAACGACGCGAAGAACGTCCGCTGGGAGGGTTGCCTCCTCGGCGACGCCGACTTCGTCAGCAGGCAGATCGGCTGGGAGCCCAAGAGCCTGCAGGTAAAGCGCATCCTCTCCAGCCTGAACCTCCAGGCGAAGGACTGCGTGTTCATCGACGATCGGCCGGACGAGCGCGAGCTGGTCAGTGCGGCGGAGCCCGCCATCCAGGTGCTCGACGCGACCGCCGAGCGGAGCTGGGAGCTGCTTTCGCGTTGGGCCGACCTGCTCTCCCCGCAGGCCGAAGGCGATCGCACGCTGCTCTACCAGCAGCGGGAGGCGCGCCAGAGCTATCTCGAGGGCCAGCCTCAGACCGAGGAGGAGCCCGGTGCCCTCTTTCGCAAGCTGGGGATCCGGGTACGCCTCCGCGAGCCCGCGCGAGCGGACCTGAAGCGCGTGGCCGAGCTGATCAACAGGACCAACCAGTTCAACACCTGCGGAACGCGCACCACCACACGGGAGGTCGAGGAGTGGAACGCCGCTCCCGATCGCCGCATCCTGATCATCGACTCCGCGGACAAGTTCGGACCGGTGGGCACCGTGGCAGCTCTCGTCACCCAGCACCGCGGCGATCGGATCGAAGTCCCCGTTTTCGTCCTCAGCTGCCGGGTGTTCGGGTACGGGATCGAGACGGTGGCGCTCAACGTCGTCAAGGGCCTGGCGCGGGACGAGTCCACCGGCCAGCGCCTGCCGGTGATCGGCCACTACCGGCAGACCGCCTACAACGATCCCTGCCGCGACGCCTATGCCCTGAACGGATTCTCCCGGCAAGGAGAGGCGTGGGTCTTCGATGCCGACGAGGGCATCGTCCACCCCTCCTGGCTTTTGGTCGAGGAGCAGTGGCGCCCTTTCAACTTCGGCGAAGCAGGCAAACGGATCGCTCGCAGCGTCTGACCTCTCCTCCCGGACAGCTCGCATGGCCCGCGTCTCCATCGTCCTCCCTACCTTCAACCGCGCCGATACCATCCTGCGCGCCGTCGAGAGCGTGCGCGCGCAGACGTTCCAGGACTGGGAGCTCATCGTCGTCGACGACGGCTCGACCGATGGCACGGCCAGGCTCCTCGAAGGTCGCGACCCGCGCATCCGGATCTTCTGGCAGGAGAACCAGGGCATGGGAGGCGCCCGGAACCGGGGGTTGCGGGAATGCACGGGCGATTACATCGCCTTCCAGGACTCGGACGACGAGTGGCTCCCCCACCACCTCGAGCTCTTCATCGCCTTCTTCGATGCCCATCCAGGCGAGGACCTGCTCTCGGGCGAGTTCTGGTTCGACAACGGCGGCGGCAACATCGTGAAGCATTTCCGGGTCTGGATGTCCGACTGGTATCCCGACCTGGCGCGGCGCATCGGCTCGACCAGCCTCGCCCTGCCTCCGGGCGAGAGCGACGGGTATCTCCGCTTCTACGAGAAGCGGGAGGAGATCGGCGACTGGGGACGGGCGATCGTCGCGCGCACGCCGTTCACCGGCGTCTATCACTACAGCGGGAACCTCGGCGAAAAGTGGCGCTGGGGGTGGCTCATGGCCACCCAGGCGACGATGTTCTCGCGCGCTGCGCTGGACCGGTTTGGATTGTTCGACATGAGCTACCCGATCGCCTCCGACTTCGGCTACCTGGCGAAGCTGTGCCGCGCGTACCGGGCAAACATGCTGTCGATCCCGAGCTGCATCAAGCACGAGTACGCGGCCGCGGGCGGCAAGCTCAAGCAGGACCACCTGGTCACGGGCAAATCGGCCCTGCAATTCGCCCGCGACATGCTCCGCTGGCACGAGGAGCTGTACTGGAACGAGCGTCCGGACGACCCGGAGCTGTCCGCGCTGCGGGGCTACTGCCAGCTCTACGCGGGGCGCGTCGCGCTTTCGCGAGGACTCGCGTCGGAGGCGCGGAGCTATCTGACGGAAGCGCGCCGGACGGTGCAGAGCGCCGAGGTCGAGATTCTCTCCTTGCTCCCGAAGATCATTCCCCATCCGGCGCTGCTCACCGCTGCCTACGGGACCTTCGGCAAGTGCCAGTCCTTGTACGACCGTGCAACCTCCAAGTTGAAACACCTTCGGCGCGAGGCGACCCGATGACACAGGCGCGGCTGCGGGAGAGAACATGAAGCGCTGCAAGCTGGCGGTGCACCTGCTCCTCTGCTGCTCGGTGCTTCCGCAGATGGCGTGCGGAAAGGCGGCGCCAGCCGCGCTGCCCGCGCCGCCTGCGCTGGGGGTCCTTGCCTCCAGCGGATGCGGCGGGCCGGCTACCACGGCGCCGGCGGCAACGGATATGACTTCTCGACCGGACTTCAGCTCGAGCCTCAGGCCGCGGGCCGCGCCATCTTCGTTTACCCGGACGGCGTGGGCGGCGCCTGGGAAACGAGCGAGACCGGCGCGGACGTGCAGATGTTCGACGCGCTCGTGGCGTCGATCGGTTCAGCCTATTGCATCGACAAGAACCGGATCTTCGCCACCGGCTTCAGCTATGGCGCGTCGATGACGAGCACCATCGGCTGCTTCCGCGGGAACGTCGCGCGCGCCATCGCGATCGCGGCGGGCGGCATCCTGTTTCCCCAAGACGCGACGTGCAAGCGTGGCTTGCCGGCGTGGATGTCCGTGGGCACGAACGACCCGTACATCAGCGCGGCATACGTCACCAGGGACTTCTGGCTAGCCCGCGATCGCTGCAGCTCGTCGAGCATTCCGGTGAACCCCGATCCCTGCCAGGGCTATCGGGGGTGCGACCCGGGGACCTCCGTGACGTATTGCCAATGGGCGGGAGACCACCAGCTCGCGCCCTTTGGTCCAAGCGCGACGTGGGCGTTCTTCGACACCTTCCACTGACGATAGGCCAAGGGCGGCGCTGAAGATGAATCCAAAGCGATATCAGTTCCTCGATGCGGTCCGCGGCCTGGCGGCCCTCGACGTGCTCGTCTTCCACAGCCATTACGTCAAGGGCCTCTGGCTGGGGGTGCAGGTCTTCTTCGTGGTCAGCGGATACTGCATTGCCTCGGCGACGGACTCGGCCCTGAGCCGCGGGCTCTCCATCGGCGCCTTCATGCGCCGCAGGGTCCGGCGCATCGCGCCGCCCTACCTCGGCAGCGTGGCGTTCGCGCTCGCCCTGGGAATCACCGGTCTGCTCTTCGGCGCGCGACCCGCGGGGAACTCACCCTTTACCATTGCCGAGGTCGTGCAGAACGCCACGCTCACGCAGTGGCTCACGTTGACCCGTGCCTGGCTTGCCGGCCATCCGTTCCCCACCGCCCCCGACAACCCGATCCTCCTCGTCTACAGTTACTGGTCCCTCTGCTACGAGGAGCAGTTCTATCTTCTCGCCGGGCTGGTGCTCGTGTTCTCGCTGCGCATGCGCCCCGCGCTGGTCGCGACGGCGGTCGTGCTCGGGCTCGGAGTCGTGGGGCTCATTCACCCCACCCGCGTGACCGGGCTGCTCACGGATTATTGGCTCCAGTTTTCCTGCGGGATCGTGCTCTACCTGCGGCTCTGCCGCGTACGCAGCCCGGCCCTCGGGCGCGCCATCGACCTGGCGCTCGGCATCGCGGCACCCGCGTTCTATGCGCTCGGCCGGCTGCGCGGAGAGCACATCTTCGAGTTTCGCACGCTCGCCTTCTTCTCGCAGCTCGGCTTCTGCTGCGGCGTCGCCTTCGTCCTCTCCCTCCTTCGGAGCCGGGACGCGGCACTCTCGTCGACCCTGCCGGTCCGCGCGCTCCGTACGGTCGGCGCGTTCAGCTACAGTCTCTACCTGGTTCACCATCCCGTGCTCGGCTTGACCCGGCAGCTGCACCAGGGCCTCCCTGGGGCCCTCGTCTTTTGCCTGGGCGTTTCGTATTCGATCGCCGCAGCGTACCTGTTCCACCGGATCTTCGAGCGCCCATTCCTGAACGAGCCGCTCGCGCCGCAGGCCAGTCCCGCACAGCCGGTCGACGCGACCCTCTCCACGGACCTCGCCCACTGAACGCTAACCCGAAATCGCGCCCACGGAAGCGGAGCGCACACGCCCATCCACCTGGGCAGGAATGCCAACGGCCGTGCGCCCGGGCGGAACGTCCCTGCAGACCACGGCATTTGCGCCGATGCGGGCGTGGTCCCCGATGACGACCCCTCCCAGGATCTTCGCCCCCGCGCCGATATCCACGTGGCCACCGATCTTGGGGAGCCCGGGGATGGGCCCGCCCACGCCGATCGTCACCTGCTGGAAGACGAGGCAGTTGGGTCCGATGGCCGCCTCGGGGTGGATGACGATGCCGTTTGGATGAGGCATCAGCAATCCTCCGCCGATGGAGCAGTTGATCGGGATGTCGGCGCCGCAGACCGCGCTCCAGAAGCGGTACTCGATGACGCTCAGCTTGCGGATCGCGGCGCCGAGAAGACCCAGCCGGCCGCGCCAGCTTTGGTAGCGCCGGATGGTCCGCAACAGCCTGCGAGAGGGATCCCATTCGGCGAGGCCGCAGCGCTCGCGCGACCAGTCTGGCTCGTGGGCCGAGACGGATCCACTCGGGCTCGGTTCCAAGGTTCCTCCGTGATCGGTAAGGTAGAGACCGCTCCTTCTGGAAGGCTAACATGATCAAGCCGGCGGGCCTCCGCGGTCGAAGGCGGCCCACAGCGCTTCTTCGAACAGCCTTGCGGAGCTCTCCCACGGGTGTCGAGTCGCCGCCGCCCGGGCGCGCGCGGACCACTCCTGCCATTCGGCGTCGGGCAGTCTGCAGACGCGGACGATCGCATTTCCCAGGGCCTCCGGATCCTCGGAGGGCACCAGCATGCCTCCACCCTCCTCCACGAGCTCCGGTGCAGCCCCCGCCGGCGTGGCAATGAGCGGCGTCCCACAGGCCATCGCCTCCAGGAGGGGCAATCCGAAACCCTCAGCGCGACTTGCCCAGATCCACGCATCGCAGCGCGCGTAGATCGCGGGGATCGAGGTTTGCTCCGGCTGTTGCAGGTAATCTGCGCGGTGGGGGAGAGGAAGAGCGGGCGAGGGAGGTCCGATGCCGAAAGCGACGAGGCGCAACTCGGGGAGCATCCTTGCGGCGCAGCGCACTCCTTCGAGAGCAATGTCGCAGCCCCGCAGCCTTTCCAGGGTGTAGAGCATGCCGACGGTCGGCACCGGCTGGCGAATTCGCTGCGCCGCCCGGAAATGCCCGGCATCGACGCCACAGGGGACGTACGCCGCGGCCGGATCTCCGTAGCGCGTCTTTGAGAGAGTCTGGAGCCAGCGCGAAACGACTATCTTGTGCAGGGGCAGGTGCCAGGTGGCGGCAACCCGCTCGACCGGCTGGCCTGGCACGTCCACCTCGTGCCCTTGGAGGAAATAGACCTTCACACCCTTGGAAGGAGAAAGGGCGGCGACCCATTCCGCCGTCTCCCACCATGTAGCAATGACGACGTCGGCGTCGGGGACATCGCCATCGACGATGGGCCGGACGCGATCGATCCGTCGGTGGTCGACCTCGACCGCATCCAGGTGGGAGGGCGGCGGTCGCGGCGCCCGCAACCACCCCATGCCGCGCCGGAGCGAGCGCACCTGTTCGCGCAACGTCGGCCTGGCCAAGGGGCTGGAGACGACTGTGACCCGATGTCCTTGCCGCCTCAGATAGTCGGCATAGATCGCCACGGTGCGTATGCCGCCCGCCAAGGTCGCGACGGGAAGAACGAAGACGATGCGTAGCCGGCTCCGCGAGAGCGCCACCGCCCTCAGGAATAGCATGGCCGGCGCGCGGGAGGCGGCAGATCCGCGAAAGGCCAGGCGGCGCCATCGTTTCGCGTGGCGTCGAACGAGAACGGGTTGACCGATGCCTCGCTTTTGAGTATGGGCATCGCACGATCGGCGAATGCGGTCGGCAACTGAACAATGGAGGCTCGATGGCTGCGCAGCCGGACGCAACGACCCGAGCCCGCCCGCTTCTGCAAAACGCGCCGGGGCTGGGTCGCGCTTGAGCCTCTTCAATTCGGTCATTCGCCTGCTGGCGCTGCGCACGGGGCGCCTGCAGACCCTCTACACCAAGTTCTGCCACCCGTCGGGAACCGACTACGCGGAGTTCCTGCGGCGTCAGGGCCGGCTTCACACGATTGGGCGCGACTGCTCGATTCTGCCAGGCACGGTGATCACCGACCCGAGCTACGTCCGCCTGGGGAGCAACGTCTCGTTGTCGCACTGCACGCTGCTCGGCCATGACGGCTCGATCTCCGTGCTCAACAAGGCCTACGGCGTACGCCTGGACTCGGTCGGGAAGATCGACATCCGCGACAACGTCTTCGTCGGCTGGGGGGCGATCGTGCTGCCGGACGTCACGATCGGGCCGAACGCCATCGTCGCCGCGGGAGCCGTCGTGACCCGCGACGTGCCGCCCAACACCATCGTCGGCGGCGTTCCGGCCAGCCCCATCGGCACGGTCGATGCGCTGGTGGAAAAGCTACGCACGCGCACCGGCGAGCTCCCCTGGGCTGCGCTGATCCAGAAGCGACAGGGCGCTTTCGACCCCTCGATGGAAGAAGAGCTCGTCCGCCTCCGGGTAGCGCACTTTTATCCGCAAGCCCAGTAATCGCCAACACAAAACAATGGACGACCGCCGAAGAGCTGACCCTCCCCGGGTACTCATCGTCGCCGAACACGCTTCGGCCGTGTTTGGCGGCGAGGCCGTCCTGCCCTTGCACTACTTCCGGCAGCTGCGGCGCCGCGGCGTGGATGCCTGGCTGTTCGTGCACGACCGCACCCGCGACGAGCTGCTGGCGCTGCTCCCCGGCGAGAAGGATCGGATGTTCTTTGTACGCGACACGCTCGTGCACAAGGGACTCGCCCGGATCGCCCACAGGCAGCCAGGACGCTTGGCGACATTCGTGCTCGGTTTCCCCCTGCAGATGCTCACCCAACTCCAGCAGCGCGTGCAGGTGAGACGCCTCCTGGCCACCCTGCGGCCAACCGTGATCCACCAGCCCATCCCCGTGTCGCCGATCTTCCCGTCGGCGCTGTTCGGGCTGGGCGTTCCCGTGATCATCGGACCGATGAACGGCGGCATGGACTACCCGGAAGGCTTCGCTTATCTCCGGCGCACCGGCGATGACTGGCTGTTGAAGGTGACGCGCAGGATAGGCCTGCTGCTCAACCGGCTCATCCCCGGAAAGCTGCGGGCCAGCACTCTGCTCATAGCGAACGATCGGACGCGGCGGGCGCTGCCGACGGGTGTGCGTGGCCGCTTGATCGAGGTGGTCGAAAACGGTGTCGACCTCGAGATGTGGCAGCCTCCCGAGGCATCCGTGCAGGCGACGCTTCCGCACGCGGCCGATCCGATCCAGTTCGTGTTCGTCGGTCGCCTGGTCGCGCTCAAGTGCGTTGACGTGCTGCTCGATGCCTTCCGGGAGGTCGCGCGGCAGACGGATACCCGCCTGCTGCTGATCGGAGATGGCCCCGAGCGCCCCGCTCTGGAAGCGCAGGCAAAGGCGCTGAAGCTGCGAGAGCTTGTGACGTTCGCGGGCTGGCTGCCGCAGACCGAATGCGCTCGCCGCGTCCAGGGATCGCACGTGCTGATCCTGCCCAGTGTCCACGAGTGCGGAGGAGCGGTGGTCCTGGAGGCGATGGCGCTAGGGCTGCCCGTGATCGCTGCCGCCTGGGGGGGGCCTGCCGATTACGTCGACGCTCTCACAGGAATCCTCGTTCCTCCGACGTCTCGCCAGGGTCTGCTCGAGGGCCTCAAGGATGCCATGCTCCGCCTTGCGGGCGACCCCGCGCTTCGGATCCGGCTGGGTGAGTCGGGACGCCTCAAGGTGCAGGCCTCCTTCAGCTGGGAAACGAAAATCTCTCAAATGCTTGAAATCTATGAACAGACCGCAACGACCGTTGAGCCTCGCGGTTTCCCATTTGTCGGGGGCCGTACCCGTCACAGAACCACCGCTTGACACTCGGACCCATAAAAGATTACAGGGTCCCAGTTTCCCAACCGGTCTCTCCAATCGACGGTGCCCAAGATGCCGATGGATATCTCCTTGCGAATCGCAACGAATATTCGTGCCCTTTGCGCACTCGCCGCCCTGCTCGGGGTGGCAGCCTGCAACTCCGCAGATCCACTTAGGATCGAAGTCCGCGGGCCGGCCACGGTGCGCGCCGGCGAGCCCACCGCCTTCACCGTCGACGTGCGCCACGGCGCGGGCGACTTGGCCGCCGATTTCCGTGGCGGCGTTCACTTCGCATCGTCAGATGTCTACGCTTCGGTTCCTCCCGATTACCAATTCACGACTGCGGACGCCGGTTCTCACGCATTTTCGATAGTCCAGCGGCGAGCCGGCGTCCTTCGGATCACTGTCTCGATCGCCGAGACGACACCAGCGCTTGCCATCGCGCCGCAAGTCGTCAGCACCCAAGTCGTCGCGGCCACGGCGACGCACTACCTCACACTGGGTCTGCCGACGGCGCAGGTGCAGGGGCGCGCGACTTCGTTCCAACTCTACGCGCAGGACGACTTCGGCAACACTGTTACCAGCTACACCGGCCAGGCGATCATCTCCTGCACCGACCCGTTGGCCATCCTTCCGGCGGCGCCTGTCAGCTTCACCAATGGCGCAGCGGTCGGCATCCCCATCACCTTCATGTCGCTCGGCGATCAACAAGTCATCCCGTACGACACCCGCAACTCCCTCATCCAGGACCAGGCGCCCGTCTTCGTCAGCGTCGGACCGCCGAACGCGACCATCACCGCGGCGCCGACGGTGACAGCCGGCCAATCCAATCTGGTCGCCTCGGTCCTCGCGCAAGGTGGCTCCACCTACGCCTGGACGATCACGAATGGCTCGATCACCGGAGGGGCCGGCACCAACGCGATCACCTACACGGCGGGTTCGGTCGGCAGTCTCGTCCTAGGCGTCACGGTGACAAACTCCGCCGGGACCAGTGCCACCAGTACATCCAATGAGTCCGTCGTGGCCGCCCCGGTGGCGACAATTACCGCTCCAGCACTGGTCACGGCCGGCACCGCGGGGCTCGCGGCCTCCGTACCCGCCCAGAGCGGCGCCACCTACTCCTGGTCCATCAGCAACGGAACCATCACCGCGGGCGCGTCCTCCAATCAAATCACCTTCACCGCCGGCGCAGCGGGCAGCGTCGGCCTGTCGAGCACAGTCACCAATTCGGCCGGAACGAGCGCTAATGGCAGCGCCACCACGACGGTCGTCGCGGCTCCGGTGGCTCCGGTCATCACCGCTGCCAGCCCGGTGCCGACCGGATCGACCGGCCGGACGGCGTCGGTTCCAGCCCGCAGCGGAATGACCTACAGCTGGGCACTCTCCGGCACGGGGGGGACCATCACCAGCGCCGGTGGAGCGGCCGGCGTCACCAGCGGCGGCGTCAACACGATCACGTACACTCCAGGCCCCGCGGGAACGCTGACCCTGAGCTGCACCGAGGCAAACGCGGCCGGGGCGGTGAGCGCTCCCGGTTCGGCCAACGTGACCGTCCTTCCTCCGGACGGCACCCCCATCATCGTCGCGGCAAGCCCCGTCACTACCGGCGCGAGCGGCCTCACCGCCTCGGTGACTGCAACTGCGGGCGCGACCTACTCGTGGACGCTCACGGGCGGAACCATCACCGGCCTCGGCGGCGCGGGCGGAATCACGAGCGGGACGACCAACACCCTGAGCTACACCGCGGGGCCGGTGGGGACGGCCACGCTCACTTGCGTCGAGCACAAGACGCCCGGTTCGAACAGTCCGACTGGGACCGCGACGGTCAGCATCATCGCGGCTCCCGCGACGCCGAGCGTGACGACCGCAGGCACGGTGACGACCGGAGCCACCGGGCTCGTGGCATCCGTTCCTGCGAGGACGGGCATGACGTACAGTTGGACCGTCGCAGGGGGAACACTTACCGGCGCGGGCGGCGCGGCGGGCACCACCAGCGGCGGAACGAACTCGATCGCCTACACGGCCGGCGCAGTCGGCTCGGCTACGGTGAGCGCCGTGGAGATCAACGCCGCCGGGACGAGCAGCAGTCCCGGCTTGGCAACCGTCACTGTCGTTGCGGCCCCTGCGACCCCGACCATCACTGCCGCCAGTCCGGTCACGGCCGGGACCACCGGACTCACCGCCTCCGTCGCGACGCGCCTTGGCATGACCTACACTTGGACGATCTCGGGGGGAACCATCACCAGCGCGGGGGGAGCCGCCGGCGTCACCAGCGGAACGACCAACACGATCACGTATACGGCGGGAGCGGCGGGGACCCTGTCTCTCACCGCGACGGAGAACAACGTGGCAGGCGCAAGCAGCGCCCCGGCGAACGCGAGCGTGAACGTGGTTGCCGTCCCGAATTCGACTATCTCCGCTCCGGGCTCCGTCTCTTCAGGCTCAGGGGGCCTCAACGCTTCGGTCGCCGCGCAGCCGGGCTCCACCTACGCGTGGACCATCGCCAACGGAACCATCACCAGCGGCGCCACGACGAGCTCCATCACGTTCACGGCCGGATCGGCGGGCACACTCACGCTGGGGTGCACCGTCACCAATGCCGCAGGAGCCGTCAGTACCAGCAGCGCCTCGGTATCGGTCGTCAATGCGCCCCCGGCGCCGACGATCACGCTCGCCAGTCCGCTGACTGCGGGCGCCACGGGCATCGTCGCATCCGTCCCCGCGTCGTCGGGCATGACCTACTCCTGGACACTTTCGGGAGGCACCCTGACCAGCCCTGGAGGGCTCTCGGGCGTGACCTCCGGGGGCACCAACAGCATCACGTTCACCGTCGGTGGACCCGGCACGTTGATCGCGACCTGCGTGCAGACGAACGCCGCCGGAAGCAGCAGCCCCGGTGTCGCGCGCGCCCGCGTGAACCTTCCTTCGGGGCCACAGAGCGATCTGTACGTCGTGGCCCACGAGGACGACGATCTCCTCTTCATGAACCCCGACATCGAAGCCAGCATCCTCGCAGGCCACAAATCGCGCACGGTGTACGTCACAGCCGGCGAGAACGGCTCGACGGACCCGAACGTGTGGATCAACCGCGAGATCGGAGTCAGGCAAGCCTACGCGGCGATGGCCAACCAGGCCAACACCTGGAATTGCGCCAACCGGACGTACCTCAGCAACAAGATCGTCTACCACTGCGTGCTCACCGGGAACTCTTTGGTGACCGTCACCTTCATGCACCTCAAGGATGGATGGGTCTCGACCTACTGGGACACGCCGGGGACCTACCCCACCGTCGACGGTCTGAGCACCTACACGAGACAGGACATCATCAATGTCCTTCTCGCCATCATGAATGAGGGGACGCCCGCCCGCCTCGGCACGCTCGACAGCAGCCTGGCGTACGGCGCCGACCACGGCGATCACCAGTACTCGGCGTTCTTCGCGATGGAAGCCTCGCACTCCTTCGCGCCGCCGCACGAGCTGCGCATCTATCGCGGCTACTCGATGTACGAGGACTACTACACCACGCCGGCGCCCGAGCAGCAGAACCTCTCGCAGGCCGAGCACGACGAAAAGAACCGCGTCATGAGCGCCTATGGCGGTCCGGTCGGCGTCGACAGCACTTATGATCGCTGGTGCTGGCGGCACTACGTGCTCAGCCGGTTCTACGGCGGCGCGGGACCGCTGGTGGAGCCGGGCGGCAAGTGCCTCGATGTCAGCGGCGGCAGCACGGCCAACTTCACCCAGGTGCTGACCAACACCTGCTTCGATTCGCCGCAGCAGCGCTGGAGGCTCACCACCACGGGCCAGCTGACCGGTCCGGCCGGCAAGTGCCTCGAGATCGCCGCCGATCAGGCGACGGCGCAGATCAACGATTGCAATGGCAGCGTTTCGCAGAAATGGGACCTCATGAGCAACGGCATGCTCAAGAGCGTGAACGGTCTCTGCCTCACGGTGGTGACCGGCGGACCGACGGTGCAAGCAACCGCGTGCACCGCCGACACCAGCCAGACCCTCTTCCAGATCAGCCCAAGCCAGCAGTGGACGCAGCAGTTCACCAGAACCAGCCAATGGTCGGTGGGGACGCAGTTTGGCGACGCCGACGTGGGTTCGGCCAGCACGTATTACGCGACCGTCCAACTCGGCGACGTGAATGGGGACGGGTTTGCCGACGTCTGCGTCCGCCGCTCGGACGGTGTGTATTGCGCCCTCAACAACAAGGTCGGGGGCTTTGGCCCCTACAGCCTGTACAGCTCGGACTTCTCGGACGCGGCTGGCTGGCTCGCGGACAAGTACGGCAGCACGGTCCAGGTCGCGGACGTCAACGGCGACGGCCGGGCGGACGTATGCGGCCGGAGCGCGTCAGGCGTCGTCTGCGCGCTGGCGAACAGCGCAGGTACCGGGTTCGGTCCCGCCACCCAATGGTCCACCGACTTCTCCGACGCAGCCGGATTCGGCGCGGGTCCGAGCTACTACCGCTCGATTCATTTCGCCGACGTGAACGGCGATCGGATCATCGACGTCTGTGGCCGCCGCGCCGACGGTATCTATTGCGCCTTGGGCAACGGGAGCACCGGGTTCGCTGCCGCGACCAACTGGCTGAGCAGCGAGTTCACCGACTCGCAGGGCTGGTCCGCCGACAAGTATGGCACGACGGTGATGCTCGGCGACGTGAACGGCGACGGCAAGGCAGACGTGTGCGGCCGGGGGGCCAACGGCGTGCGCTGCGCAGCCTCGACGGGGACCAGCTTCAGCAACGCCCGTCCCACTTCGTTCCGGTCCGAGTTTTCCGACGGCGCAGGATGGGGAACGAGCGCCTACTACTACGGGTCCCTCAAGCTGGCCGACGTCAACGGCGTTCGGCGATCTCAATGGCGACGGCCATTTGGACTTCTGCGCCCGCAACGCGAACGGGCTTCAGTGTGCTCTCGCTCCTTGAGCGACCACGCCCTTGGCTTCGAGCACTCGGGCGGGTGCGGTCAACGTGGTTCGTTTCGCTGATCGGCGCCGTCGCCGTTCAAGCGGCTCCGTCGCCCTCCTCGACCCAGGTGCCCTTGGGCGCCGGCCTCGAGCCGATCGTCGATTGGGCGCGCAGCAACGTTTTCGTCGATGTGGTCAAACAGTCGCGCGGCTTCGGCCCACCGAACTCGGCCGACCCGTCCACCGTCATCCCGGTCGACGCCCACGGCTGGCCGCGGGGCGACTTCGGAATCATCCTCTGGACGAGCGCGGCCAAGGTCCATGGACTCGGGGGAACGTACAAGCTCTCTTGCAATGGACGCGCAAGGATTGCGCCGCTTGCGAGCGACGCGCAGGTACGGAACACGGCCTACGACGCACGCACCAACACCACCACAGCCGATGTGGTCGTGAGCGAGGGTTCCGACAACCTCTTTCTCTCCTTCACCGGCACGACGACGGGCGTGCAGAACCTCAAGGTCCTGCGGCCCGGCTACCGCCCGAGCGACACCTTCAGCACGCCGCTGAAGAAGCATCTCGCGCGCTTCAGCGTGCTGCGCTTCATGGACTGGGCGAACACCAACAACAACCCGGTCCAGCACTGGAGCGAGCGCTCCTTGCCCACCGACCCGCGCTACTCGAGGGACATCGGTGTTCCTTGGGAGATCGCGATCCAACTTGCGAACGAGTTGCGAAAGGACATTTGGGTCAACGTCCCGATCGCCGCGGATGACGACTACGTCAAGCAGCTCGCCACCCTTCTCAAGTCGCAGCTCGATCCGGCGCTTCACGTCTACGTCGAGTACAGCAACGAGGTGTGGAACTTCCAGTTCAAGCAGGCGCAGACCAACGTGGACCTCGCCAAGGCGGAGGTAGCCCGAGGCGGTTCGCCGCTCAACGCCGATGGCACGACCGATCCGTACGTCTGGGGATGGCGTCGTGTCGCCCTTCGGCTCAAACAGATCAGCGACATCTTCGCCTCCGTCTACGGGCAGGCCGCCATCAACACCGCCGTGCGGCCAGTGCTCGCCGGCCAGGTCGTCGCGCCGCACATCGCGCGGCAAGGGCTCGAGCTCATCCAGCGCAGCTATGGGCCGCCCGCACGTTTTTTCTACGCGGTGGCGGGTGCGCCGTACTTCAACATGGGTGAACAGACCCAGCAGAACGACAAGCGTGCGAAGAAGCGCAACGTCGCGAAGAGCGTCGACGAAGTGATCGCCGCGCTCTCCAAGGGGATCGACGACGGCGCCGGCCTCAACGCCTTCGAGGAGAATGCCGCGCTGGCGCGCTGGTACGGCCTTCCGTTCGTTGCCTACGAAGGAGGACCCGACACTTTTGGACCGGACAACGTGGCCGCGAAGAAGGCTGCGCAGTTCGACCCGCGCATGAAGGATCTCGTCGTTCGCTATCTGAACAACTGGTACGGCTACGGTTTCGGCCTCTTCACCTGGTTCGTGGCCGGCGCCACGTCCTACGACACTGCGTATGGCACCTGGGGCCTGACGGATGACATGTCGAAGCTCACGACGCCGAAGGTCCAAGGAATCGACGCGGTGCTCGCGGCGCCTCGCACGGCGCTCACGGCCGGCTCTCCCATCCCGAGCGAGTTGGATGCTCGCGCCTATGCAGGCGCTCGCCGGCCCTTCACCGATCGCTTCCTCACCGGGCTCGGAGACCGGGACTCGCGCGACTACCTGGTCCGGGCTCCCGCGGAGGGCCATTACCACGTGCAGATCAACGTGGCGGCGGGCTATCCAGGCGCAAAGGTCGCGATCCTCGTCAACGGCACGGCGGTCTCCGTCCAGGACGTCGCGGCCACCGGCAGCGACTCGACCTTCGCGTACCTCGCGCCGGTCGCCGTGCAACTTTCCTTGGGCATCAACGTGATCCGCCTGCAGGCCGCCGCCTCCGGATTCAACTTGAAATCGATCCGCCTCGGCAAATGAGTGCCCCTTACTGTGGGCTGAGGCGCAACTTGTTGACGTTGAATCCGGCCGCGGTGATCTGCAGGCGGACCACGTTCATTCCGGCCGTCAAGGGGGCGGTGACGGGCGCCAAGTACTGGAAGGTCGAGTCGCCGCCGGTGACCGGGACGTCCTGGTTCGCGACCTCGGCATGATTGGCGAGAATACGCACCTTCGAGCCCGGCCAGGCGGCCGCGACTGAGACCTCGATGCGGTAGTTCCCGTCTGCGGGCGCCCGGACCAGGTAGTCGCGAACGTCACCGTTGCCGAGTCCGGTTAGATAGGCGCTGGTGAAGGGCCGCTGGGCGCCCGCGTAGGCGCGTGCGTCCGCCTCGCCGGGGATCCCGAATCCGGCCGTCGGCGGGGGACGCCCCACGGCGCAGACCGCGTCGATCCCTTGGAGCTTGGGGGTGTTCAAGTTCGACATGTCGTCGGTGAGGCCCCAGGTCCCGAATGCGGTGTTGTAGGGGGTGGCGCCGGCGACGAACCAGTTGAAGAGGCCGAATCCGTAGGCGTACCAGTTGTTCAAGTAGCGAGCGACAAGATCCTTCATGCGCGGGTCGAACTGCGCGGCCATCTTGGCAGCGATGTTGTTGGGCCCGAAGGTATCCGGACCGCCCTCATAGGCCACATACGGCATGCCGTGCCAGCGCGCCAGCGCGGCGTTCTCTTCGAAGGCATTGATGGTGGGATCGTCGTCGATGCCTTTCGAGAGGGCGGCGATGACCTGGTCGGTGGTTAGCGTCGTGCTCACGTCGGCTGCCCCCATGTCGAAGTAGGGCGCACCGGCGACCGCGTAGAAGTATTGGCCAGGCGGTCCGTAGGTTCGTTCGATGAGATCCAAGCCCTGGCGAGCGATGTACGGGCCCACGAGGTCCACGTTGGTCTGCGCCTGCTTGAACTGGAAGTTCCACACCTCGTTGCTGTACTCGACGTAGACGTGAAGCGCCGGATCGAGCTGCGACTTGAGGAGCGTGGCGAACTGCTTCACGTAGTCGTCATCCGCGGAGATCGGAATGTTGACCCACATATCCTTGCCCAGCTCGTTGGCCAGCTGGATGGCGATCTCCCAGGGAACGCCGACGTCCCTCGAGTAACGCGGATCGGTGGGCAGAGACCGGTCGCTCCAGTGCACGACCGGATTGTTGTTGGTGTTCCCCCAATCCATGAAGCGCAGCACGCCGAAGCGGGACAGCTGGTTTTTCATCGGCGTGGTGAAGGTGTCGCCAGCGCCGTACCCGGGTCGCAGGACCTTGAGGTTCTGCACGCCCGTCGTCGTGCCAGTAAAGGAGAGGAAGAGGTTGTCTGAACCCTCGTTTACGACCACGTCGGCGGTGGTGGTGTTCGTGCTTGCGCTATAGACGACGTTCTGGACGGTCGCGCTGCTGCCGATGGGGGCGATTTTCGCCGAGCCGTTGCAGGAGAGCTTGTAGGTGCCGCCGAGCCCGTGAACCGACGCGGCGCTGGTCCAGAGGATGATGCCAAAATCGCCGGTCGGCCATCCCTTCGCGTCGACCGGGGCCGGAGTGCTCGGATCGCCCGTGCTGGCTGAACCGAAGCCGCGAGACTGCTTGACCAGGTCCGCGAACGCATTGGTGCGGGCCCAGTCGACGATCGGCTCGAGGCCCGCGCCCAGGGGCACGTTGCCGGACCCGGACCCGCCGCCAGCGGGCCCAGCGCCTCGTCCAGTACCACAGGCCGCGGCGAGGCCGAGGAACAGTGCCACGAAAACGCTGACAACAGAGCTCTGCGGCGATCGCATTCTGACCTCCAAACCGTCGCGATTCTTGCGATGGCCGCGGAAGTTAAAGGGCCCGCATAGAGGGCGGCAAGGGGTTGAAAGCCCGCTCCTGTGTCGAGTCGTGCGACACAGGGAGAGTTGTCCGCCGGTTTACATACCAAAGCCCGACAACTCACGTACTTGAGCGGATCGAGGCGTCTTTTGCGTTTGGGAGCCCACCGCGTGAGAGGAGGATCTTGGAAGCTGGATCTAGTTTAGAAATTCACAGCGAGGGTAGAGCAAAGAAAATTGGTGCGATCCGGTGATGACGTGGGGGGTAAGGTAGGACTGACCCGAGACCTCGAGCAACCAATGCTTGTCCATTTGACCCGCTGCGCCAAGGATCTTAGTGTGCCCCGCTTTCGCTTCCCCGCGCGGTCGGCGCAGGACCAAAAGGATTCCCTCGCTTGAGCCGCGCAAGCCAATTCGTTCCACCCTTGGAACCAGAAGCAGGCGCTCCCGAGGAGAGCGCGCCTCGGCTCTCGCAGGAGGCGCCCGCGGGCATAGCGGGTATGGGCCTCGCCCGGGGCCTGCGGGCGTCGCTGTGGACGCTCGTCGGCTACGGTTCCGCCCAGGGGTTGCGGCTTGCCTCGAGCCTCATCCTCACCCGGCTGCTCTTTCGTGAGGCCTTCGGTCTGATGGCCCTCGTCAACACCCTCTTGATCGGGCTGGTGATGCTCTCGGACCTTGGGATCGGACCGAGCATCGTCCAGAGCAAACGGGGGCACGAGGCTGCCTTCATCAACACGGCCTGGAGCCTCCAGGTCATACGCGGCGTCTTCCTCTTGCTTGTCTCGTGCGCCATCGCCTGGCCAGCGGCGCACTTCTATGGCGAACCGCAGCTGCTAGCGCTGGTGCCCGCAATCGGCCTCAACGCGCTCCTCCTCGGACTGAATTCGACCTCGCTCTACACGCTCAACCGGCGGCTCGACCAGTCGAAGCTCGTCCTCCTCGACCTTGCGGCACAAGTGGTTACCCTGCTCGTGACCGTCTGCTGGGCCCTCGTCCATCCCTCGGTCTGGGCGCTGCTCGGCGGCGGCTCCGTCGGCTTCCTGGTGAAGATGGTCGCGAGCCACAGGCTCGAGCACCATCGGCGAGACCACCTGTCGTGGGATCCGAGCGCGGCACGCGAGCTCATTCACTTCGGGCGCTGGATCTTCCTGAGCAGCATCCTGAGCTTCTTCGCCGGGAAGCTGGATGCGCTCGTGCTCGGGCGGCTGCTCCAGATGGGCGATCTCGGGGTTTACTCCATCGCCTCCAATCTCGCCCGCCTCCCCCTCGACGTGATGGTGAGCATCACCGCCGCGGTGGTGTTTCCGCTGCTCGCCGAGAGTTTCCGCCGCGACGACGGAAGCCTGCACAAGAACCTGCTGCGCATGCGCTGCCTGGTGATGCTCCCAACCGCCTTTGCCTCGGTGCTGCTCGCGCTCTTCGGCGATCGGCTGATCCGTCTGCTGTACGATGCGCGTTACCAGGACGCCGGCTTGCTCGTCCGTATCCTCGGTGCCGGTGCCGTCGGCGCCGGAATCAGCGTCTCATCCGGCGCCGCGCTGTTTGCGGTTGGTAGCAGCTTCCTCAACATGGTCCTCGAGGGCGTGCGGGTGGCGCTGCTGATCGCCTGCATGATCGCCGGCCACCACTTCTTCGGGGCCCGCGGCCTTGTGATCGGCGTCGCCTCGGTCGGCCCACTCATCTATCCGTTCTGGGCCGTCGTGCTCCACCGCAAAAAGCTCTGGCAGCCGGTGCTGGATCTGCCGGTCCTCCTCGTGTCGTACGGCGCGATCGCAGCCTGGGTGTGGCTGGTCGGATGACCCCCGCATGGTGTGATAAACTTGTGGCGAGGAGATCGGCGGAGGGCGATCCCTGGGGGACCGGGGTCGATTGTGACGCATGAGCTTCGCCGTCTACATCGCGTTCGGCGGATGGGTCGCCGTGTCCGTCGTGCTCTTTGCCGTCCTTTCTCCGCGGCGGGCCCTCCTCGTATCGCTGATCGGCGGGTTCCTTCTGCTCCCCGTCGCCGGCTTCCCGGTCACGGGCTTGCGGTCGAAGGTTTCCATCCTCTCGATCGTGCTCTTGCCGCTCTCGGTGGCTTTCGCCCCGGACCGGTTCCTCAGGCTCCGGCCGCGTCTCCATGATCTTCCAGCCGCGATCTGGTGCGCGTGGCCCGCCGTCTCCTCGCTCGCGAACGGCCTCGGCGTCTACGACGCCTCCTCTGCGATCCTGGAGAGCTTTCTCGGCTTCGGTATCCCGTACTTGCTGGGGAGGGCTTATTTCAGCGATCTGCACGGCCTGCGCGAGCTCGGCGTGGCGATCTTCCTGGGCGGCCTCGCCTATGTCCCACTCTGCCTGTGGGAGATGCGGTTCACCCCCCAGCTTCACAGGATCTTCTACGGGTTCCACCAGCATGACTTCGGCATGACGGTGCGGTTGGGTGGCTACCGGCCGATGGTCTTCATGGACCACGGCCTGATGGTCGGGCTGTGGATGACGGCGGCAACGCTGGTCGGGTATTGGCTCTGGCGCAGCGGCTCCCTGCGCCACGTGTACGGCGTGCCTGTCGGCCTGCTTCTCGCGGCGCTGTTCGTCACCGCCATTCTGTGCAGGTCCACCGGTGCCCTTGCCCTCTTGGCCCTAGGCCTCCTCGCACGACCGCTGCTCTTCAAGTTCCGGAGCGCCGCGCCCCTGGTCTTGCTCGTCCTGGTCACGCCCGCCTACCTCGGGGCCCGCATCGGCCGGGTCCTACCGACCGAACCGATCGTCGCCGCCAGCGAACAGATCTCGGGCAGCGATCGCAGCGAGTCGCTCAGCTTCCGGATCCGGAACGAGGAGCTCCTGCTGACGCGGGCGCTGGAGAAGGGGTCTACCGGCTGGGGCCGCTGGGGACGCTTCCTGATCTTCGACCCCGAGACGCACGTCCGTCTGACCCCGCCGGACGGGCTCTGGATCATCGCCCTCGGCCAGTACGGCTTCGTCGGCCTCGCCGCGCTCACGGCGATGCTACTCTTGCCGTCCCTTCTGTTCGTCCGCCGCTACCCGCTCGCGACCTGGAACATGCCCCTCGTCGCGCCGGCTGCAGCGCTCGCGCTCTTCCTGCCTCTCTACATGATCGACAATATGCTGAACGCGATGATCAACCCTGTATACTTCATCGGCGCAGGCGCCCTGACGGGATTGCGGTGGCGCCGCCTCGCCAGGCCTCTCGCGAGACCCCGCCTCCCGATCGGTCCCCGTCCGATACCCGTCCGAGCGAGGCTGGCAGGCCTTCATGGACACTCCTAGCCTCGTCGTCGCGATCGTGAACTACCGCACCCCCGATCTCACGATCGGCTCCCTGCGCTCGCTCGCCGACGAGGTCAAGGCAACGCCCACCATCCGGGTCGTCGTCGCCGACAATTGCTCGGGCGACGGCTCTGTCGACCGCATCGGCGGAGCCATCGAGGAGAACGGCTGGGGCGCCTGGGCCTCGTTGCTCGCCCTGCCGCGCAACGGCGGCTTCTCGTATGGGAACAACGCGTGCTTTCGCCCCTTCCTCGAACAGGAGCGCAAGCCGGACTATTTTCTCCTCCTGAATCCTGACACGATCGTCCGCAGCGGGGCCATCGCGGCGCTCCTGCAGTTCATGGCTTCGCGACCGGAGGTCGGCATCGCCGGCAGCAGGCTCGAGGATCCAGACGGGAGATCACAGCTCTCCGCGTTCCGCTTCCACACCATCATCGGTGCTCGGGAGCTGGGTCAGGGACCCGCCGATGACGGACGCGTCGGTCCCCGCCGACTGGGTCGCCGGCGCCAGCATGATGGTTCGGCGAACGGTGTTCGAGCAGGTGGGACTCTTCGACGAGGGCTACTTCCTCTATTTCGAGGAGGTCGACTTCTGCCTGCGGGCCTTTCGAGCGGGCTTTTCCTGTTGGTACGTTCCTTCGAGCCGCGTCGTCCACCTCGTCGGCCAGTCCACCGGCGTGACCAATCCCAGCAGTCGGCGCAACCGGCTGCCCAACTACTGGTTCGACTCCCGCCGCCGGTACTTCCTGAAGAACCACGGCCCGCTCTACGCCACGACCGTCGACTGCGTCTGGTTCGTCGGACATCTGCTCTGGCAGGTCAGGCGCTTCCTGCAGCGCAAGCCTCAAACCGGCCCCGCATCCCTGCTCGCGGACTATGCGCGCAACAGCGTTTTCGCGCGGGGTTATCGACTGTGAGCCTGCGCTCTCTCTTCGGGCAAATCAAGGAGGACTGGATCGCGCACGAGCGCGACTGGACCCGGCCCGGCTTCCGCGCGGTGGCGGTCCACCGCTTCGGCAACTGGCGCCTCGGCGTCAAGCCGAAACTCCTGCGCGCGCCGTTCAGCGTCCTCTATCGGCTGCTCTTTCGCCACGTGCGCAACGTCTACGGAATCGAGCTGCCCTATACGGCCAAGGTCGGGCGCGGAGTCGTCTTCGAGCACCAGAGCGGCATCGTCGTCCACGGCAGCTGCGTCATCGGCGACGGCTGCGTGATCCGGCAGGGAGTGACGATCGGCAACCGGGACTGGGAGACTCGATTTCAGGCCCCGACGCTGGGAAATCGCGTCAGCGTCGGAGCGGGCGCGAAGATCATCGGACCCATCGCCATCGGGGAAGGCGCGACGATCGGCGCAAACGCGGTCGTCCTCGCGGATGTCCCGGCGGGCGCGACGGCCGTGGGCATCCCCGCACGCATCGTCAAGCGCGCCGGGCCGGGGCGGTCGGCATGAGCCGCATCGGCATCGTCGCCATCGGCCGGAACGAAGGGGAGCGGTTCCTGCGTTGCCTCCGGTCGCTTGCCACCACGGGCGCGCCCGTCGTCTACGTGGACTCGGGCTCGGACGACGGCAGCGTGCCCGCTGCGCTGGCGAGCGGCGCCGCCGTCGTGGAGCTCGACCGCACGATCGGCTTTACTGCGGCGAGGGCGCGCAACTGCGGGCTCGAGAAACTCGTCGCTGAACATCCGGAGATCGCCTACGTCCAGTTCATAGACGGCGACTGCGAGCTCGACCCCGGCTGGCTTGCGACGGCCGTTCCGGTGCTCGACCGCAGCCCCGATCTCGCGGTGGCCTGCGGGCGCCGGCGCGAGCTATGTCCCGAGAAGTCGATCTACAACGACCTCTGCGACATCGAATGGGACACCCCCGTCGGCGACGCCAAGGCGTGCGGCGGCGACGCGCTGATGCGCGTGAGCGCGTTTCGAGCTGCGGGCGGGTTCTCGGCGACCTTGATCGCGGGAGAGGAACCGGAGCTCTGCGTCCGGCTGCGCAAGCTCGGCTTTCGCATTCAGCGGCTTGGATCAGAGATGACCCGGCACGACGCCGCAATGTTGCGATTTTTACAATGGTGGAAACGCGCTCTACGCAGCGGTCACGCCTTCGCTCAAGGTGCCGCGATGCACGGCGGCAAGGGTGAGCGGCACTGGGTCCGCGAGACGGGCAGCATCGTCGCTTGGGGGCTCTTGCTTCCGCTGGCGATTCTCGTGTTGCTCGCGCTGGGAAAGCCCTGGGGACTGGTCCTGCTCGCCGCCTACCCGGCGCTGGCCGCCCGCATCTGGCTCAAGCGCCGCGAAGGGCTTGGCGCGCGGCGCGCCGCGCTCTTCGCCCTGTTCTGCGTGCTCGCGAAGTTCCCCCAGCTCCTCGGCGCAGCCCGCTTCCTCCGGCACAGGCTCGGCGGAGCAGGCGGATTGATCGAGTACAAACTGACTCCCCAGCACCAACCCGTCCCTCCCCGGAGAGGGCAGTGAAGATCGCCTACCTGATCAACCAGTATCCCCAGCCCAGTCACACCTTCATCCGGCGTGAGATCGCCGGCCTCGAGGCCCTCGGCTTCTCGGTGATGCGGTTCAGCGTGCGGCGGACGCAGGGACTCCTGGATCCGGCGGACGTGGCGGAGCAACGGAAGACCCGCGCCCTGCTCGGCTCCGGACCTGCCGCGTTCGTGTTCGCGCTCGCCGCGACCCTCTTGACGCGACCGCTTCGTTTCCTGCGCGCGCTCGGCCTGACCCTGCGTCTCGGATTCCGGTCCGAGCGCGGCGCCGCCCGCCACCTCGCCTATCTCGCGGAGGCAGCTCTGCTGCAGCGCCTGCTCCGCGCCGAAGGCGTCCTCCACCTGCACGCCCACTTCGGCACCAACTCCGCGGCGGTGGCCATGCTCTGCCGCGAGCTCGGCGGGCCTGGCTACAGCTTCACCGTGCATGGCCCAGAGGAGTTCGACAAGGCGCCGATCCTGGGAATGGAGGAAAAGATCGCGCGGGCGGCATTCGTCGTTGGCGTCAGCGATTTCGGTCGCAGCCAGCTTTGCCGGCTCACGCCGCCCTCCGCCTGGTCCAAGCTGTTCGTCGTCCGTTGCACCGTCGACGCGAGCTTCTTCGCGGGCGCACGGCCCTGCACCGCGGCGCCGAGGCTGGTGTGCGTCGCGCGGCTCGGTGAGCAGAAAGGACATCTGCTACTGCTCGACGCCGTCAAAAAGCTACGCGAGCAAGGCATCTCGCTTGCGCTCACGCTGGTGGGAGATGGTCCCCTGCGCCCAGCGATCGAAGCGAAGATCCGCGACCTGGATCTCGGGGAGTGCATCTCCCTCGCGGGCTGGATGGACGAGAGCGGCGTGCGGGAGGCGATCGCCGCGTCGCGGGCGCTGGTCCTGCCGAGCTTCGCCGAGGGCCTCCCGGTGGTCCTGATGGAAGCGTTCGCGCTGGGCCGCCCGGTGATCGCAACTTATGTCGCCGGCATTCCCGAGCTGGTCGAGCCGGGCCGGAGCGGCTGGCTGGTCCCCGCCGGTTCGGTCGACGCGCTGGTGGACGCCCTGCGCGCCGCGTTGAGCGCTGCCCCCGCACAGCTGGATCTGCTCGGCCGCCAGGGTGCTGCGCGAGTCTCGGAGCTCCATGACTCCGCGAACGAGTCGCGCAAGCTGTCCGCGCTGTTTCGCTCCGTGGTGGCCCTATGAGCGTGCAGACCCAACGCTCGGTCGGCGGGCCCGCCGGTCAGATCTCGCGCGGCAAGGGATCCATGCACCGCGCGTCGAGCGGCTGCACGATCGAGTCCATCAGCACTACGGAAGAGCTCGTCCGGCTCGGCCCCGAGTGGCGCGCGCTCGATGCCGCGAGCGGCAACGGTTTCCCGTTTCGGACGTACGAGTGGACGCAGGCTTGGTGGAAACACCTCCCCCAGCGCCGACGTACGGTCAGCGACTCGCTCTTCGTCCGCGCCTTGCGCGACCCCGACGGCAAGCTCTTCGCGGTGGCTCCGTTGCTTCTCACCGAGCGTCCGAGCATCGGGCCGCTGCGTATCCGCTGTCTCCAGTTCATCGGTCCCGACGGCTACATCACCGAGATGAGCGGCATTCTTTGCGCGCAGGGGCGCGAGGAGGAGGCCTACCGCGAGCTGGCAGCCCACCTGCAAGCCAACTGCGACCGATGGGATTGGATGACCTGGAGCGGGCTGATGCCCGAGGGCGCATCGGGGCGCGCCGTCCAGGAGGTCGCGCCGCTCCAGTGGCTGGGCCGGGCGCCGAACTACGTGCTCGACCTCGCGTCGTCTTGGGACGAGTTCCGCGCCGGGCTGTCCCGCAACATGAAGGAGGCGCTGCGCAAGTGCTACAACGCCCCCAAGCGGGCCGGGCTCGCGTTCAATCTCGAGATCGCGCGGGAGCCCGCCCAGGTCAAAGAGGCGCTAGAGGAGTTCTTCCGGCTGCACAAAGCACGCGCCGGCCTCGAGGGAACCGTCCGGCACAAGGACTTCTTCCGCGAGCCGGGCACCAGGAACTTTCTAACCGAGGCTTGCTCGGTGCTGGCGCAGCGGGGCGCGACGCGGGTCTTCTCGTTGAAGCTCGGAAGCACGACGGTCGCTGCCCGCGTCGGGTTCGTCCTTGGCGACTCTCTGTACCTTCATTACTCCGGGTATGACCCCGCATTCCGGGCGTACAGCGTGATGACCGCCACCGTCGCCGAGGCCATCCGTTCGGCCATCGGCGAGGGCCTCCGCTTCGTCAACCTCTCGATGGGCAACGACGTCTCCAAGACCCGCTGGCGCCCGCGGGAGATCGGCTACGGCGAAGCGCTGCAGATCTCCCCGAGAGGAAGCGCACGGTTCTGGTTTTGGGCCTACCGCCTTGGCTACAAGACGCTCCACCTCCCTGCCGTGGAGCGCATCGCCTCGCGCTACTTCTGGCGCCGCTTCGACTGAACCGCGTCGCCGTCATCGCCGTCGAGGACGAACTGGAGGGGCGTCCCGTCCAGCGCCGCGCGGAGCGCCAGCTCGAACGAGGTCCGACCCGGATCCCCGTCCGGCGCATCGGTGTGGACGACCACGCGTTGTACGCCGGGAAATGCATAGCTCTTCACCACCGGCCGCCACCGCCTGACCGCCAAGGGCGGCGTAGCCCTTTCGTATCCGACGTGCGCGACGAAGCCGCCCTTCTCGACGCACGCAAGCGGCAGCGCAGCGAAGATGCGGGGCCGCGCCGCGGGCGGCACGCGGATGAAGAAGGTCGGCGAGTCGCTGGCCGCCGCGAACGAGCAGCCCAGCCGCCGCTTGTGAACGAACAGCCCGTCGTTGAGGATGTTCCTGGTGAAGCCGAGGTCGAGCGCGCGGAACCCCTGTGCCTGCGCGTACTGCAGGACCGACACCTCGAGCGCCGCCGTACGGCGTGCGATCGTAGGGGGGGACCAGGTCTCTCCGCCCCCGAGGAAGCCGTTGCGGTGGTAGCCGAGGACGCCGTCTCTCGTGGGTGGCAGCAAGAGAGTGCCGCACACAGGAGCGTCCTTGTCGAAGACGATCAGCGTCGTCCCTCCCAGCGCGGCGAGCGTCTCGCGCGTGTCGAGGTGGGCGCGCAGCCCGAAGCGGTTGCGGACGTACGGTTCGTACATGCGGCTGTAGAACAGCTCGAAGTCGGCAGCGCTGGAGCCGGCGGTGAAGCGGTAATCGCGCGATCGCAGCACCGCGCGCATTCGCCGGCGATGCGCCTTGGAACGGACGCGCGCGATCTGCTCCTGAAGGCCCGCCTCGAGCGGCAGGTGCCCGTCCAGGAAGGGCCTGACCACGAGATCCCCGGGAGCCGGCCGGGCGCCGATCCCGCTCTGCCGAATCACCATGTCTGCCGATTCCGCCATGGAGCTCAGCCTGCCCGAGCGGGCGAATCCAAGCGACGAGCCGCGGAAGAGCGGAGGCCCCGGATCTGCTTGCGGCTCTGCGATGAGCCAGCCGAACTCGTGGGCGTAGGCGTCGGCACCCACATAGAGCAGGGATGCCGGGGCGGCGCGGCCGGCGTTGGGACTCCTCTCGAAGCGCCTGACGACGAACGATCGCGGCCCCAGGGCCGACACGGCGAGCCGCGCCTGGTCCCGCATCGACTTCAGCTTTCGATACGTCCGGAGCAAGAGAGCCACTACGGCACCCGCACCAGATCTCCGGTTACCGAGCAGTGATCCGAGCCGTCGCAGTCTGCGACTTCATATCTGATGAAGCGCATCCCCGCCTTGGAGGACAGGATCCGATCGATCCGCATCCAGGGCACGAGCCCGTCGCCGGGAAACGTGTAGCCAAACCCGTTTCCCGCGTCGGTGAAGGCGTCGCGGAACGTCGACAGATGATCGCGGAGGATGCGGCTCGATTGGGGCAAGTTGAGGTCCCCGGCCACGACGACCGGGTGGCGCGAGGCCCGGGCCGTCGACGCAATCAACGCGACCTGGCGCTCGCGCAACCGGAGATTGTCGAGAAGACCGCGGGGCAACCGCGCTTCCCGAAGAGCGCGCAGAGGTCCCATGCTCTCGACGCCCGTTCGAATGGAGAGGGGATGGCAGTTGATGATGTCGAGCAACCCCGAGCTCGTCTCGACCGTGTATCGCACGAATGGGGGCCCCGCGGGGCTATCCGCGCCTTCGGCGATCTGGAGATCGACCACGGGAAAGCGGGAGGCGAGCGTGTAGCGCCCGGCATGGCGCACTTCGAAGCCCGCAAGGGCAGGGATCCTCGAGAGGACGGCCGCCGACTCCCGGGTGCTCGCCTGGAGGAGAACGACGTCCGGCCTCGCGCGGGCGACGGCCTTCTCCAGCGCCGCAGGCCCTTTGGTTCCCAACCAGACGTTGTAGCTCAGGATGCGGAGCCCGGGTATGGCATCCCGGTGGGGTAACGAACAGTTCAGACCCATGAATGGAAACAGTAGCAGAAGCAGGCACAGCAGTTGCGTCCAGAGCAGCCGGCGCTGTCCAGTCGCGACCATCGCTGCTGAAAGAAAGAGCACGGGCAGCCCGAAGACCGCCTGCGGCAGATACGTCAGCACGCCGAGGAGCCAGCACCGCTCGCCCACCAGGCGGAAAGCGAGGACGAGGAAAATCAACAGACCCGGATAGAGGAAGGCTGCGGCCTTCACCGAGGCACTTGCGAGGCCAGACCACCTCGCCTGGCCCTCCTGGCCAGACTGCGCGTCCATCGCGTCGCCCGAGTAGCCTGACAAGAGTGCTCCCCTCCCACGGGTCCGATCGAGTCCTTCGCGGGCGAAGGCGCCGCGGCTCGACGCTTGGCAGCCCCTCGAGACTGTGCCACAGTCGCGCGCTCATCAAGCGGAGGATTTTGCGGTGCCTTTGACTGCAAGGCGATGGTCCCGAACGATCGTTCTCCTGACCTCGTTCCAGTTGCTCGTGAGCTGCCACCCCGAGCGCACCTATGTGTGGGTCGACGACTTCAAGGGGTCCGCCCTGAAGACGGAGCCGATCACCATCGCGTCCGGCGACGTGGTCCAGGTGCGGGTGTTCAATCAGGAACAGTTGAGCGCCAGGACGCGCGTTCGCGCGGACGGAAAGATCACGCTGCCGCTGATCAACGACGTAGAAGCCGCAGGTCACACGCCTCGCGCGCTGGCGGTGGAGCTCGAGAAACGGTTCAAGGACCTGGTGAGGAACCCGGTCATCACCGTTTCCATCGAGGAGAGGAGGCCGACGACGGTGCTGGTGGTGGGCGAGGTTACGAAGCCAGGCGTCTACTCCATCGATGAAGCACCGGGTCTTCTCCGTCTCCTGGTGAACGCCGGCGGGCTCACGCAGGATGCAAGCGACGACCGGATTTTCGTCGTTCGCGAAGGCGTCGAAGGCCGGATCCGCTTCCGCTACGATACGCTGCTATTGCCGAACGGCAAGGCGAAGAGCTTCAAGCTGGAGGTCGGCGACGTGGTCGTGGTCGAGTGATTGGTGTCCTTGGTCGCTCTCGCCCTCGTCCTCGCCGCGCCGGTCGCGGCGTCGTACGATGCCGGCGTCACCCAGGAAACGCGAGCGGCGACGACCGGAACGCTGGCGTTCCAGCTCTCCCCCCTCCTCGGCTTGTCGAGCGCGCCGGGCGTCGCGCAGGGGTTTGTCCGGTATGAACCCAGGCTCGTCCTCGACGAGCGACCCTCCTCGGGGTTCAGCCAGGCGCTCCACCGGGCAACGCTCTCCGGCCGGCTGCTGGACCGAGGGCATAGCCGGTTGTTCTTCAACGGCCGCGGCTCGTATGGCCGCACCGATCTCTCTCCGCTCGCGGCGCTCGCCGAGGGCTCGGCTCCTTCCCTGGATCGCCCCGTGCAGCGGAATCCCCTGGGGTTCATGGACGCCGAGCTGACCGCAGGAGTGGAGCAGCGGATCGGCCGCCGTGTCTCGGTCTTGGCGGACGCCTCGTACGGGTTGAGCGGCGGGGCGAGCGCGCAGGATCGCAGGCTGCTCCCTCTCTTCGAGGTCGCTCGACTGAGGACTGCCCTCCAGCTTCGCGCGAGCCGCAGCGATTCGTTCTCGTTAGCCGTAAGCGGCTCTCTTTCCAGGGTGGAGCTGCTCGGCTCACGGTCGAGGGCACTCGAGGGAAGCGCGAGTTGGGAGAGACGACTCTCCGCAGCGCTCACGGGACGCCTCACCGCCGGGTTGGGCGTCGTCCGGACAACGGACCCCGTTCATTCGCGGCAGCTTCTGCTGGAGCCGACGGCGGCGGCCGCCCTCCGTGGCAAGGCGGTGGGGCAAAAGCTCGACCTCGCGCTCGCGGCGCGGATCGTCCCCTTCGTCGATCCCGTCGACGGATCGGTATCGCTGAGACCGGAGGCGTCCGGCCAGGCGGAGTTCGCCGCGTCCAGGCATCTGGCGTTCTCGGGAATCGCCGCCATCGCACCCGTCAGGGCTCCTGACGGGCGTCGATCGCCCTACAGCGTGGCTTCGATCGCCGCTCTCTACCGCCCCGATAAAATCGTCCAGATTTCTGTGGGGACCCGTCTGACCGCCCTGCCAGATGCGCGCCTCGCGGCCTTCGTCTCCCTCTCGATGCTCCAGCACGGGCTCCTGTGGTAAGCTTGCCCTCACGCGATGGATTCCACGGGAACCGGGGCAGGCGGCTTGGCGGGCTGGGATGCCCCGGACCAGGACGACGCGTCTCGTCGACGTTCGCTTGACCCGCTGTCGTTACTGCGGAGCGTCGGGCGGCACTGGTTTGTCGCGAGCGCTGCCTTTGCGCTTTCCATCCTCGCCACCCTCGGCATCCTGCGCGTGCTGCCGCGCACCTATCACGTCCAGACCCAGCTCATCGCGCGCCGTCAACAAGTCTTGCCGTCCCTCGCCCGACCATCCTTGGGCGACGAATCGCCGACGGCGGGCGCGTACGACCTCGTCCATCGGCGCGACAACCTGGCGGCGATCGTCCGCGAAGTGGGTCTCATCGACCAGGCGCATGCGGCTGCGGTCAAACCCGGCCGCGAACGTCTCTCCGAAGAGGACCTGCTCAAGCTCCTCATCAGGCGCCTGGACACCGCGCTCGTGGTCTCCCCCGGCGACGGGACGCTGACCATCTCCATCGACTGGCCCGATCCGGATCTTGCGGTTCGCATCGTCGGAGCCGCGGTGCGCAATTATCTGGAAGCGCGGCGCCTCCTGGAAACCCAGCCCATCGAAGAGGCGATCGGGACCCTCGAGAGCCGTGCCGCCGTGTTGCGTGCCGACGTGGAGTCGCTCCTGGTCGAGGCGCAAAAGCAGCGGCCAGCGCAGTTGCGCGGAAAGGTCGCCGCGGCGGTGGAGCCAAGATCGGAAGCTGAGATTCGGGCGGAGCGGATGGAAGCGTCGATCAGGGCCAAGCGCGACGCGCTGCGGGAGGGCGCGGATTATCGCCGGCGCCGACTCGCCGAGCTGCGCGCCAAGTTGACGCAAGAGGAGGCTGTCTACGGCCCAGGATACCCGAGCCAGGTCGGCATGAAGCAGGAGATCGAAGCGCTTTCCCGGCCTTCCCGGCAGATGGAATCGCTGCAAGACGAGCTGCGCGAGGCCGAAGCAAACTACCGGAGCCAGTTTGGAAGGATGCCCTCATTCTCGTCGTCTGGGCTCCTGGACGCCGCCTCCCAGCGCGAGCCCCCGCCCGATTCGCCGGAGGCGCGGTTGAAGCACGCCACGCTGGAATACCAGGCGATGATGGAGCGGATCGGCGGAGCGCACATCGAGCTGGAAACCGCGCGTGCCGCCTTCAAGTATCGCTATAGCGTCATCTGGCCCGCCGAGCGGCCCAACAAGCCAGACCGCCCCAAGACGCCGACCATCCTCGCTGCAGGAACCTTCATGGGCCTCCTGCTCGCCTTCTGCGCGGCCTTCGTTGCAGATTTTCTGAGCGGCCGAATCGTGGAACGGGCCCAGATCGAGCAAAAGCTCGGCCTGCAAATCCTGGGCGACCTCGGGTCGCTGCGTTGAACGCAGGGCAAGGCCTGCGCGTGGAGAGCCAAGCGTGAGCGCTCTTGATCTCCTCCTCGCCGTTGCCGCCGTCCCATTCCTGATCGCGGGAGGTTACCTCCTCCTGCTCACGCTCTGCTCGGCGCGGTGCGAGGTCCCGGCGTACGGCACGCCTCGGTTCTTCTTCGACGTGATCGTGCCCGCGCACGACGAAGCTGCCTACATCGGGACGACGGCCGACGCGCTCCTGCAGCTCGACTATCCCGCGAACCTCTTCCGGGTCATCGTGGTGGCCGACAACTGCACGGACGCAACCGCGGCGAATGCCGCCGCTGCCGGAGCGATCGTGCTCCTCCGCAACGAGCCCGACCGGCGCGGCAAGGGCTTCGCCCTCGAGAAGGCGTTCGCCCAGAGCCTCGCGGAGGGCCGCGCGGACGCTCTGGTCGTCGTGGACGCAGACGCGCGACCGTCGAGCAACCTCCTCCGCGCCTTTTCCGCGCGCCTGGAAGCAGGAGCGCCCGCGGTGCAGGCGGACTATACGATTCTGAACCCGGAGGCCTCGTGGCGCACCCGGCTCATGCGCATCGCGTTCGCCACCTTCGTCGGCGTCCGCTCCCTCGGTAGGGAACGCTTGGGCTTGTCCGCCGGATTGCGCGGTACGGGAATGTGCTTCACGACGGATACCCTCCGCAGGGTCACAAAGGCGGCCCACTCGAACGTGGAAGACCTCGAGTACAGCCTGTGGATGGGCGAGGCCGGGCTCCGGGTCCACTACGCGTGGGAGGCCGAAGTCCGCTGCGAGATGACGACCTCCGGCCGGGTTGCGGCGGTACAGCGCGGGCGATGGGAGGGCGGCCGCCGGCGTCTCGCGCGAGAGCAAGGGCCGCGGCTGCTCTGGAAGGCGCTCAGAAACCGCAGCGCGCTGCTCCTCGACCTGGCCCTCGACCTGCTCGTGCCGCCGCTAGCGCAGCTCATGGGCTTCGTCGCGCTGGGTTGCATCCTCTCCGCGGCGCTCACCGTGCAGAAGCATGGTTTCGGGTTTTCGCTGCCGGCCTGGGGAGCTTGTGCCGCGTGTCTCATTACCTACTGTTTTCGCGGGTGGGTGATTTCCCGAACCGGCGCGCGCGGACTTGTTGACCTCGCACATGCCCCTCTCTATATGGTTTGGAAGGCATTGACCCTCCTGCGGGCCTCGGCTTCGCGGGATGCCTGGATCCGGACGACGAGGGAGAAGGCTGGCGGTGGCTAACCGGAAGTCAGATCCAAAACTGCCGTCCGAGATCGTGCGGCTGAAGGCAGCCCGGCTTCCTTCGCTCGACCTCCAGCAGCTCTGGTTTTCGCTGCTCAAGTTTGAATGGTCCTCGCTGGTCGTGGTTCCCGCGGACGAGGGCTGCTCGGCGCAGCGAATCGCCGAGTCGCTCGCGGAGATGGGAACCCTGCATCTGGGCAAGCCGATGACGAGCCTCGTCACTTCCGGGCTCGATCTGCCGCGGACCTCCGAGCTCATGACCAGCATGATGGTCCACGAGATCGTTCGGAATACCGAGGGGCCCAAAGGCCGATCGGCGCCTCCCTGGCTGGGTCGCAACGTGGTCATCGCCATCGATCCGGTGGCAACCAACCCCGCCGGCATCGCGGTCGCCTTCGCTGCGGATGCCGCGCTCCTCTGCGTGAGGCTGGGAGAGACCAGGCTTACGGCCGCGCAACGGACAGTCGACCTGATTGGACGAGAGCGGTTCATCGGCTGCGTGACCGAGAAATAGGGCCTCAAGTATCCGAGAACAGGTCATTTCAAATTGAAACGCCGTTCCGTCTCAACCAAGGTTGCTCCTTGCTCTTGACTTGGAGCGTCGAGGTGAACAAAAGTAGGTGAAACAGACGCAATACGAGGGGGTCGAACATGTCGAGAAAGATTTGGCTCGCGCGGCTGACGGGCATCGGACTCGTCCTGGCCCTGTGCTCGTCGGCAACCGCCGCACGCGCTGCCGATGACTCCGAGGAGGCCGCTCCCGCTGAGGAGGCGCCTGGGGTCCCCGAGCTCGATGCTCGCGGCGCTGGCCTCGCCCTGACTATCCTGGGCGGTGCGCTCTTCGTGCTCCACGGGCGCCGGAAGCGCAGCACCAGCGTCGCCGTTTAACTGGCCGCAGCGCAAGCCCCGTCGGCCGGAGTCGCGGTTGGAGTCTTTGATCGCCGAGGGAGGATCGGATCGACCCTCCCCGCGGGCGCTCCTCTGGGTCGCGGCTTGCTTGATTCTCGAATACCTGCTGATCAGCGTCCTCTTCGACGCGCGTTTCCTGGAGCGGCGGCTGCGCTGGCTCACCGGGATCGGATCCGTCGGCCCGCTCCTGATCGCGATGGGCACGGCGACGTTCCTCGTCAAGCGCGACCTCCTGACGGCGGTGCCCCACGCCGGAACCACCGTGCCGCCCCCTTCGCGCCCCTGGCTCCGGTGGCTCGCGCACCCCCTTCTGTTCGTTGCGTTCCTCGAGCTGACGCGCCGCCTCGCAGCGCCACGGGCCTCGCTGCCCGGCGACCAGCTCCCCTGGTTCGTTCTCTGGTGCGTCGTCGGGGCCGCGAGCGTGGGTGCGCTGCTGCTCGCCGTCCTCCCGCCTGCCGCGGCAGTCGCCTTCGCCCGGCGCGCGCGGCCGACGCTGGTGCTCTCCATCGCCGTCGGAGGCGCCGCCTGGGTCGCGGGCCTCTGGGCCGTGCGCCTGTGGACGACGCTTGGCTCCCTGACCCTCTCCGCGGTGGCGGGTCTCCTTCGCCTGGGAAGCGACGAGGTGGTGAGCGTGCCCTCCCGACTGGAGGTCGGGCTGCGCTCGTTTCACGTTCGCATCGCGCCGGTTTGTTCCGGATACGAAGGGATAGGTCTGATCCTCGTCTTCCTTTCGGCGTGCCTTCTCGCGATGCGCAAGACCCTGCGGTTCCCGGTAGCCTTCCTCCTGCTCCCGATCGGGGTGCTCGCAGCCTGGTCTGCGAACGTGCTCCGGATCAGCGCGCTGATCGTGGTGGGGAGCCGCTGGTCCCCCTCACTCGCCTACGGCGCCTTTCACTCCAAAGCGGGCTGGATACTCTTTTGCTGCGTGGCCCTCGGCCTTGCGGCGCTCGCGCGCCGCCCTCCCTTCTCGATCCAGGGCACCGCGAAGGAGGAAGCCGCGATCTGGAATCCCAGCGCGGCCTACCTGATGCCCTTCCTGGCGATGGCCGCCGTGGCGTTGATCGCGGGGCTCGTCGCCCCGGGAGCAAAGGTGTTGGTTCCCTTGAGCGTCGCCGCCGCCCTCCTACCCCTGTGGATCTGGAGGCGCTGCTGCGGACCGATCCGCGTTTCTTTCTCCTGGGCCGCGACGTTGATCGGAGCGATCGCATCCGTCGTCTGGGCGGCGCTGCAGGGGCCGGAGGCGGCCGCTCGAGGCGAAGGCCTCCGGCTGGAGGTCGCGGCGCTCGGCGCGGCCCAAGTCCCCTGGATCGCCTGTCGCGTCCTCGGAAGCGTCGCCGTTTTCCCCGTCGCGGAGGAGCTCGCCTTCCGCGGCTTTCTGCTCCGCCGCCTCATCGGCGCCGATTTCACCGAGGTCTCTCTCCGTCCCTTCGATGTGAAGGCATTCCTGGTCTCGTCCCTCGCGTTCGGTGCGATCCACCAGTCGCTCTGGGCCGGCACCCTCGTGGGAATGCTCTACGCGCTCGCGCAGAATTGGCGCGGCCGAACCAGCGACGCGATCCTGGCCCACGCCGTCACCAACGCGATCCTGGCCGGCGGCGCGCTCCTCGGCGGACGCTGGGCCTTCTGGACCTGACCGGCGCTTTACCACGCTGCCCGGCAGCGATAAGACGGCATCCGGCGCAGGTCGCCGCGAAGGAGGTTGCCATGGCCGTCAAGCCTGTTCCCGAGGGGTACCACACCATCACGCCGTACCTGGTCGTCGGTGGCGCGGGGGAGTGCATCGAGTTCCTCAAGAAGGCGTTCGGGGCCGAGGAGACGTTCCGGATGCCGATGCCCGGCGGCAAGGTCGGCCACGCCGAGCTCCGCTTGGGCGATTCGATCCTGATGATCGCCGACGCGGGCGAGCAGGCGCCGGCGCGGAAGGGCGGGATCCACCTCTACGTGCCCGACGTCGACGCCGTCTACAAGCGGGCCGTCGACGCTGGCGCCACCGGCCAGCGGCCGCCGGCCGACCAGTTCTACGGCGACCGGATGGGCGTCGTGGGCGACCGCTGGGGCAACGTCTGGTCCATCGGCACGCACAAGGAAGACGTCCCGCCGGAGGAGATGAAGCGGCGGATGAAGGAGCAGAAGGGCTAGGGACGAGGCTAGGCGGCGATCGGGCCGCCGGCGGGTGGGGCGGGCCCGTGCTCGGACATGCGGCCGGCGGCCCTCTCAAGCCAAAGTCTCGCGGCGCGACTGATCGGCGTGAGTAAGCCAATGTTCCCTGTCGGTTGCGACGGGCCGCGAGCGTCGCTCGCGAGACAGGGGTGCAACGAGACGGGCTACCGACACCGACCTTGACAGGCATACGTCTTCTGGGAGAAGCACCGATCGCGCCGCGCGGCGCCTCCTCGACGCACAAGGCTGGAGCCCCGCTGGGTGATGCTCGATGCGCAATGCGGCATATGCACTCATCGTCGAACCCGACCCCGCGCGCGCGGCGCAGTACAGCTACCTGATCGAGCGAAGAGGCATCGCGCCGGTCGTGGCGGAAACGGGAGCAGAGGCACTCTTCGAGGTGAGGCGTCTGGGTTCTCCGGCGCTCATCGTGACCGAGGCGACCCTTCCCGATGACGACGGACTCGAGCTGCTCTCGGAAATTCGCTTCAACGTGGCGCTGGAGGCGGCGCAGGCCGTGGTCATCGTCGGGTCCCGCGAGACGTACGACGCGGCCGCGCGCTCGATGATCAAGCTGGGCATCAGTGCCCTGCTTCCGCGCTCGCACAAGCTGAGCGCCTTCGAACAAGCGATCGATCGAATGCTGATGTGCGAGGTACCGGAGCCGGCGGGACCGCCGCCTTCCCTGAACTACCTGCCGCAACCGCAGGCCGCCTTCCCTGAAGTACCCGCCGGAATCCCGTCCGATCCGCTCATCCAGCGGCTTGCAGAGATGCCAGGCCTCCGCACTCTCACGAAGGAGGAGTTGCGGAAGATTACGACCGCGACCGCACGGGCGTTCGGTACGGCGATCGCGCTGCTATGGCTCGACCTGGGCCGGCAGTCTCTCTTCGAACTGCACTTGGCGGAGGCAGTCCCTGCAAGCTCGCCTTTGCGCTTGGCCACGCGTTGGGCGCCCGTGCGCCGGCTGATCGGCAATGCTGCGATCGAGGTGCCGGACGTCGCCGAGCATGCGGCGTTCGCCTCCAGTCCCCTGCTCCCGGGGCGCTCATCCGCGACGCTCGCCGGCGCGCCGCTCACGCTGAACGGCGACGTGGTAGGAGCCGTCGCCATCGTCCAACCCCATTCCGTCGATCGCCTGCCTGCTGGAATCTCTGAAGCGCTCTTCTTCTGGGCAGAGCGCATTTCCAGCGACCTAGGGAGGCTGGGTCCTGGGCCTCGCGATTCTCGGGCCTCGCGCGGTCCTTCGACCGTCCTTTCGCCGCCGACCGCGCTTTCGCCGTCCGCCGCGCTGGAGAGCCTGGCGAAGACGATCGATTTCGGGTTGATGATCAGCAACGACTCGGGAGTGGTCTGCTTCGCGAATCCAGCCCTGTCCGTCCATTTGGGGCTTGGGGATCTTTGCCCGAATGGCCAAACGCGAGCGGCGGTGCTGCGGCATCTGGCCAGCGCACGCGGCATCGACGACGGTATCGTCAGCGCCATCGTCGGCGCAAGCGGGATGTCGCCGGAGGAGTTCGACTTCGTCGTGCATGGCCCGGAGAAGCGTGTCCTGCGCTGGCGTGGTCGGCGCATCGACCTGCACGACCGCCAAGGAATGCTCGACGAGTTCTCCGACGTGACCCGACAAGTGGACCAAGCGCGCGCAAACGAGGCGCTGGTTCGGGTCGATGCATTCACGGGTCTGCCCAATTCCGCCGCGATCGTGGATACGCTCGGCCGGGAGACTGCCCGCGCCTTGCGCACCGGAGAGCCCTTCAGCATTGCGGTGTTCGCACTCGATCGCGTTGACTGGGGGAATGGCGTTCGGAGCAAGGAGGCGTTTCGCAACGTGGCCTTGAGGTTACGCGCTGCTGCCCGCCGCTACGATCTGGCTGCGCGTCTCGATCATTCACGACTGCTTGCCTTGATCTCCCAAGCGACCGCGGATCAGGCTCGAGCGTTCTCCGAGCGCTTTGCGAGCGACGTCCGCCACACGGTTTCGCCTAGCCTGCCGCCGGTTACCGTTTCCGGCGGTGTCGCGCAGTTCGACGGTGGACGTGGCATCGAGGAGTTGCTCGAGGATGCCAACGCAAAACTGGGCGAGGCGAGGCACCTGGGGGAGCGCGGCCAGCGCGCATGTCCGAGCACGGCAGGGGCGTTTCCTCCCTGCCGGGCCGCTCGCAGCGCCTCGCCGAGCAGAACAGCCGCTTCCTTTACGGGCGTTCCATTTTGCAGATGGTGGGGAGCGCAGTTGCGGGGCCGTCCAGCTTCAGGTCCTGACGGAAGCCGAACTCCTTCGTGCCGTCGGCGTTGAACTTGACCTTCTTCCCGTCCACGCGGGCGAAGGTCATGACGTACATCGGCTGGATGAGCTGGTGGTCGTCGGCGCGCATCTCCACCTCGCCGAAGAATCCGGGCATCTTCATGCCCTCCATCGCCTTGGCCACCTTGGCGGGATCGGTGCTCTCGCTCGCCGTCATCCCCTTCTCCAGGAGCGCCAGCGCGGTGGGGATCGAGGTCGTGTAGGGGTCCTCCGTGGCACCGTACTTCTTCTTGAATTCCTCCAAGTACTTGACCGTCTTCGGGGGCGCGTCGTTGGGCTCGTAGTAGCTCACCACCTTGACGCGGCCGAGGCCCGCCTCGCCGATGGCCGTGGGCGAGCCCACCACGCCAGCGTAGAACGTGTAGAAGTCCGCCTTGAGCCCCGCGTCCTTGGCGGCGCGGATGAGCAGCGCGAGATCGCTGCCCCAGTTACCGGTGATGACGGTGTCGGCGGCCGAAGCCCGGATCTTGGCGACGTAGGGCGAGAAGTCCTTCACCTTGGCGAGCGGGTGAAGCTCGTCGCCCACGATCTCCACGTCGGGGCGCTTCTCCTTGAGCAACTCCTTGGCCGTCTTGGTGACCTGGTGCCCGAACGAGTAGTCCTGGCCGATGATGTAGACCTTCTTGATCTTCTGGTTCGGGATCATCGAGTTCACGATGGCCTGCAGCTTCATGTCGCTGTTGGCGTCGAAGCGGAAGTGCCAGAAGCTGCACTTCGAATTGGTGAAGTCGGGATCGACCGCCGCATAGTTCAGGAACAGCACGCTCTTGTCGGGGTTGCGCGCGTTGTGCTTGTTCAGGCCGTCGATGAGCGCCGCCGCTACGCTGGAACCGTTGCCCTGCAGGATGTAGCGGATGCCCTCGTCGACGGCCCGGTTGAGCAGCGCCAGGCTTTCTTGCGGCGAGAGCTTGTTGTCCATCGCGACCACCTCGATCTTCTGGCCGAGGATTCCCCCGCGCGCGTTGATGCGCTCGGCGTTGAACTGCAGCTCGCGCAGCCCGTGATCGCCAGTGGCCGCCATCAGGCCCGAGAGCGGGTCGATGTAGCCGATCTTGATCTGGGCCTGCGCCGCACCGCTCGCGAGGGCGAGCAGCAGCAACGATCGCCACGTTCTGTTCCAACGCATGGTCTGCCCCTTTTTGGAAAGAGAGCCCAATCCACTGGGAGGATGAAAGCCTGGAAACCGTCGCGGAAGACAGGAAGGCTGCAAGCCGGCAAGCTGGGATACCTCAGGCCACGAAGAGATTTCACGCCGCACCACGGCATTGTCGCCTGCCCGACTTCCCCCGGGGCCCAGGCGGCGCGGCGCGGAAAGCGGTAAGCTCCGCTGCGGAGGGCCGGCCATGGACTTCGCCGAATCGGAACGGACCCGCTCGCTGCGAAAGAAGCTCGCCACCTTCATGGACGAGCACGTCTATCCGGCCGAGCCGCGCTTCTTCGCCGAGGTGGAGGAGAACCGGCGCAAGGGCAACCCCTGGGTGGCTACCCGCGTCGTCGAGGACTTGAAGCAGAAGGCGAAGGCGCAGAAGCTGTGGAACCTCTTCCTGCCCGAGTCCGGTCATGGCGCCGGCTTGACCAACCTCGAGTACGCGCCGCTCTGCGAGATCATGGGCCGCTCGCCGATCGCGCCTGAGGCGTTCAACTGCAGCGCGCCGGACACCGGCAACATGGAGGTGCTGGTCCGCTACGGTTCGCCGGAGATCCAGAAGGCCTGGCTCGAGCCGCTCCTGCGCGGCGAGATCCGCTCCGGGTTCGCCATGACCGAGCCCGCGGTCGCCTCCTCGGACGCGACCAACATCCAGGCGCGCATCGTCCGCGACGGCGACCACTACCTGATCAACGCGCGCAAATGGTGGACGTCCGGCGGAAACGACCCGCGCTGCAAGGTCCTCATCTTCATGGGCAAGACCGACCCGGACAATCCGGACCGCCACCGCCAGCAGTCGATGATCGTGGTGCCGATGGAGACGCCCGGGGTGAAGGTACTGCGGCACCTGCCGGTGTTCGGCTACGACGACGCTCCCCACGGACACGCCGAGGTGGAGTTCAAGGACGTGCGCGTACCGGCCGGAAACCTGCTCCTCGGCGAAGGCCGGGGCTTCGAGATCGCGCAGGGGCGCCTGGGGCCGGGGCGCATCCACCACTGCATGCGCCTCATCGGCATGGCCGAGCGGGCGCTGGAGAAAATGTGCCGGCGCACGCTTTCGCGGGTGGCGTTCGGCCGCCCGGTCGCCGAACAGACGGTGACGCTGGAGCGCATCGCCGACGCGCGCATCCTCATCGACCAGACGCGCCTCCTGGTACTCGACGCCGCCCACCGGATGGACACGGTGGGCAACAAGGTCGCCGCCAAGGAGATCGCGATGATCAAGGTCGCGGCGCCCACCATGGCCTGCCAGGTGCTCGACTGGGCCATTCAGGCGCATGGCGGCGGCGGCGTCTCCGACGACTTCGGCCTCGCCTACGCGTACGCGCAGGCGCGCACGCTGCGCCTCGCCGACGGCCCCGACGAAGTGCACCGCAATCAGATCGGCAAGCTGGAGCTGCGCCGGTACCAGCAGTGATCTGAATCTCTGCGCCCGATCCGCCTGAACCGGAGTAGCCCGAGCGATGACGACGCCGCTCCACTTTCGGTCCTGGCCCGAGGGCCTGCCGCGCCACCTGACGCCGGCGGAGACGAGCCTCTTCTACAACCTCGAGGTCTCGGCGACGCGCTTCCCCGGCAAGCCGTGCCTGATCTTCTACGGCACGCCGATCGCGTTCGCCGAGTTCAAAGAGGAAGCCGAGCTGCTGGCCGGCTTCCTCGAGAACGAGTGCGCCGTCCGCAAGGGCGACCGGGTGCTGCTCCTCCTGCAAAACAGCCCGCAGTTCGTGCTCGCCTATTACGCCGTCCTGCGCGCCAACGCGGTGGTGGTTCCGGTCAGCTCGATGAGCGTCACCGACGAGCTGCGCCACTATGTCCAGGACAGCGGCTCCAAGACCGCCATCGTCGGGCAGGAGCTGTACCCGCAGATGAAGCCGCTCCTAGGCAGCGGCCTCGACTCGGCCGTGGTGGCCGCATACTCGGATTATTTGAAGGAGCCCACTGACCTCAAGGTGCCCGACTTCGTCCGCGCCGGGCGCCAGGAGATCCGCGACGCCGGCGTGACCCTGTGGAGCTCTGCGCTGGCCCGCGGCCTGCGCCCCGGCCCGCTCGCCGTCGGGCCCGACGATCTCTGCGTGATGCCGTACACCTCGGGGACCACCGGCCGCCCCAAGGGCTGCATGCACACGCACCGCACGGCCATGCAGACGATCATGGGCGGCGTGCAGTGGTTCGGCGGAAACCAGGACGCGGTCACGCTCGCGGTGCTTCCGTTCTTCCACGTCACCGGCATGCAGGGCGGCATGAACATGCCCCTCTTCTCCGGCAGCACCGTGGTGCTCCTGCCCCGCTGGGACCGCGAGGTGGCGGGGATGCTGATCGAGCGCCACCGGGTGACGAGCTGGACCGCCGTCCCGACCATGGTGGTGGACTTCCTCAGCAACCCGAACATCGATCGGTTCGACCTCTCCAGCATCTCGCGCATGAGCGGCGGCGGGGCGGCGATGCCGGAGGCGATCGCGCAGCGCCTGCACGACCTGTGCGGCCTCACCTACGTCGAGGGGTATGGGCTCTCCGAGACCATCGCAGCCACGCACATCAACCCGCCCCGCAGGCCGAAGAAGCATTGCCTGGGCATTCCGGTCTTCGACGTGGACGCGCGGGTGGTCGATCCCGAAAGCCTTCGCGAGCTACCCCAGGGCGAGGTGGGCGAGATCCTCATCCATGGGCCCCAGGTCTTTCGCGGCTACTGGAACGACCCGCGCGCCACCGCGGACGCATTCGTCGAGATCGACGGCAGGCGCTTCCTCCGCACCGGCGATCTGGGCCGCATCGACGAGGACGGCTACTTCTTCATGGTCGACCGCCTCAAGCGCATGATCAACTGCTCCGGCCTCAAGGTCTGGCCCGCCGAAGTGGAGGCCGCGCTCTACCACCACCCGGCCATCCGCGAGGCGTGCGTGATCGCGGCCCGGGACGGCTATCGCGGCGAGACGGTGAAGGCGGTGGTGGTCCTCCACGACGAGGCGCGGGGCAAGGTGAGCGAGCGCGACATCATCGAGTGGGCCTCCACCCGGATGGCGGTCTACAAGCACCCGCGCGTGGTCGAGTTCGCGGACAGCCTGCCCCGCTCGGCGAGCGGGAAGGTGCAGTGGCGCGCGCTGCAGGAGCGCGAGCGGGCGCAGGGCTAAGGCCAACGCCGATCGGTTAGCAGCGGAGCATTGGGGCTAAGGCCGGGTCCGCCCACGCGCGAAGGCCACGAACCAATCGATCGAGGCGGGATTCGCCATCGAGTCGCGGTTGACCGATTTCTCCACTGGCTGGCCGAGCAGGATCTTCTTCACCGGCACTTCCATCTTCTTGCCGGAGAGCGTGCGCGGTACCTCGGGGATGGCGAAGACGCCGTCGGGCACGTGCCGGGCGGACAGCTTCTGTCGGATGCCGGCGACCAGTTGCTTGCGCAGGCCTTCCGGCACCCCGGTTTCGGCGGCTCCCCCGGGCCCGGACAACGACGCCCTGCCCGCCGGCTCGCCCCCCGGCGCCGCCGCGTCGCGCAGCACGATGAAGAGCGCGAGGAATGACTCCCGGCCGAGGTACTCGAGATCGACCACCAGCGAGTCGGCCACCTCCGGCAACTCGTCGACGACGCGGTACAGCTCGCTCGTGCCCATGCGGATGCCGTGGCGATTGATGGTCGAGTCGGAGCGGCCGTAGATCACCGCGGTGACCGACTCGAGCCGCGGAACCAGCCGCAACCAGTCGCCGTGGCGCCAGATGCCGGGCCAGGTCTCGAAGTAGCTCTCCGAGTAGCGCCTGCCGCCCTCGTCGCCCCAGAAGTAGAGCGGCATCGAGGGGAGCGGCTCCTCGATCACCAGCTCGCCGACCTGGTCCATCACCGGCTTGCCCGCGTCGTCGTACGCCGCGACGTCGACCCCGAGGCCCCGGCACTGCATCTCGCCGGCGTAGACGGGCAACGTCGGGCAGGAAGTCAGGAAGGCCGCGCCGGGATCGGTGCCTCCCGAGATCGAGGCGAGCAGCACGTCCGGGTGCACGTTCGCGTAGACCCAGCGGTAGCCCTCCTCGGAGAGCGGCGAGCCGGTGGAGCCGACCGTGCGGAGCGCGGAGAGATCCATCTCCTCGCGCGGCTTGATGCCTGCCTTCGCGCACAGCCCCAGGAAGGCGGCGCTGACGCCGAAAAAGGTCGCGCGCTCCCGCTCGGCGAAGCGCCAGAGCGTGCGCAGGTCGGGGTGGCCGGGGCTGCCGTCGAAGTGCAGCGCGGTGCAGCCGGAGGCGAGCGTGCTCACCCACAGGTTCCACATGATCCAGCTTGTCGAGGAGTGCCAGAAGAACCGGTCGCCCTCGCCCACGTCGTAGTGGAGCGCGTTGGCCTTGAGGTGCTCGAGCACCACGCCGCCGTGGCCATGCACGATGGGCTTGGGCATGCCGGTGGTTCCCGAGGAGTAGACGATCCAGAGGGGGTGATCGAACGGCAGCGCCGCGAACTCGAGCGGGGCCTCGTTCGCCACCGCATCGGTGAACGGCAGAGCCTCGATCCGGCGGGCGGGCGAGCCGGGGACGTCGAGCGAGGCGCCCTCCCGCAGCCAGGGCACGAAGATCACCGCCTCCAGGGTGGGAAGCATCGAAACCAGGTCGCGTACCGTCTCGCGGCGGTCGTACTCCTTGCCGCCGTAGCGGTACCCGTCCACGGCGAAGAGCACCTTCGGCTCGATCTGGCGGAAGCGGTCGAGCACGCTCACCGGGCCCATGTCCGGCGAGGCGCTCGACCAGATCGCGCCGCGGCTCGAGGCGGCGAGGAGCGCCACCACCGTCTCTGGGATGTTGGGCATGTAGGAGACGACGCGATCGCCACGGCCGACGCCGAGGCGCCCCAGCGCCGCGGAGAGCGCCGCCACTTGCGCCGCGAGCTGCCCCCAGGTCACTTCTCTGCGCGGCCGCGCCTCGGAGGCGAAGATCAGCGCAGGCTTCCCTGCCGCGCCCGGCAGCAGCGCCGGCGCGAGCGCATGCTCGGCGTAGTTCAGCGTCGCGCCGGGAAACCAGCGCGCGCCGGGCATGGTGCGCCGCTCGAGGACGCACTCGTAGGGAGCGTGAGAGCGGACGCCGCAGAACTCCCAGATCGACGCCCAGAACGCCTCGAGCTCGTCCACCGACCAGCGCCAGAGCGATTCGTAGCCGTCGAAGCGCAGCCCACGCGTTTCGGCGAGAAAGGCGCGGTAGCGGGTGATGCCGGCCCCGGAGATCCGCTCCGGCGACGGCGTCCACAGGCGCTCCTTGGCGCTCATCTCGACCCCCCTTCCCTGCCGAGCAGCTCAGCCCGCCCGGAGGCGGCCGCCCTCGAGCCGCGGAACCACGTCGAACCGGCTCTTCTCCGCGGCGAAGCGCAGCTCGCGCTCCAGGCCGCGCTCCAGCATCATCCGGCCAACCCGGCCTCGGGCGAGGCAGTCGTACGCTTCGCCCCGGTCGTGCAGGAGCTGCGCCGCCAGCGCGGCGTCGCTCAGCTCGTGCCGCGCGCCGGAACGCGCGAACAGCGAGACCAGGTAGCCGGCGCCGTAGAAGTCCTCGAGGTTGAAGTTGCCCACCGAGCCGGAGCAGACGATGAGCACGGTCTCGCCCGCGAAGCTCTTCTCGATGTGGCGCACGACCGCCTCCCCGTTGAGCAGCGCGGCCGCGAACACGTGGGCGGCCTCGCTCGACTTGCCCAGCGCCACCGTCCCGTTGGTGGTCGAGTAGATGAGCGTCTTGCCCGACAGCTCCTCGTCGATGAGCGCGATCGGCGTCGGCTTTCCCGGGCAGCCGCTCGCCGTCCAGGTCTTCCTTCTTCATCAGCACGTGGATCTTCGCCATCGCCCGTTTCAACCCTCGAAGGTTTCCGGCCGCTTCGCCGGCGCCACCACCGCGAACACCCCGCTCGCGCGCAGGATGCGCCGCGCCCCGACCGCCAGGTAGCAGTTCGCGAACGCGAGCCGGGTCCCGATCTTCTGGATGTCCACCCGCGCCTCCACCCAGTCGCCGTCCCGGGCGGCGTCGGCGAAGTCGGTGGTGAGGCTGACGGTGACCATGGGGTTGGGCGGCGTCCGCGAGATCGCCAGCGCGATGCCGAGCACCGTGTCGGCGAGCGTCGCCAGCATCCCGCCGTGGGCGATGCCGCGCGAGTTGAGGTGCCGCTCGCCGATGCGCAGGCCGAAGACCTTCGCCGCCCCGTCGCTCTTCATGTACAGGGGCCCCAGCGCCGCGTCGAGGAACGCCCCGCCTCGGCGCGGCACGGGCGCGAATCCCTCGGGGATTTGCAGAGGCCCCGCGTCGTCCGGCTTGTCCGCTTCGCTCCCGTTCACGGTCCCTGCCTCGCTGACCCGGGCGACGTCCCGAGCCCGTGGATGCGCTGCTTCTCCAGCGCGCGCTCCGCCTGTGCCGCGAGCGCCCGCACCCATTGCGGGAGGGTGGCGAAGCGTGGGTCGCGCGTGTGCCCGTCGACGAAGCGCTTGTAGATCTGCTGGACGATGACCGCGAGCTTGAACAGCGCGAAGACGTAATGAAAGAGGAGCGAAGGCAGCTCGCGGCCGCTTTGCCGCGCGTAGCGCTCGACGACCTGCACCCGCGAGAGGCTGCCGGGCAGGAAGGTGGGCCCATAGGGCCTCCCGCGCATCTCGGCCGGATCGTCGGGGTCGTTCCAGTAGCCGAGCAGCGTTCCCAGGTCCATCAGCGGGTCGCCCACCGTCGCCATCTCCCAGTCGAGCACCGCGACGATGCGGGCGAGATCTCCGGGGTCGAGCAGCACGTTGTCGTACTTGTAGTCGTTGTGGATGAGCGCGGCGCCGCTTTCACCAGGCAGGTTGCGCGCGAGCCAGGCGGCGGCGTCCGCCAACGCCGGGATCTCGTCGGTCTGGGCCTTGAGGTACCGCTCGCTCCAACCCTTGACCTGCCGCTCGACGTAGCCTGCGGGGCGTCCGATCGAGCCAAGGCCGGTCTTTGCCAGGTCCACCGAGTGCAGCTCGGCCAGGTTGTCCACCAGCGCGGTCGAGGTGGCGCGCAAGACTTCCGGCGAGAAGCTCACGCCCGCGGGCGGGTTTTCGTCGCGCAGGATGACGCCGCGCACCCGCTCCATCAAGTAAAAGCGCGCGCCGATCACGGACTCGTCGTCGCAGAAGGCGATCGGCTTCGGCGCCCGGGGATAGACGCCCTGCAGGCCGGTGAGGATGGTGAACTCGCGCCGCATGTCGTGGGCGGTCTTCACCTGTACGCCGAAGGGCGGGCGGCGCAGCACCGCCTCGCGCGCTCCCATCCGGACGAGGTAGGTGAGGTTCGAGTGCCCGCGGGGGAACTGCAGCACCGAGAGGGGGCCTTCGGCCCCGGGGAGGGCCGCCTCGAGGAATGGCCGCAGACGCTCGGGGTCGAGCCGCTCCTCGGCGCGGGCCTCGCCCGGCTCGTCCAGCGCAGTGTTGACCTCGTCGCTCACGCCCTGCTCCCTGATCGCCCCCAGCGTTTCATCACGACTCGGGCCGCGCGTCACCTGTCCCCCGCGTGCGGTATAGGAAAAAGGGTGCTAAACGGGTTGCACGCGCCGAGGGGAACATGACCGTCCAGAAGCTGTTCGATCTGACCGGCCGAGCCGCTTTGATCACCGGCGGCTCGCGGGGCCTGGGGCTACAGATCGCCGAGGCCTTGGGCGAGCTGGGAGCGCGCGTGGCGCTGACGGCGCGGAAGGCGAACGAGCTCGAGGAGGCCGCGGCCCATCTCAAGAAGCTGGGCGTCGAGGCGCGCACGTTCCCGGCGGACCTCTCCGATCCGGCGCAGGTGGACCCCTTGGTGGCCAAGGTGGTCGAGCAGATGGGCAACCTCGACATCCTGGTGAACAACGCCGGCGCCACCTGGGGCGCGCCGATGCTGGAGCACCCGCTCGAGGCCTGGAACAAGGTGATGGGCCTCAACCTGACCGCGCTCTTCCTCGTCACTCAATCGGTGGGCAAACGCTGCATGGTGCCGCGCCGCAGGGGGCGGATCGTCAACATCGCCTCGATCGCGGGCCTGATCGGCGGCGACCAGAGCTACATGAGCACCATCGGCTACCACACCAGCAAGGGCGGCGTGGTGAACTTCACCCGCGCGCTGGCCGCCGAGTGGGCGCGGCACCAGATCACCGTCAACGCCATCGCGCCCGGCTTCTTCCCCACCAAGATGAGCAAGGGCCTCTTGTCGGTGGCCGGCGACAAGATCATCGAGCGCTGTCCGCTCGGGCGCGTGGGCGGCGAGGAAGACCTCAAGGGCGTGGCGGCGTTGCTCTCCTCCGACGCCAGCGCATTCATCACCGGGCAGATCATCGCCGTCGACGGCGGCGTCACCGCGGTCTGAGCGCCGCACTTCGGAGGACCCATGACCCTGCGCAACCGGCAGTGGCTGCTCGCCCGCCGCCCGCGCGGCGTGGCGGAGGAGGCGGATTTCCAGCTGGTGGAGGAGGAGGTGCCGGCGCTCGCGAAGGGCCAGCTCCTCGTCCGCGTGCACTTCCTCTCGCTCGATCCCTACATGCGCGGTCGGATGGACGAGGCGAAGTCGTACGCGCCGCCGCAGCCGCTAGGCCAGGTGATGATCGGCGCCACGGTGGGCGAGGTGGTGGACTCGAAGCACCCGGGCTTCCAGCCCGGCGAGAGCGTGGTCGGCAACGGCGGCTGGCAGGAGTACTTCGTCTCCGACGGCGGCGGCCTGCGGAAGGTGGAGACCAGCGCGGTACCCGCCTCGGCCTGGCTGGGAGCGGTGGGCATGCCGGGCGTCACCGCCTGGTATGGGCTGAACCACATCGGCAAGCCCCGACCGGCGGAGACGGTGCTGGTTTCGGCCGCCAGCGGAGCGGTGGGCGGCGTGGTCGGCCAGCTCGCGCGGATGCGCGGCTGCCGCGTGGTCGGCGTCGCCGGCGGCAGCGCCAAGTGCGACTACGTGGTAGGCGAGCTCGGCTTCCACGCCTGCGTCGATTACAAGGCGCCCGACTTCCAGGAGGCATTCCAGGCGGCGACCCCGGACGGCATCGACTTCGACTTCGAGAACGTCGGCGGCAAGGTCTTCGACGCGGCGCTTTCGCGGATGAACGCCTTCGGGCGCGTGGCGTTGTGCGGCCTCATCGCTGGCTACGGCGGCGGCGACCTGACCCTCCACAACGTGCGCGCCATCCTGGTGCGCAGGCTGCGCATCGAGGGCTTCATCGTCTCCGAGCACCTCGACCTCTGGCCGCAGGCGCTGCGCGAGCTCGCCGAGATGGTGGCGCAGGGGAAGCTCAAGTATCGCGAGAGCATCGCGCAGGGCATCGAGAGCGCGCCGGGCGCGTTCCTCGCGATGCTCAAGGGCGGGAACTTTGGCAAGCAGCTCGTGAGAATGTAGGCGGCGAGATCGGCAGCGATCGGGCCGCCGCCGGGCGGGGCGGCCCCGTGCTCAAACATGCGCGCGGGCCGCGCTGAGGTGGCGCGAGGCGGCCTTGCGGTGGGTTGTGGTGGCGCGAGCGGGTCTTGCGCGGCTTGCGGGGGCGCGAGTGGGGCTTGCGCGATCGCGGCCGCGCGAACTGCGCGCGGGGCCGCCCCGCCCGGCGGCGGCCCTCTCAAGCCAAAGTTCGTCGCCGGGTTGGTCCCTATGGGGGCGCCTCCCGAGCGGCGGTTACTCGAAACACTCCAATGGACTTACGGGCAAAGCCAGGCACGGAGATTTGGCCGTTCCGCTCGAATTCGACGATCGACTCCGCTCGGGAAGTTACGAACACTGGGTCCCCTCGCAGGCATCCGACAAGACTTGTCGCATTGTTCTTCGCCTGTTCAACAATCTTGAGAAGGCATTAACGTGGATGGGACGGGCTAAAGCTGCCGGCCAGATCAAGGTGGAGGAGCGGGAGCAGGCGGCCCGGGATCGAGCCGGATGGGGTTTCGCCAATTCGGACTGCACCCGCGAGCCATCGCCGAGGGCGCGACGAACAGGTCTGCGAGCTCACCCTTCGGCGGGGTGCCGCGGACGGCAAAGAACCCGGCGTCGTTCGGTAGCGCGGGACGGATTCGCACAGCCTCCCTTCCTTATCACTGGACGACGACGCGGCAGCCTCGTAAGAGCATCGTCCACCGCGATGAAGACCAACCGGCCGCTCACCGTCGTTGCCCTGCTGCTCAGCCTGTCGATGGCGGCCATGGAAATGACCGTCGTGTCCACCGCCATGCCCACGGTGGTGGGCGACCTGGGGGGCATCCACTTCTACTCCTGGGTCTTCACCGCATACTTATTGACCTCGACGGTGACGGTGCCGCTCTACGGCAAGCTCGCCGATCTCTACGGGCGCAAGCCGGTGCTGCTCGCCGGCATCGCCATCTTCCTCGTCGGCTCGATGGCGAGCGGGCTTTCGCACAGCATCGGCGCGCTCGTCGCCTTTCGCGCGCTGCAGGGGCTCGGCGCGGGAGCGATGCAGCCGACCACCCTCACCATCGTCGGCGACATCTACAACCTCGAAGAGCGGTCGCGCATGCAGGGCGTCTTCGGAGCCGTGTGGGGCGTCGCGGGTCTCATCGGCCCGCTGCTCGGCGGAGTCATCGTCAAGTACCTCTCCTGGCGGTGGGTCTTCTTCATCAACGTGCCGGCGGGAATCGCCGCGGCAGCGCTGCTGATGCTGGCTCTCCACGAACAGGTCGAGCACCGGCGCCACTCGCTCGACTGGGCCGGCTCGGGGCTGCTCATGCTGGGCCTGGTCGCGCTGCTGGCCGGCACGCACGGCGGGCTCGCCAGCGCGCTGGGGCTGCCGCTGGCGGTGATCTTCCTCGCGCTCTTCTTCCTGGTCGAGCGGCGGGCGGCGGAGCCCGTGGTGCCCATCGATCTTTTTCGGCAACGCGTGATGGCCGTCTCGACGCTGGCGGGCGCCCTCGTCGGTGCGGGAATGATTGCGATGGTCACCTACGTGCCGCTCTACGTGCAGGGCGTGCTGGGCGGCACGCCCACGGAAGCAGGGAGCGCCATCACGCCGATGGTCATCGGCTGGCCCATCTCCAGCGCCATTGCCGGCCGGGTGCTGCCGCGCGTCGGGTTCCGGCCGCTGGTCCGCTGGGGGCTCGCCGTCTCGGCGGTGGCCGCCGTGGGGCTCGCGCTCTTCCTTCATCCCGGCGCGAGCCTCCACGTGGCGCAGGCGGCGAGCGCGCTCTTCGGCGTGGGGCTCGGCCTCGCCAACACCGTGCTGCTCATCGCCGTGCAGACCAGCGTCGAGTGGCGGCAGCGCGGGGTGGCCACCGCGAGCACCATGTTCGCGCGGACCATCGGCGGCACGCTGGCTGTCGGCGCGCTGGGCGGCATCCTTACCGCTACGCTGCTGAGCAATGGATCGGTCCCGACCGAGGCTGCCGATCAGCTCCTCGGCCCCGCGCACGGCGCGGGCCTGGACCCGGCGGTGTTGCGTGCGCTGTCGGCCTCCCTGCAGTCGGGGCTCGGCGTCGTGTTCTGGGTCATCGCGGGGATCGCCGTGGCAGCGGCGGCGACGAGCCTCCTGTTCCCGCAGGTGCCCGTCACCAGCCAGCCGGCGCAACCCGGGCTTGCCCCCGAGCCGGCCGGGATGACCACCCTTCCCCCCGAACGCTGAGCCGCCAGTGGTCCCTCGCAAGCCCACCGAGCGACCGCGAAAGTGCCCGCGCTGGGCGAGCGCTGCAGCATGAAACCCTGCAGAGTGCTGTTCTGATCTTTAGCAGTTGACTGCCAACCCGTCGGCCCTTGTCTGGGAGATCGCATGCCGTACATCCCGATGCCCTTCGTCGTCGAGCAGACCCACCGCGGCGAACGCTCGTACGACATCTACTCGCGCCTGCTCAAGGACCGGATCATCTTCCTCGGGACGCCGGTCGACGACGACGTGGCCAACGTCGTCGTCGCCCAACTCCTGTTCCTCGAGAGTGAAGACCCCGACAAGGACATCAACCTCTACATCAACAGCCCGGGCGGGTCGGTGACCGCGGGGCTCGCCATCTACGACACCATCCAGTACGTGAAGCCG
>WNFI01584520.1_pt1 | contig 71577 bp, 60 predicted proteins | sample 5400471 | NCBI WGS metagenome assembly WNFI01 (sample SAMN13153348, study PRJNA577476) | soil metagenome | isolation source: 100 cm saprolite on Douglas fir-dominated hillslope | place: USA:California | collected 2013-09-17 | reverse complement strand
AGCCAGCTTCGTTTGGCGCGGCGAACGGCCGTGGGCACTGCGATCAGCATCGTTGCCGCGAATACGGCGACGCTCATCAAGAACATTTCCGGTCCCGCGCGGTTGCGCGGGCGCGGGTTGATCGGCGGCAGGAATGGCACCTCCGTGGTCCGCGTCGGGACCATCGCCAACCCGACGGCGGACAGGTCCGCTTCGAACTGCGCCAGCGACCTGTCCATGGCAGCGAGGCGGGCGCCGATTCCTTCCCTGTTCGCGCCGCCCGCACGCTCATAGTCCCGCGCGAGGCTCGCGCGGCGATTCACGAGAGCCTGTCGCTGATCCTGCAACTCCGACTGCCGTGTCTTGAGCTGAGCATAGTTGAGCCCATCCAACGGGTTTCCCGTCGATGACGCCGGGGCCGTAGGAGCCTTCGGAGCCACTGGCGGCGTTCGGCCAGCGGGCGCAGGCTGCTGCGTCTCAGCGTGCACTGGACGCTCCTTCGGCGGCGGCCTTCGCTGCCTCGGCCGATCCGCGCACTGCGGCGATCGTTCCCGCCAACTGCGTTTCGGTCAGTAGGCGCGTCATGAAGCGTTGATTTTCCGAGACGCGCTCGATCTCGACGGCGATGGTGTCGATTGCCTGTTCCATGCGCTCCATTCGCTCGCCGCCGACCGCGGGCGCCGGTGCAGGAGCTTGAACGCGTCGGCGGCGGCGGAACGATCGAATGACGAACGGAACGAACAAGGCGAACATCACCGCGGCTCCCGAGAACCCCGCCCCCCACATCGCGCCATCGTCGTACCCCAGATACACGGTGCGCGGCGGCGGCTCGGCGATCGACGCCGGCGCCGTCGCGGCGAGATCGCGCCCGACGCCCGCGAGATCGGATTCGATCTGCGCGAGACGCTGGTCGAGGATGCTCACGCGGCCCTGTATCCCGATACGATCGGCACCGATTTTCTGGTCGAGTTGCTGCGAGAGCTCGTTGCGGCGGTCTTCGACGTTGCTGCGCTGATCGTTGAGCTCCTTCTCTCGCGCTTTGAGCACGCCGTATTCGGCCGCTGAGGGTCGGCCGGACGCGACGTGTGGTGCCGCTGCCTGCGGGCCGGGGAGTTGAGAAATCAGCGTCGTCATGGATTTCAGTACGCGACGCCCCCGGCGGAGGTTACATCAGGATGCATCTCAGCCAGCCGGGGCACGCGCCTAGTGCGCCGTCACCGGCGCGAGCTCAGGTGGGCTCAACGCCTCCGTTCGCGCCGTGATCAGCATGCTGATCGCCGTGTACACGACGACCGCCATCACCAGCCACTTGAGCCAGACGATCGGAAGTGATTTCACGAGGAATGCCGCAACGAGGACCGCGGGTATGCCGCCGATGAGCAGCCCGAACGAGGCCTTCATGTCCCAGCTCTTTTCCTTGATGAAGTTGGCGCTTGCCACCGGCATCAGGAACGCGCATGAGCCCATCATCACCGGATATGCCGCCGTCGGACCCATTCCCAGCAAACTGATGAGGATCATGCACGGCGCGTATAGGCCGATACCGAGTGTCATCAACATGCCCAGGACAAAATTGCCGACCACTCCAATTACCAATAGGATTCCTTCGAGCTTCAGGATCCCGCCGCCCGGAGGATCGGCGATGCCCCAGACCTGGCGGTAGAACATCACGCCGACCGCCGCGAGCAGGCAAAAGCCCATACCGATCTGGATCTTTCGGCGCGGCCACCGGCCAAAAACACGTGCGCCGAGCCATGCGCCGGCCGTCGCGGCGGCAATCATCTCGAGGAGGGTCAGCGGATTGATCGCCGTCTTGAACAATGCGAAGGCCGCGAGGGCCTCCACGACTGTTGGCAAGGTGTGTCCTACATTCAACGTTCCGGGAATCTTCTCGTCGCGGACTTGTTTCGTCGATCGAAAGATCGTCGTCGTCGTCGCAAACGAGCCGATCCCGAGATCATCAAAGAAATTGGTGACCGCGCCCGTCCCGATGCCCAGCCACGTTGGTTTGGCCGCCTCGCCAGCCGCCCGGGCTGCCTGCACAGCACGCGTGAAGATCACCAGGTAGTACAGCGTGAACACGCCCAGGGCGATGAACAGCGCGGCAGTGATCGACATTCGATGCAGCTCCGTGAAGGAAGAGGCGAACGCTGAGGGAGCCGGTGACGTGATCCGGCATAGCGGAATATGTTACCAGGACGCCATCCCAACCACCCGTCGTCCGGCGTTCATAGACGATCGAGAAGAATGACGATCGGGTAGAAAAGAATTTGAGAAGGTCGGGATGCGGGCGAGCCTTCCTGGACCAATCGCTCGCGGCGCGGTATTTGTCAGCGATGTCCCTCGCCCGCTCGCTCCTCCTCCGCGCGTCCCGCAGCGCACGAATTGCCGAAATCTTCCGGCGCCACGCCTTCGCCCGCCGTGCGGTGCGGCGCTTCATGCCAGGCGAGGACGTCGGTGCCGCGCTTGACGCCGGTGCGTCGCTTGCCGTGTCGGGCCTGTCGACCGTGATTACCGCGCTCGGAGAACGCGTCGCCGCCGCCGCCGAGGTCGAACGAGTCGTTGCCGACTACCTATCCCTGCTCGACCAGATCCACGCACGCAACCTTCCGGCGCACATCTCGGTCAAGCTCACGCATCTCGGACTGGATCTCGATCCGGAGGCCTGCGGGCATGCGCTGCTCGCGCTCTGTGCGAGGGCGGCGGCAACGAGGTCGTTCGTCTGGATCGATATCGAGGAGTCGCACTACGTCGACGCAACGCTCGACATCTTTCGGCGTGCGCGCGGACAGTTCCCCGGTGTGGGAGTGTGCCTCCAGGCATATCTAAAGCGGACGCCGACGGACCTGGCGTCGTTGCTGCCGCTTCGGCCGGCCATCAGGCTCGTAAAAGGCGCGTACCAGGAGCCGCCTGACATCGCGTTCGCGGAGAAGGGCGATACGGACAAAGCGTACCTCGCGCTGTCGACGACCCTGCTTCGCTGCACGGCGAACAACGGAGCCTTTCCCGTCTTTGGCACGCATGATCTCGCGATCATCGCGGCGATTCGCGAAATCGCCGTGGCATCCGGTCTCGCGCGCGGGAGCTACGAGATCCACATGCTGTATGGCATCAAGACCGGGGAGCAAATCGCCCTGGCCAAGGACGTCGCCGTGCGAGTGTTGATCAGCTATGGCGCGCACTGGTTTCCCTGGTACATGCGGCGGCTTGCCGAGCGGCCGGCGAACGTGTGGTTCGTCGTCCGCAACCTCATCCCGTAGTTGCCACGGCCCATCTCGGTGGGCCAATTTCGTTCACGGGATGCTGATAATTCCTCGGTAAAGCCCCTCTGGCTGTATCATCCTACGTGACCGTTTCCACCGATACCCTCGACGAGGCTGCCCGCGCCCTCTCCGTCCATAGTCCCGACGGGGTCGTCATTCTCCGGTCGCCAGACTGGGTGTTTGCGTCCATCAACGAGGTGGCCGACCAACAATTCGGCCCGTCGGTCGCGCGCCTCGGCGAACCGTTTCTCGATTTGTTCCCCGCGTCGGCGCGGCCACTGATCAGCAATGCGCTCGAAGCCGCCTATGCGACCGGCGACCCCAAGGACACCCTTGCACCGTATGAAGCGGCGGAGGCGATCTTCGAGATGCGGTTCGTCGCAATCACCGACGCGGTCGTCGTTCATTTTCGCGACATCTCGGTGCTGGCACTTCGCGAGCGGCAGCAGGCGGCAGCGGCAGCGCTCGGCCTTCGCGCGATTTCCGGTGTTTCTCTCGATGAGCTCTTCACGTACGCCGTCGAGCTCGTTCAGTCCGCACTCGTCGTCGACTTCGTGTACGTGGTCCACTTGCGCAACGATCGGGAACTGGTTGTTCGGGCGCACATCGGCCGCACGGACATGAATCCCGTCGGCCGTGTCGTGGACGCCGAACGATCCATCGCGTCGTACGTCATTCGCACCGCTCAGCCGGTTGTCACAGCGGATTTCGCCCACGAGAACCGATATGCTCCGCCGCCGGCGGTTCAGGAGGTGAACGCGCGCAGCGCGGCGGCTGTTCCGGTCCGCGGCCGTCATGGACCGTTTGGGTCGCTAGTGGTCATGAACCGCGCGACGCACGAGTTCCGACCCGAAGACATCGCGTTCCTCCAGACCGCTGCCAACGTCCTCGCCGCGGCCGTGGATCGCGCCGCCGACAAGGCGGCCCTTCGACACCAGGAAGAGCTCTTCCGGGCGATAACAGAATTCGGCCGCGATCTGATCGTGATCGTCGATGAAGGCGGTGCCATGACATATGTCAGTCCCTCCGGCGCGCGTCTGCTCGGTCACGATGTGCTTGCCCTCCTCGGTCGCCCCCTGCTCGATCTGATTCATCCAGACGACCAGACGCGATTCGCGGACGCGATCGCCGACATCGGCCGCGAATCCAACGCGCTGCGGCCCGTGACTGCGCGGGCGCTGATGCGCGACGGCCGGTGGATGGTGCTCGAGGGCACCGGGTACAACATGTTGCACCATCCGGCGGTCCAAGGGATCGTCGTCAACGCGCGCGACGTAACGGAGCGAATCCACGCCGAGGAGGCGCTTCGCTACAGTGAAGAGCAGCTGCACCAGGCGCTCAAGATGGAGGCGGTCGGCCGCCTCGCCGGCGGCATCGCGCACGACTTCAACAACCTGCTCACCGCCATCCGCGGCTACAGCGACATGATCGCCAGCGGCCTTCGGCCGGCGGATCCGCTCCGAGCGGACGTCGAAGAGATCCAGCGTGCGTCCGATCGCGCCGCGGCGCTCACGCATCAGCTGCTCGCGTTCAGCCGTCGTCAGGTGTTGCGTCCCGACCGCCTCGACCTTTCAGCGGTGGTGCGCGATCTGGAGCGAATGGTGCGGCGCCTGATCGGTGAGGACATCGAGCTGTCGGTGAGCGCTGACGCGGCGACGCGCACGGTCCTCGTGGACCGCGGACAGATCGAGCAGGTGATTCTCAACCTCGTGATCAACGCGCGGGACGCCATGCCGTCGGGCGGCCGCCTTACCATCACGGCGCGAGACCACGATGTCACGGGCGGGGCGGAGATTCGCGACGGGTCACCGCCGCCTGGCCGCTACGCGATGATCGAAGTCATGGACTCCGGCGTCGGAATGCCCACGGTGATTCTCGAGCGCATCTTCGAGCCGTTCTTCACCACCAAGGGTCCCGGGAAGGGAACGGGCCTCGGATTGTCGACGGCCTATGGCATCGTCAAGCAGTCCGGTGGCTTCATCGAGGCGACGAGTATCGAACGAGCAGGCAGCACATTCCGGATCTACTTGCCGGAAGCCGCGATGAGTCAGCCGGACGTGTCGCCGCTTGCCGCCATCGCGTCGTCATCCGCAAATAGCGGCGGCGAGACGATCCTGCTCGTCGAGGATGCGGACGCGGTTCGTCAGGTGGTCCGGCGCGCGCTGACAAAAATGGGCTACAAGGTGCTCGAGGCGAGCAACGGCCCGCAGGCGATTGGCGTAGCCATCGAGCACCGCCATGACATCGACCTCGTGCTCTCCGATTTCGTGATGCCACACATGGGCGGACGGGAGTTAATCGACCGCATCCACGGTCTCGGCCTCAATCCCAAGATCCTGATCATGTCCGGCTACATCGACGACGCGCTCCTGCGCGGCGGCGGCTTTCCGCCGGGTGCCGCGTTCATCGAGAAACCGTTTACCGCCGACGTCATCGGTCGGAAGGTGCGCGAAGTTCTCGACGGTGTGAACACCCGCGCCATCTCCACTCCGCACTCGCAGCGATCGACATGAGTCCATCCCGCGCCTCCGACGTGCAATTGCGCAGCCATCGTCTGGCCGCGATCGAGAGCCTCGACGACGTCGTCATCGGCGTCGACGCCGAGCTCCGAGTGACCTCGTGGAACGCGGCGGCCGCGCAAGCGCACGACCGCCTAGCGGCTGACGTCATCGGCACGCCGATCATGCAGATCGTGGCCGCCGAGTCGCGCCTCGAGGAGGGCCGGCATTTTGCTCACGGGCTCGCCGGGAACTCCATACCGCGCCACGACACGGTCTTCATTCGGCGCGATGGCTCCGGCGTTCCCCTCTCGGTGGCGATCGCGCCGGTCGGCGACGGCTCCGGCGCCGTGTCCGGACTCATCGTGCTGGGCCGCGACGTGACGGCGCAGCAACGGTTGCAGGCGCAGTTGCTTCAGGCCAAGCGCATGGAAAGCACCGGGCATCTCGCCGGCGGAATCGCCCACGAGTTCAACAACATTCTCACGGCGATCCTGGCCCTCGCGGAGTTCACCGCCAAGGAGCTCCCGGCCGGGGGCGCAACCCACGAGGATCTCGAGGAGATCCGTCAGCAGGCAACCAAGGGGGCGCGCCTCGTCAAGCATCTGCTGGCCTTCAGTCGACGACAAGTGCTGCGCACCGAGGTCGCGCATCTTGGCGCCATTTTCCAGGAGCTCGAACCCCTGCTGCAGCGCCTCGTCAGTGAGCGCGTCCTTCTCGCGACCGATATCGCTCTCGATACTCGCGCCGTCGAGATCGATCGCGCCCAGCTCGAGCTCGTCCTCCTCGAGCTGATCTCGAACGCAAGCGACGCGATGGAGACCGGTGGCACACTCACGGTCGCCAGTCGTCCGGTGACGGTCTCGCCCGGAGACGCCGGCGCGGGCGTCAAGCCCGGCGATTATGTCCAATTCACCGTTCAGGACACCGGAATCGGCATTGATCCGTCTTTCGCTGCCCGGCTCGTCGAGCCCTTCTACACGACGAAGGGCGATGGCCACACCGGCCTCGGATTATCGATGGTTGATGGGGTGATCAACCAGCATGGCGGCGCTCTTTCCTTTGTATCGAGGCCCGGTCACGGGACCACCGTCAGGATTCTCCTGCCGGCGTCCGTGCACGTGGCGAAGGGGCGCGACAATGCGCCGATGCCGGCCGGGGAATACCGCGGCAATGAGACGATCCTCGTCGTCGAGGATGAGACCGCGGTGCGCAACATCATTTGTCGCAGTCTTCGCGGACGCGGCTACCATGTCCTCGAAGCCAAGAATGGCGAAGACGCGCTGCTCGTCGCCGAAAAGCACAACGCTCCGATTCACCTGGTGATCACTGACGTCGTCATGCCCGAGATGGGGGGCACCGAGCTCTTCCAGCATCTACGGCGTTGGTATCCGACGATGCGTATCCTCTTCATCTCCGGATATGCCAAGGGCTCCATCCCGGACGAGGCGCTCGCACCTGGTGCCGGGTCCGGCTTCCTGCCCAAGCCGTTTACCCTCGATCAACTCGCCGCTGAGGTGCGTCGCATCATCGCGATGCCCCGGTCGCCGGCTGCGGTGCGCGGCTGACGACGACGCGGGGTGGATCGCACGACCGCATCTACGCCGCGGTCCGAAAGATTCCGCGCGGCAGGGTGTCGACGTACGGAGCCATCGCCCGCCTCGCCGGGCTGCCGCGTCAGGCGCGGCTCGTCGGGTACGCGCTCCATGCGCTCCGCCCCGGCAGCACCGTCCCCTGGCACCGCGTGATCAACGCCGCTGGGCAGATCGTGCTCGGCGACGGCTCAGGCTCGGCCACCACGCAGCGGCTGCGCCTGGCGGCGGAGGGCGTCGACGTCGCCGCTGGGGGACGCATATCGTTGAAGCGATTCGGGTGGCCGCTCGAACGGAAGCACGCTACTTGAAGAGACGGACTATCGCGAGCGGTCGGGGTGCCATCAACGAGGCCAACCGACCAGCTTTGAGTCCGACGTGCGCCAGCCCGCCGGCGCGTTTTTTCAACCTGTCACCATTCGATGGCCACCACGCAACGCAAGAGAACGCCGCGACGCCCGAAGCGGACGTCGTCCATGTCTTCCACGCCCACGCTTGGCCCCGTCAACGAGTGGTTCGAGCTGCGCCGCTCGCGCATTCAGGGCCTCGGCGCCTTTGCCCTGCAGAATATTCCCAAGGGTACGCGGCTCATCGAATACACCGGCGAAAAGATCACGAACGCCGAGGCCGATCGCCGCTACGACGATGAGTCGATGCGGCGCCATCACACATTTCTTTTCGTCCTCAACCTCCGCATCGTTGTTGACGCGGCCCACGGCGGCAACGAATCGATGTACATCAATCATTCGTGCGATCCGAATTGCGAGGCGGAGATCATCCGCGGCCGAATCTGGATCGAGGCGATCACGGACATTCCGGCGGGGACCGAACTGACGTACGATTATCAGTACGAGAACGACGCGGACTACACCGAGGATGATCTGCGTTTCTACGCCTGCCGCTGCGGTTCGGAGAATTGCCGTGGGACGATCGTGAAGACCCGCAAGCGCATCCGCCCGTGAGCGCCGCCCTGCGCGCGTTGCTCGAGCACGTCATCGACTACGCCGGCCTCTATCCCCCGGCGAACGCCGACGTGCTCACCGGAGCGCGCAACTACGCCTCGTATCGCGTCAGCGACGACCGCTGGATGCTCGGACGGTTCGTCGTCGGGGTCGCCAAGCTAGGCGAGCTCCGCGCGGTCATCCGCTCGCTTCGCCCGGTGGAAACCGCCTGGCCGGTGACCGTGGTGGTCCCCGACGCGGCCGCCGCGACGGGGGCCGTTCGGGGCGTCGACGACGCCGCGCTGACGATCCAGTCGATCGAGGTCAAAGCAAGGACACCGACGGAGGTCGCCATGCTCGGGCGGTCGGCGGACGGCAGGCGCGAGATGTACGTCGAGGTCGCCCTCGGTGACTCGCTCGAATCGATGCTCGACGCCGTGGCCGCGGCGAAGCTTCGCGCGAAAGTGCGGATGGGTGGAGTCACCGCCGATGCCGTGCCGTCGACCAGCGATGTCGTTCGCTTTCTTCGCGGGTGTATCGACCGCGGCATCGGCTTCAAGGCGACAGCGGGTCTGCACCATCCATTGCGCGGCAGATACCGGACGACCTACGACGCCGATGCGGCGTCGGGCGAGATGTTCGGCTTTCTCAATGTGTTTCTGGCCGCGACGCTCATGGGCGGCACGCTGTCCGACGACGACGCTCGTGCGCTGCTCGAGGAAACCGACGAGTCGACATTCGTCATCGAGGATCAGACGATCGCCTGGCGTGGGCGGGTCGCCGATCTCGAGACGATCACCGCCACGCGCACTCGCCTCGCGACGTCATTCGGCTCCTGCTCGTTTCGCGAGCCGGTGGAAGAGCTGCCCTTTCCAATGGTCAGCGCCTGACGTCGACGTCGGTCGAAGACCCAACGCGGAAGTCATGGGTCGAGAGCGCGAACGACGCGGACTCTGATTTTCCGATCCAGAATCTTCCGTTCGGGGTGTTCTCGCTTGACGGCGAGCCCGAGTCGGGGCGCGTCGGCATCGCGATCGGCGACATGATCCTCGACGTCACGGCCGCGCTCGAAGCCGGGCTGGTGGCCGACGATGCGAAGGTTGCGGCACTGGGCTGTGATTCGCCGCGCCTGAACGAGGTGATGTCCCTTGGCCGCGACGAGGCGCGCGTGTTGCGTGCCGCTGTTGCTGACCTGCTCGACGCGAATACGGAGCGCGGAGCGCGGGCGATCAAGGCCCGCGAGCGGATCCTCGTCGCCGGCGAAAACGCCGTGCTTCACTTGCCGGCTGATATTGGCGACTACTCCGATTTCTACGCATCGATCGATCACGCGACCAACGTCGGGCGCATGTTTCGTCCCGACGCGCCGCTGCTTCCGAACTACAAATACATTCCGATCGGCTATCACGGCCGAGCGTCGTCGATTGTCCCCACGGGCTCCGTCATTCAGCGCCCGAGCGGCCAGACCCGCGACGATCCATCCTCGCCGCCGACCTTTGGGCCGACGCGCCGACTCGATTACGAACTGGAGGTCGGCGCGCTCATCGGCAGAGGCAATCACCTCGGCCATCCCATTCCGATCGACGCAGCTGAAGCACATGTCTTTGGCCTCTGTCTCGTGAACGACTGGTCGGCGCGGGACATCCAGACTTGGGAGTACCAGCCGTTGGGACCGTTCCTGTCCAAGAGTTTTGCGACGACGGTCTCGCCATGGGTGGTTACCCTCGACGCTCTCGAGCCCTTCCGACGGCCTGCCTTCGTGCGCGCCACCGGCGACCCGGCTCCACTTCCATACCTCGCGTCGGAGCGAAACGAATCCCGCGGCGGCATCGACATCACGCTCGAAGTTCTGATTCAGTCAGCGCGCATGCGCGGCGACGGCGTTCCACCGATGCTCATCAGCCGCGGCACCTTCACGACGATGTACTGGACGGTGGCGCAGCTGGTGACGCATCACGCCAGTAACGGCTGTAACCTTCGGTCGGGCGATCTCATCGCGAGCGGAACCGTCTCCGGTCCCACGCCGGAATCGCGGGGCTGCCTCCTCGAGCGCACGTGGCGGGGCACGGAACCGCTGACCCTTCCCGGCGGCGAACGTCGTACCTTCGTCGAGAGGGACGACGAGGTTACGATGCGGGGGTATTGTGAGCGGGACGGCGCAGTGCGTATAGGCTTCGGAGCGTGCAGCGGAGTGGTCAGCTAGAGGTAGCTACTCGACTACGCGCGTCACATTGCTTCTCTCACCAACAACGTTTGCCCCACCCGAATGTTGTTGTTGGTCAGCTTATTCAACCGCTGTAGCTCGTGGGGCGTCGTGTTCCATTGGGTGGCGACACTTCCCAAGGCATCGCCGCGCCGAACGGTGTAGTACTGGGCCTTTCGCCAAGCGTCTACGGCTCGCGTCCATTCCGCATCGGCGACTTTCTGCAGCGACTCCTGTTGAACTCCCGAGGCGTGGGCTCCTGCCAGTCGGTTGGTCATCGTCGCCACCAACTTCTGAGCGTCGGGCCAGGACGATCCCGGCACCGCGAGCCGCAGCGCCTCGTGTGGGGTGCGGACGACGACGCCCTTGCTCAATCCGCCGATTGCACGTCCGGACTCCACCGCGACCAGCGTGTCGAAGGGAAAGTCCCGTTCGTCGAACGTCGGCGGCGCGTCGCCCTGCGACAACAAATCACGAGGCCTGAGGCCGAGAAACACGATCCGCTTGTCGGTCAGGGCGAGTATCCCTCGCGTGGCGCGGAAGTAGTCGATCGGCGCGCGGCGAAACACCGCGATGACGCTGACAACCTGCTCTCCCGGCGCCAGAACGTTGACCTGCAGCTCGCGGTCAGCGATGGCGCGACTGTCGCGCGGCACCGTGTTCTTCGCATGAAGCACGAACTGGGCGCCAACGGCGAGCGTGGCCAGCGTAAGAAACACCACCGCGTATTTCGTCGCCGGGTTCATGCGACGCCACGGCGCGGGCCGCGGTACGTCGGCTGCCGCGGTCGAATCGCTCGACTCGTCTCGTTGGGGCGGTGGCGTCGTGAGGGTCGTCATCAAGGGCGTGGGTGCGTCGCGATGAGAACAAGAACGATGCCGTGATCGTGTGACGATTGCACCGGTCGTCCAGTCGTAGTTGCGGTTGCGGTATGTCGATGTTTCGACTAGCCTGCCATCAACGCGTCCGATGAGCTCCTGTTCCGCAGCGAGCTCACGCGTGGATCGTCAATGCCGGGCCCGCCAAGCGCCTTGCCTCGCCATGCCAGCCCCAGACTTCGACAGCACCACATGACCTCCAAGTCCCTTCGAGATCAACTGATCGTTGGACTGGCCTCCGCGGTCATTCTCGCGGGCGCCCTGGCGTCGACCCATCCGATCTACATGGCGCGGGCGGCCATCGTGAGGCGACTTTTTGCCCACGACTACGTCGATTCCACGACGCTCCGCGCACCCTGGCTGCTGACGCCCAGCGCTGTCGCCCTTCGCACGCCGCAGTTTCTGGCCGACCGCCAGGCGTTTGCCGATGACCTTCTCCGCACCGGCAAGGTGTACTCAGGCCGCGCCTGGGAAATCGCCGACATCGCCGTCCGCGAGGCCTACATGCGTCGCGTACCGCCGGCGCTTGTGCTCGGCGTGATGCTGACCGAGAACGACGAGCTCAAGTCCAGCGCGCGATCGAGTGTTGGGGCAGTCGGCTTGATGCAGGTGTACCAGCGCCCCTGGCAAAACCTCGGAAAGCTGTTTGGGACGAACCTCAAAAGCGATTCCACGAATCTCAAGTACGGGATTTACATCCTCGGCTTTCTGGCAAATCAGGCCGGCCGCGACGCGGATCGCGAGACTGGTTGGCGCACTGCGCTGCTGCGCTACAACGGATGCAAGAACGGCACGAACACCCCAAACTGTCACTCCTATCCCGATGTGGTGCGGGGGAACGTCGTGCGCAACGCGCACTACAGCTGCGGTCCACGCGACTTCGAAACGTGCGTGATGCATCCGCTGTGGCTCGCCACGAATCGACCGGCGCGAGCCGACAGTCCGTAGACCTGACAGCTTACAGCTGACAGCGGTTCGCTCGCACCCCCAATGATCATCTTCGAGGCCCTTCACGACGGTGTCGAGCCGCCGGTTCGCGCGACCGAGGGATCGGCGGGCGCCGACCTTCGCGCCTACCTGACCGATCGCACCGTCCGCTGCTCGGACGGGACGCGGCAATGGGATCAGGCAACGGGCGAGGCGTCCATCCTCGTGCTCGAGCCGGGTGCGATGGCGTTGGTGCCGCTCGGCTTTCGTGCGCGGCTGCCGCATGGAATCGAGGCGCAAATTCGCCCACGCAGCGGAGCAGCGTTCAAGAAAGGACTTCACATCGCCAATGCTCCCGGCACCGTCGACTCCGACTTTCCCGACGAATGGATGGTGCCGGTCCAGAACGGCGGGAGCGGCCCGCTCACGATCGTCCACGGCGAGCGCATCGCGCAGGTCGTGTTGGCGAGGTACGAAGTGTTGGCGATAGCGACCGGCGTCGTCGTCGCGACCACATCGAGGCAAGGCGGATTCGGCAGCACCGGCTCGTGACCTGACAACGCCATGGCATCCGTGGCGTCTGCGCCGCACTGACAACGGCCCGGGGACGCCGCCATTTTCCGTGTCGAATCTCGGACGATGACCGGTGCGTACGATGCCCACATGACGCCCTCTGCTCTCGCCAGTCCTCAAGGCGGGTATTTCCAGTCAACACGCGCGCCGCGCTACAGCATTGTCTTTGCGCTGCCGTTGCTAATAGCCTATGAGGGGTTGGCGGCCCTGCTCTCCGCCCCGGCGGGTGGCCTTCGCAATGGTGCAGATGCACTCTTTCGAAGTGCGTTCACCGTGCTGGCCGGGGGTCGCGGGCCGGCGGTGTTCATGGCCGCTGTCATCCTGCTGGGCGTGGGCCTCGTCGCCCGGGACATCAAGCGCTCGGCCCAACCGCTCCGATCGAGCTACTTCGCTCTGATGTTCGCCGAATCTGTCGTTCTGGCGATCGCCTTCGGGCTGGTCATCGGCACCATCACGGCGCAGTTGCTCGGAGCGGCACACCTGCTGGCGATCGGCGCGCCGTCCGGAATTGCGACGCTGAGCCGGCCGACGCGGTTGATGCTGTCGCTCGGCGCCGGTCTGTATGAGGAGCTGTTCTTTCGCGTCATCCTGGTGACGGGTTTGGCGTCACTTGGACGCGTCGTGTTCGGATTCGGCCGAAGACGGTCCGCGACCATCGCCGTGATCGTCAGCGCGATCCTGTTTTCACTGTTCCACTATATCCCGCCGTATGGCGATCCGTTTCAGATCGCATCCTTCACTTTTCGTTTGCTGAGCGGGCTCGCCTTCAGCGCCCTGTATGTCGCACGGGGCTTCGGGATCACCGCCTGGACCCACGCACTCTACGACGCATTTCTCCTCGTCCTCTGAATTCCGCGCTATTGGATCTCAGCCGGCAGGGCAGCGCCGAACTCCTTCATGATCACAGCGACCGGCTTCACGTCGTGGATGCCAGCCACGCTCTTCCCGGCCTGCCAGTACTCCCGCGCACCGCGGTTGGACAGCGCGGCCCTCTTGAGCTTCCGGAGTGACGTAAGGGCATACCAGGTCCGTACCCATCGTTTGGTGCGATTGCCCCGCAGCAACCAGCGAGCAACCGTTCCAGCCTTGAGACCTAGGTTACGCACATAGTCGTTCTCGATTACGGCCACAGGAACCCCGGTCAAGCGCTCAGTCAGCACGATGTCATCCGGCGTAGCGTCAATGATTGCCTGCTTGTACTCGGCATGGGCCAGGCACTCAGTTGTGGCGATGAATCGGGTACCCATTTGCACCCCGTCGTACCCGAGATCCATCATGCGCCGAAAGGAGGCCGTCGACTCCCCCGGCAACCGCCTTTTCCGCCCACTTTCTTTCCGTGACGTCGTGATAGACCACACCGCGGGCGGCGTGGACTCTCTTCACCACCCAGGCGGGATTGCCGAGCGACGTTACAAAGAATCGAACGCCCTCCTCGATCGAGATTTCCACCCACCGGACCACGCGCTCGTGATACGCCTTTGATGACGATTCGATCAACGCGTTCATGCCAATCGGGCAGTTGGTTGCGCGTCGAATCAAACGGAGTCCTTCTCGGTAGTTGTGGCCAAAAACATAGGTCATCGAGACCGGCTGGACGACACCGATTCCACCATTGGCTGATACCGCGGCCACGAGCTCCGGATTGCTGCACGGATACATTGCGCCGCCGATGATTGGGAGCCGAATGCCGACTTGTGAGATGAACCGGGTGGAAACGCTCACGAGGATGCCGCAGCCAGATCTTCCGCCGGCGCTAAACAGAGCCTGGCGGCGAGCAAAGTCCGAAAAGAGATCACTGTGGACAATCCCTTGATAACGTACATGACTACGGTACGCTCATCTGTATGTATCAATTAGTGTTTTCCCCGCATCACAAATCTTCTGCGCAGGTCGTCGAGGTCGCGCTGAGAACGAAGGCGGCCGGATGACCCCAAGGGACCACCCGGCCGCTCGTCGTTCACTGACTCGATTGCTTAGGGTACTTTGAGGAGCTTGGTGCCGTACTTGGAGTTCACCGAGTCGATCATTGCATTCGCGATCAGCTTCTGGCCGGCGGCGGTCGGGTGCACACCGTCGAGCGAAAACACCGCCCCAAATGGCGCCGTCGTGCTGGTCAGCGTTGGATAAGCCGGAACTGGTGGGGTGGTTCCCGTTCTAGCCGCTGCCAAAAGGACATTCGGGTCCAGATAAGCCCATTTTAGCGTATCGGCTTTCGCCTTGAGGTAAACGTTGTACGCGTCTGTAGTGTCATTCAGCGTTTGCACTTCCACCGGGTCGAGCATGAAGATGTCGCCGATCGGCGCAGCCGGCGCGTTCTTGACACAGCTGACTACGTTGGGATGTGCTCCATTTCTGATGGCCTTCGGAAGTTCTGACGAGATCAACCACCCTTTGACGCCGGTCCCGCAGGCGATGACCGTGCTGGCACCTCTACCGGTAAAGGCGTCGAACTGTGTCTTTCGGGTAACGCTCAACCCCAGGGTATCGGCAGGAAAGAATCGAGGGGCGTTGGTCACTCGAACGACGCCGATGATGATGCCCCCCATGAGATGCGGTGAACCGGCCACAAGGGCATCGAGCGCCTTCTTGAGCAGCGGAATCTCGACTGAAGCTCCCACGAGGCCCGGCGCTCCGGCCGGGGGGTAACCGCCGAGCAGACCCACCGTGGCAGGCGACAGTATTTCGTTGTCCCCTACCTCAAACGAGATGAAGGTCGGATCTGCTCTGGTCGCCCGATCCACCTGGGACAGGCCACCAAGGATGAGCGTGTTCAACCCGTTTCCTGGAATCGTCACCGCCGGCCCGGTAGTCGTGAGGTCACCGGCGTAGGCATACGGAACGGCAACATCGTTCAGCAAATCCGTTGCCTTGGTAGGATCTCTCAGGTCACAGCCGCCCGGGGTTGGGACGAGGCTATCAACCAACTTCTGGGAAAACCAGTTGCCGGTGGGCGCCGGACAGCCAGACTGGACGACGAGGCCAATCGGGATAGTGAAGGACTTCGGAAACGATGGATACGCGAATCTGGTTCCCGCCTGGATAGCGAACAGATTCGGATAGGCGGCGCGCTGCGTGCTGTCATTCAAACCGCCCGACTGCCAGCCAGCGGGAATGCTATGACCGACGGCGACGTAGTTCTTGAAAATCGCTCCGCCCGTCGGGGTGACGGGTCCGAGCACCATTTTGTCTGCATCTCCGCAGGCTGCGATACCGACGATCGCGCCGAGCCCGATGGCCCCGCGGAGCAGATGTGACAATCGTGACATCCGATAATCTCCGTGTCTACAGTTTAGAAGGAGGCCTTAAGGCTGAGCGAGAGAATGTTTGCCGATAGCGTATAGACGCCGACGTTGAGCTTTTCCGGGCCAACGGTCCGGTCAGGCCGTTCGTCGAGACGGCCGCGCCGGCCCAATGTCGCGATATGCGCGAACGCGCCGTCGAGCGTCACCATGCTGGTCAGCGGGTAGGCGCCCCCGATGGTGTAATAGGCTCGTTCCTGCTCCGGGAGTAGAGGCGTGACCGTCGCTTCAGGGGCCGCCGTCGTGGCGCCCGCAATACCGAGACGCAGACGCGCCTTGTTCGCGAAGCCCCGTTCGGCGCCGATTCTGAGCGCCGAGGAGTTGTTGTAGTCCTCGATTCGTGTCGAGCTGAGCGCGCTGCTGTCGAACGTGACCGCGAGCTCCTTGAAGCTGCTCCACTGCGTCCACGCGTAATCCACTTCGATGTTCCAGTCCGTGAAGCCCGCGTAGTTGAATCCGAGTTGGGCCTGGGCCGGATGGGAGATCGTCGTCGACGCATGCTGGGCAACGAGCTTTCCACCGGCGGCGAACTGCGGCGCGACGAGAGCGTCGACCGGTGTTCCCGCCGGAATCCCAGGCAAGGGCCCCGCGAGCACGAGCCCAGTATTCACTTGCGTGAACGACGCCGTAGCTCCCGTGTAGTTGAACTTGATCGAGGATAGGTATCGTGCGCCGATCGTCCAGTCGTGGGAGACCGCACCCATGATGCCCACTTGAGCGCCGAAACCGGTACCGCTGCCTTCGAGGTGCCCCTTGCCGAACTCGGTGCCCTTCGCAATGCCCAGTTGGGCGAAGGTGACTGCCGGAGTCGTGGCCGTCGCGGCAGCCGCTATCTGTGTCGACAGGTCAATCGATTGATCGAGTTTGACCGTCGAGTGCCCCCAGATTGGGCCGCCGCCAATCGACCACTTATCACTGATTTGATACGCGGCGTTCGGCTGAACATAGATCGTGTGCAACTCGGCGTGTTGCGAATTAAAGCGCCCGGGGAACGTGTCGTTTCCCCACTGCGATGTCAGCCCGTACGGCACGTAGACGCCAGCGCCAAGCGACAGTTTGCTGCCTTTGGTGTGGTGATTGATGAATAGATGCGGGATGAACTGCGTCGGCACCGCGGAATTGTATTTTCGCCCCGTTGTGTCGCGAGTAAACGACCCTTTGATCGAGATGCTCGCGGCGCCGGCGAGTGCCGACCAGCCGTCGAGTCGTAGGGTTCCGGCCGGATTCCAGAAGATGAGAGACGCGTCAGAGCAGCCGCCTGCCGTGACGGCGAAGCTGCGCCCGATGGCGCACGATCCGACTTCGTTCAGCGCGAAGCCCTGCGCCCCGGCAAATGACGGAAGCAGAAGCCCAGCGGTCAACAATAGCAACGATCGCGTTGCAGGGCGTAGCAACATGACGATCCTCCAGAAGGTTTGGTCCGGGCGCGGTGGGCTCAGTGATGCCCGGTGGAAATGGCCAACGTCACGCCATTTCGGGCTCGAATGCGAGCGAGGAAGGGCAGTACAATGGCTTCAATATATGTTCATGGCAAGACAGAGTTCGGCCAGAGCCAGGACGAAAAAACATTTCCGTGCCCCTTGAAAAACGAGGCGTAGCGCGCCTCGTCGAGCAGGTGCCTGGCATGTAAACGGCCCATGTCAGACAAGAGTTCCGCTGGGGGCGAGATGCCGACCGATTCCGCGACGTCCCTGACGATCGTTGGACCCCGCGCCGCGCAGGCCGTGCAAATGGTGCGCGCGGCGTTACGCGCGATCTAACTCAGCAGATGCCAGGTTGCGGTGGATCGAACGGTCCCAGCGCTCGTCAAGGTCAGCCGCCGATCTGATTGCGGCGCCGCACTACCTGATCCTGCACCCAGGTCGCCGGTATGATGAAGAGGGGGGTCAGGAAGAATCCGAGCAGAGTGTTGAGCCAGATCAACGCCACATAAAAGCAACCAAGGGCGAACCCCACCCAGATCGTGCCCAACGGACCATGTGTTTCCAAGACGCGCTCCGCACCGTAAGTCGTTGCACAAAAAGCTAGTCCGTGGGTAGTGCGCCTTCCAGTGCCCAGTCGGCTGCTAGCTTCGCAGTTATGACGGACTCGCTGGTCGATCGAATGCGGCAGGCCGTGGCTGGCGAAATGGCGGCCGCGGAGGCCGCGCTCGTCGCGGTGTCGGGGGGTATCGACTCGATGGTGTTGCTCGACGCGGTCCTCGCCACTCGTGCAGTCCGCTCCTTTCGAGTCGCGACATTCGACCACCGAAGTGGTCCGCATTCGGCGCTCGCGGTGGATCTTGTTGAGCGCGTTGTCCTTGGCGCAGGTGCTTCCGTGATTGTTGGTCGATCACTATCGGACGACCGCCCATCTGAGGCGTCCTGGCGCGACAGCCGGCTGGCGTTTCTCCGCGCGGCCGCCGCCGAACACCGGGCTACGGTTTGCACGGCGCACACCCGAGACGACCAGATCGAAACGGTGCTCTTTCGCACGCTGCGCGGCGCCGGCGCTCGCGGGCTGGCCGGACTTAGAGCGCCTGGCGACATTCGCCGTCCTCTCCTTCGTTTTAGTCGCACCGAGGTCACGCGCTACGCCCGTGCCGCGAACGTGTCCTGGGTCGATGATCCAACGAACGCCAGCCGAGCACACGCCCGAAATCGCATCCGGCTCGACCTGTTGCCGGCGCTCCGGGCCCACACGCCGAGCCTCGATTCGACCCTCATCGACATCGGCGAGCGCGCCGCGCGGTGGCGCGCCGATGTCGACACGGCGGTGGCTGCGCTGATCGAGTTCAACGTCGATTCTGCCCGCTCCATCCTGGATGTTTCGGCCGACTCTCTCGATCCCTACGACTCCGCCTCGCTCGGCGTCATCTGGCCGGCGCTGCTTGCCCGCATCAGCGTGACCGCCGACTGGCGCGGAACACGGCGACTCGTCGCGTTTACCAAACAGGGTCTGACCGGCCGCCGAATTCAACTTTCCGGCGGTTGGGTCGTTTTTCGGCATCGGTCGGCCTTCGAGGTGCGCCGCCAAAGTGGTACAACTGAGCGACTTGGCGGCCCGGCATTACCTTTCCCCAGTGGGCACGACGGACCTCATTGATCCGCGGCTGCTGGGCCGGGCCGTAAAGCGCATCGTTTACGATGCCGACGCCATCGCTCGCCGGGTGCGGGAGCTGGGCGCCGAGATAACGCAAGCGTACCCCGACGGCGACGTCGTCGTGCTTGGCTTGCTGAAGGGGAGCTTCATCTTCCTCAGCGACCTCGTGCGAGAGATCCGGCGGCCGATTCACGTGGATTTCCTGGTGGCGTCGAGCTATGGCGACGCGAAGGTATCGAGTGGCTCGGTTCGCCTGCTGTACGATCCGGAAACCGTTCTTGAAGGCAAGCACATTCTGCTCGTTGAAGACATCATCGATAGTGGCCGGACGCTCGCTCGTCTCATCGAGCTGCTATCGGCACGAAATCCGCGTTCGCTGGAGATCTGCGCCTTGCTGCACAAGCACATCGCGACCGAGCTGAAGGTTCCGACGCGTTTCGTCGGCTTTGACGCACCGCACGAGTTCCTCGTCGGGTACGGTCTCGATCACGCAGAGAACTTCCGGCACATCCCATTCATCGCGAGTTTGCAGTAATGCCAGCCCCAAAGCCAGAAAAACCCAAACGCGAATTCAGTTGGTCGAAGCTGTCGAAAACGGTTTCCTTCTGGATTCTGATCATCCTGATCCCGGTCGTCCTCATTCAGATCACGGGGACGCGCTCGGAGGCCGCGCGTGAGATCGACTACAACCCGACCTTCCGTGACGAGCTCGCCGCCGGAAACATCGACAACGTGACTGTTCAGGGCGGCAAGGTCATCGTCGGCGAGTTTCGCCAGCCGATTACGGTGGGCACCAAGCAAGCGAAGCGGTTCACGGTAAATCTCACGGGCAACGTGACCGACGGACTGGATCAGGAGCTGCGCGCCAAGAACGTCAGAGTTCGCGCCGAAGATGCCAAGCCGTCGATCCTTGCCTGGATCGTGAACTTCCTGCCTTGGCTGCTACTGATCGGCTTCTACCTGTTCTTCTTCCGGCAGATGCAGGCTGGCGGGAACAAGGCGTTTTCGTTCGGCAAGTCCAAGGCGAAGCTCCTCACGGGCGACACGCCGAAAGTGACCTTCGCCGACGTCGCCGGGGCGGACGAGGCCAAACAGGAGCTACAGGAAATCATCGAGTTCCTGCGTGACCCACAGAAATTCACCCGACTTGGCGGCCGTCTCCCCAAGGGAGCTCTGCTCGTCGGTCCACCGGGGACCGGCAAGACGCTGCTCGCCCGCGCCGTCGCCGGCGAGGCCGCGCGTCCGTTCTTCCAGATGTCTGGCTCCGACTTCGTCGAGATGTTCGTCGGCGTCGGGGCGAGCCGCGTGCGCGACCTGTTCGAGCAGGGCAAGGCGCACGCTCCGTGTATCATCTTCATCGACGAGATTGACGCCGTTGGCCGTCACCGGGGCGCCGGACTGGGAGGCGGTCACGACGAGCGTGAGCAAACGCTCAACCAGTTGCTCGTGGAGATGGATGGCTTCGAATCGAACGACGGTGTAATCCTCATCGCCGCGACGAACCGTCCCGATGTTCTCGACCCCGCGTTGCTGCGTCCGGGTCGCTTCGACCGACAGATCGTGGTCGACGCGCCCGACCTGAGAGGCCGCGAAGGCATTCTCAAAGTGCACTTGCGCAACAAGCCGATCGCCGAGGACGTCAACGTCACGACCCTCGCCCGCGGCACGCCGGGCATGTCGGGTGCTGACCTGGCGAATCTCGTCAATGAAGCGGCATTGCTCGCCGTGCGGCGCGATCACGACAAGATCTTCATGATGGATCTCGAGGACGCCAAGGACAAAGTCATGCTGGGCGCCGAGCGAAAGAGTATGGTCATGCGTGAAGAGGAACGCCGGCTCACCGCCTATCACGAGGGCGGCCATGCGATCTGCGCGGTGAAAGTCGCGGGGAACGATCCGCTGCACAAAGTCACGATTGTTCCGCGCGGGCGGGCTCTCGGCCTGGCGTTCACGCTACCCGAGCACGATCGCGTCTCCGTCACCCGCCAGCAGATCGAGGCAATGCTCGTCATGTCGTTCGGCGGACGTGTGGCCGAGGAGCTCGTGTTTGGCCGCGATCGGGTCACGACCGGGGCATCGAGCGACATTCAAAAAGCCACGGAGCTTGCCCGCCGGTACGTCACGCAATGGGGACTTTCCGACGCGATCGGCCCGATTCAGGTCGGGACGAATGAACAGGAACTGTTCCTTGGGCGAGATATCCAGCACCGGCAGGAGATCTCGCAGCAAACTGCGCAGCTGGTCGACTCCGAAGTTCGCCGCGTTATTCAGGAAGCGTATGAGCGCGCGACGCAGACGTTGACGGCCAACATCGCCTTGTTGCATTCAGTGGCGGCAGCGCTACTCGAGCGCGAGACATTGACTCGCGAGGACGTCGACATGCTCCAACGCGGCGAGACGCTTCCGCCACGAACGTCGGGAGCGCCGCCGACAGCGGTTGCGCCGGTGACGCCAGCCACTGTTCTCGAGCCAAAGCGGGTGACTCCGCCACTGCTCGGTGGACCGGAACCAAGCCCGGCCTGAACAACATTGTGTCGCCCTGAGCGCAGCGAAGGGGTTGGTCTCTCCAGTGGAGACCAACCCCTTCGCTGCGCTCAGGGCGACGGCGATGCGCTTCGCTAACTTCCACGCCATGTCGCACCTCGTGACCTGGCGCCACGCCCGTGGCAGTCTCGTGATCGACCACCCAATCGTCGTCGGCATTCTTAACGTCACGCCCGACAGCTTCAGCGACGGTGGGCAGTTGTCGACGGTGGACCAGGCGCTCGACCGGGCGAACGAGATGGTCGCCGCTGGCGCCGACGTCCTCGACGTCGGCGGGGAATCGACCCGACCGCAGGGCGCATCGGTGGTGAACCTGGATGAGGAGCTGCGGCGGGTCATCCCCGTCATCGAGTCGCTCGCACGGAACCTTCCGAAGACGCCGATCTCCGTGGACACGTCCAAGAGCGTTGTCGCCGAGCGTGCCCTCGTTGCCGGCGCGGCGATTGTGAACGACGTGTCTGCTCTGCGGCTCGACCCAAGGATGGGCGCCGTGTGCGCCGCCGCCGGCGCGGGCGTGGTGCTCATGCACTCGCGCGGCGGCGTGAGCGATATGGCCACCTATACTCATGCCGTGTACGATTCGGTCGTGGACGACGTCGTTCGTGAGCTCGGCGATCGGATCCAAGCGGCGCTGGCCGCCGGCGTGTCGAGCGAGTCGATCGTCGTCGATCCCGGCATCGGATTCTCGAAGCGCGGTGAGCACTCTCTCGCGATGATCTCCGGCCTCTCGCGCATCGTCGCCCTTGGGTATCCGGTGTTGGTCGGCGCATCCCGCAAGCGATTCATCGGCGAGCTCACCGGCGAATCCGTACCGGCAACGCGCGTCATTGGAACGGTCGCGGTTCACCTTATGGCGCTCGAGCGGGGGGCGCGGCTCTTTCGCGTGCATGACGTGAAGGCGAATCGCCAAGCCCTCGATGTCGCCTGGGCGGTGATGAGCGCGGCACCAGTCGCAGCGCCGGCGGGTCGCGGCGCATGAACGGATTCGATCAGCTCCAGCTGCTGCACCCAACATGGCGCGATGGACTCGAGATCGCGATCGCCAGCGTGATCATCTACCGCGTGCTGTTGGTCCTCGCGCGCCGCCGCGCGATGCAGATCCTCGTCGGCATCGTCGTACTCGTCGTCGCGTACGCGTTCGCAAAAGCTCTCAAGCTGACGATGATCACGTACCTCATGTCGCAGATCTTCACGTATGCCGCGCTCGCGCTCGTCGTCGTGTTCGCGCCAGAGCTGCGCGCGGCGCTCGCGCAGATCGGGCGCTCGCCCCTGGCGAGGATCTTCGGACGCGTCGATGCGAGCGCCGTGGCGCATGAAGTCGCCGAGGCCGTCGAACGGCTGAGCCGGAAGGGCATTGGGGCCATTATCGCCATCGAGCGCGAGATCTCGCTCGAGGAGTTCCTGCAAACCGGCTCGCCGATGCAGGCAAAGGTGTCCGCCGATCTCATCACCACCATTTTCACGCCATACTCGCCGCTGCATGACGGGGCGATCATCATTCGGGGAGACACCATCGTTGGAGCGGGTTGTATTTTGCCGCTGTCGCACGGGTCCCTAAATGACCGCTCGCTTGGGACGCGGCATCTTGCCGCACTCGGGCTGACCGAGGAGACTGACGCGATCGTCGTAGTGGTGTCAGAGGAAACCTCCACCATCTCGGCCGCGGTCGGGGCGAAGCTGTGGCGCCAGCTCACCGTGTCGCAACTTCGGGAGATTCTCGCCGGCGGGTCTCCACGCCGCATCGCCGCCGACCAGCGGGCACCGACCACGGCGTGAGTCAACGTCGCGCCTGGATTCCCGCGGCGGCGATTCTGGCGGCCGTGTATCTGGCGACGATGGCACCAAGTGTCACGTTTTGGGACGCCGGAGAGTTCATCGCCGCAGCACACGCCCTCGGGATTCCGCATCCACCGGGCACGCCGCTCTTCATTCTGCTGCTTCATACATGGGCGTTGCCCTGGTCGGATAGCGGGTACGCGCTGGCGACGAATTCATTCTCCGTCTTGTGCACCGTTGCGGCTGGTGCTCTCTCCGCCTCCCTGGTAGGACGGTGGATGCACGACGAAACAAATCCAGCGTTTGGCTTCGTGGCCGGCGTCGCCGCCGCCGTCTGCGCCGGCACGATGTTCTCCGTCTGGTCGAACGCCACCGAAACCGAAGTTTACGCAGCGTCGTTGGCGCTGGCCGTCGTGACACTGTTCGCGGCCGATCACGCGGGCCGCGTCGAGAGTCTTCAGTCGAGAGCCCTCGTCGCGTATCTGTTCGGCCTGGGTGCGCCACTACACGTCAGCGCATTGGTGGCGGCGCCCGCCGCAATTCTGCTCGCCTCGTCTTCGCCTCCGCGGGGAGAATTTCGAGGTGCGCGGTCGGCCGCGCTCCTCACCGGCGCCTTTATCGCGATGGGTCTCGGCACGATGTCGCCCACGTTCGGCGGCGCCGCCGTCCTATCCGCCGTGACCGCAATCGCTCTCGCGCGACGCGAGTATTGGAGCAACCGCGCCACGGCGATCGAGCTGTCGAATGCGATTGGATTTGCGGTCCTCGGCGCTACGCCCTTGGTATTCATGCCTGTCCGGGCGCGGCTCGATCCCGCGATCAATCAGGGCAATCCGTCATCTTTCCGTGCGTTCATCGACGTTGTAGCGCGGCACCAATACGATCTCGCGCCCCTTTGGCCGCGCCGCGCTCCGCTCTGGTTGCAGATCGGGAACTGGTTCGAGTACGCCGATTGGCAGTCGGCTCTCTCGCTCGGCCCTACTGTGATTCCGACCGTTCCTCGAGTGTTGGTATCGCTTGCGTTCGCGGCGCTTGCCCTGATCGGGGCGGCGGAACACCGGCGCACTGACCGCCGAAGCTGGCAGGCGCTTATGCTCCTGTTTCTCTGTGGGTCGCTCGGGGTGGTTCTTTACCTCAACCTGCGCGCCAGCCCGTCATTTGGGTGGGGCATCCTGCCCCTCAACGCCGTACGCGAAGCGCGCGAACGCGACTACTTCTTCGTGCTTGGCTTCTGGACGGCGGGGCTGTGGGCCGGCATGGGTGCCGTCATGCTTGCCCGTCGGTGGCGACTCCCGCTAATCGTCGGACTTGCGGCCGCTTCGCTAACCGTCGCGCTCAACTGGCAAGCCGTGACCCGCCGAACCGAGCCGGATGCATCGCTCCCATTCGACGTCGCGCGAGGACTGCTCGCATTGCTCCCGGAGCACTCAGTTCTATTCGTGGCCGGGGATAATGACACCTACCCTGTCTGGTACGCCCAAGAGGTCCGCCAAACCCGCCGCGATGTGACGGTTGTAACGCTGCCTTTGCTCGGCGCGGGCTGGTACGACGAGGAACTTCGCCGCCGGAATCCCGAGTTGAGCGGAGAGAGGCCCAGTGCCGACCCCGCCCGGGCGATCGCCAGCGCCGCGCGGGCTCGCGGAAGGCCTGTCGTGGCCGCTCTCACGCTCGAAGCGTCAGATAGAGTTCGCCTTGATGGCTGTTGGATAGTTGCGGGGCTCGCTCTGCTTGACGTTGGCGGCGCCAGTAGCTGTCAAAGCACGTTGCCACAGGATAGAGCGAGCCGAATCCGAGTAGACGAGGCTCGCACAGCACTGTGGTTGAAACAGATCGGCCCACAATCCGTCGGGACGGTTAGACCGTCGATCGATCCGGTGGGGGAGTACTTCGAGAGACTGCTGAGATGCCCGGCGTTATTGCTGGACAGCGCGCGAAAAAGCGGACGCGGCGTTTCTCTTGATTCGATCTGTAACCCCTGATAACTTAGTACGTTATGCCATTTGAGGACCTGCCTGACCGTCTCGCCGAGGTTCGGCAGCGGATCGGCGAAGCCGCCCGGCGTGGAGGGCACGGCCAAGAGGTTCGGATCATCGCCGTAACAAAGACTCACGGGCCGGATGCAGTCGCGGCGGCCTGGCAGGCAGGCCTCGAAGATGTCGGTGAGAACCGCATCCAGGAGGCGCTTGGCAAGATGGCCGCGGCTACTCCTCCGGTTCGTTGGCATCTGATTGGTCATCTCCAGCGGAACAAAGTGAAATCCGCCGACGGTTTCTACCTCGTCCATTCCATCGACAGCCTCAGACTCGCTGACGCCGCAAACGACCATGTGGCGCCTTCGGGTCGCGTGCTCGCGGGTCTCGTTCAGGTGAACGTGGTCGGCGAGGAAACCAAAGGCGGGTTCGCGCCGGCCGAGCTGCCCGCGGCGGCTGACCGGCTCGCGACGATGCCGGGAATAGACGTCCGCGGAGTGATGACGATGGCTCCGTTGGGTGCCTCGGAGTCCGAGTTGCGTCGAACCTTCCGTGGGGCGCGTCTAGCGCGAAAGGTTCTTCTCGATCGCGGGCTAAAGGGGAACGAGCTGTCGATGGGAATGTCGGGGGACTACGAGGTCGCTGTCGAAGAAGGCGCCACGTACGTCCGGCTCGGCACCGTCCTCTTCGGAGAGCGAGCATGATCGACGAAACGTTTCATCTCACCCCGCTCGACGTCCGCCGCTACGAGTTCGGCAACGCGCTTCGTGGCTATGATCGGGAGCGCGTCGACCATTTTCGTGAGCAGGTGGCCGATGAGCTCGAACGGCTCAGTCGACTCAACGCGGATCTCGAGGGCAAAGCGAAGAACTTTCACGAACAGCTGAAGTCCTTTCGGGAGCGCGATAAGGCCATCAACGAGGCATTGGTTTCGGCCCAGGAGCTCCGGTCCGAGATGCGAGGGCAGGCGGAGAAGGAATCTGAGCTCATCCTTCGCGAAGCTCGCGCCGAGGCCGCGCGCGTGCTCGACGAGGCGCGCGCCGAGATGCGTAAGCTTGAAGACGACTTTGCCTCGCTCGATCGTCTGCGTCGAGGCTATCTCGCCCAGCTTCGCATGCATGCCGAACGCCAGTTGGCCGAGATCAACGCGGCCGAGTCGCCCAATGGAGCGCCGAACAACGCGTCGGAGCCAAGAGAGCGGGGATGATGCTCGTTTCTCACATGCCTGAACGGTCCGTTGCCGCGCCGTCGCACACGATGGCCGCCATCGAACAGGCGGCAGCCGTCATTCGCGCCCGATTCAGTGCGACTCCCGATGCGGCGATCGTACTCGGGACGGGGCTTGGACGGCTCGCGTCGGAGATCACGCCGCAGGTCGCGATCGAGTATCCGGAGATCCCAGGGTTTCCGGCCTCGACTGTCGAGTCGCACGCTGGTCGCCTGATCTGTGGCACGCTGGCGGGAAAAGCCGTCGTCGCGATGCAGGGCCGCTTTCACCGCTATGAGGGCTATTCGCTTCAGCAGATCGCCTTTCCGATCCGGGTCCTGCGAGCGCTGGGCGCGCGTACGATGATCGTCTCGAATGCTTGCGGCGGCCTGAATCCGGAGTGGGCCGCGGGGGACCTGATGCTGATCGCCGATCATATCAATCTGCTCGGCGATAATCCGTTGATCGGTCCGAATGACGACCGGCTCGGACCACGCTTCCCGGATATGTCCGAACCCTACGACGCGACACTCCGGGCTCTGGCGCGCGACGCGGCCCGCGCCGCCGGCGTGACGCTCCGCGAAGGTGTCTATGTCGCCGTCGCCGGACCAAACCTCGAAACGCGCGCCGAGTATCGGCTGCTGCGCTCGATCGGCGCCGACGTCGTCGGCATGTCGACTGTCCCCGAGGTCATCGTCGCCGTTCATGCCGGAATGCGCGTGCTCGGGTTGAGCATCCTCACCGACATGTGCATTCCCGATAACCTCGAGCCGGCGAGTCTCGAGCGCATCATCGGCGTGGCCAATGCCGCTGAGCCCAAGCTCACTGCCGTCGTTCGGGCGACTCTGGAGTCTATGTGACGGCGACGATGGCTCCAACGCAGTATCAGCTGCTCCCTCCGGATCGCGATCCGAACGACATGGAGCGCGAACTCCTCGCCCGCTGGGAGGCCGAGGACCTGTTCGGGTTGACTCTCGAGAAGAACGCCGCCGGAGCTCCGTGGGTGTTTTTCGAGGGTCCGCCGACTGCGAACGGCCGACCGGGCATTCACCATGTGTTCGCGCGTACGATCAAGGATCTCTTCTGCCGCCACCGGGCGATGCGCGGATTTCGGGTGTCGCGTAAAGCTGGTTGGGATACGCACGGCCTCCCCGTGGAGATCGAGATCGAGAAGCAACTTGGCATCAGCGGCAAGCAGCAGATCGAGGCGATCGGCGTCGCGCAGTTCAACCGGCTGTGCCGCGAGAGCGTGTTCAAATACCGCGGCGATTGGGAGCGGCTGAGCTGGCGTATCGGCTACTGGCTCGATTACGACCATCCGTACGTCACCTACACGAACGACTACGTCGAAAGCGTGTGGTGGGCGCTGAAGACGTTGCACGACCGCGATCTCTTGTATCGCGGTCACAAGATCTTGCCGTACTGTCCCCGGTGCGAAACGAGCTTGTCGAGCCACGAGGTCGCGCTGGGATACGAAGACGTCGAGGATCCAAGCGTTTATGTGGCGCTGGACGTCGCGTCGATGGCGAGCGGCGAGGCCCCGGCTGGCCGCCGGTTCCTGGTGTGGACCACGACTCCGTGGACGCTTGTGTCGAACGTCGCGCTCGCGGTGCACCCGGATCTCGAGTACGTGGAGATCCGCAGGCGCGGCCCGTCCCCCCGCCCGGCAGACCGGGGCACGTTGATTCTCGCCGAAGCCCGACTCAAAGGCGTGCTTGGCGAAGATTTCGATGATCGGTGGGAGATTGTCGGAAGGCGCATGGGGCGCGACCTGGTGGGTTGGCGATACAAGCGTCCGATCGACTGGCTCGAGTACCCCGAGGGCGCTGAACACGAGATCGTCGTTGGCGAAGAGTTTGTCTCCGCCGCCGACGGCTCGGGCATCGTCCACATGGCGCCGGCATTCGGGGCCGATGACTATGCGTCGGGGCGACGGAACAATCTTGCGTTTCTTCAGCCCGTCGATTCGACCGGAAGATTCCCAAGGTCGATGCCGCGCGTAGGGGGAGAGTTCGTCAAAGATGCCGACTCAGCACTGATCGAGGAGCTCCAGGAGCGCGGTGTGCTCTACAAGGACGGTCGGCTGACGCACTCGTATCCGCACTGCTGGCGTTGCGGAACACCGCTGCTGTACTACGCGCGCACGTCGTGGTTCATCAAGACGACGGCGTTTCGCGACACGATGCTCGCCCGCAACGCGCGAATCGACTGGCACCCGCCGGAGGTGGGCGAGGGCCGCTTCGGTGAGTGGCTCAAGAACAACATCGACTGGGCGATCTCTCGTGATCGCTTCTGGGGCACGCCACTGCCCGTGTGGGTCTGCGATGCTGACGATACGCACGTCGAGGTCATCGGCAGCTTCGCCGAGCTGGCGGCCAAAACGGCGGCGGCCCTCGGCAAGGACTTCGACCCGCACAAGCCCCAAGTCGACACGCACGCCTGGGCGTGCTCGGTGCGAGGCTGTGGCGGCACTGTGCGGCGCGTGAGTGAGGTGATCGACGCCTGGTTCGACTCGGGCTCGATGCCATTCGCGCAATGGCATTTCCCATTCGAGAACCGCGACAAGTTCGCCGATCAATATCCAGCCGACTTCATCGCTGAGGGCATCGATCAGACGCGGGGCTGGTTCTACTCGATGCTGGCCATCGCGACCGGGCTGGGTGATGCGCTCGTCATGCATCGAGCGAACCGCCACGACAGCGCCAGCGATCCGCCGCCGTATAAGGGCGTCGTCGTCAACGACCTCCTCCTCGATGAGAAGGGCCAGAAGATGTCGAAGAGCCGCGGCAACGTGGTCGAACCGGCGACCGTGATCGAGAGGTACGGCGTCGACGCCATACGGATATTCCTCGTCGCGTCAAGTGACGTGTCCGTGCCACGCCGTTTTGACGAGAAGGTGATCCGCGAGCTGGCCGGCCGGTTCCTGATCACGCTCAAGAACATCTACAGCGGAAGCTTTGCCCTGTACGCCAACTTTGGGTGGAAACCCTCGGCAGCCGATCCGCCAGCGGCGGATCGCCCGCCAATCGATCGGTGGATTCTCGGCCGCTTGACCCGCGTCGAGCGCACCGTCGACGACGCGCTGCAGGCCTTCGACGCGACCACGGCTGCCCGGGCTCTCATCGCTTTTGTCGATGATGATGTCTCGAAATGGTATGTCCGTCTCACCAAGCCGCGAATGTACGACGTCGACTCCCCCGACAATCGCGCCGCTTTCGCCACGCTTCACGAGACGTTGGTGTCGGTGTGCCGGTTGCTGGCGCCGTTCGCGCCATTCGTCAGCGACTGGATGCACCGCGAGCTCACGGGAACTTCGGTCCACCTCGCCCCATTCTTAGGTGCGCACCAACGTCCGGTCGATGCCGGGCTGGATGCAGCGATGGACGCCATCCGCGAGCTGGCGCGCCTCGGGCGAGCGGCGCGCGAAGCGGCGGGGATCAAGGTGCGTCAACCACTGGCGCGACTCGTCTGCGTCGCTCCGAATGTCGACGTGCAACGCTTCGAGCTCTTGACCCCGTTGTTGGCCACGGAGCTGAACGTGAAGCGCGTGGAAGTCGCCAGCAACGCCGACGGGCTCGTGTCGCTCGAGGCGAAACCGGTGTTCCGGTCTCTGGGTAAGCGGTTCGGCAAGCAAACGCCACTCGCGGCTCAGGCCGTGGCGGCGCTCTCGAGCGAGCGACTGCGCGCCTTCGAGCGCGGGGACCCATTGGTCATATCGGTGGACGGGGAATCCCATGCGCTGATTCGCGAGGACCTCGTTATTCTCCCACGTTCGGCTGGCGCGCTGGTCGTGCAGGATGCGGGCGGTTTTTTCGCCGCCATCGATCCGGAAATCACGCCGGAGTTGCGACGCGAGGGGCTGGCACGCGAGCTCCTCAGTCGGGTACAGCGTATGCGAAAGGAGTCGGGCCTCGCGGTCAGCGACCGGATCTCGGTCGTCGTCGGCGGCGACCCGGCTGTTGTCGAAGCAGTGCGGGAGCACCACGGATGGATCGCCGACGAAGTGCTCGCGACCGAGCTCGTCGTCGACGATGATGGTAGGCACGGACGGCCGGACATGACGACCATCGATCTCGACGGGATCGAGGCACGCGTGTCCATCACACGGACCAACTAGAATGGCCATTTCCAACGCAGCAAAGGACGCCGACGGCGCAAAGAAGGCCAAGCCGATGGCCAAGAAACAGCTTCAGTATTTCGAGAAGCGGCTGCTGGACGAGCGAAAGCGCGTGCTCAAGGAATTGGGACGTGCCGACGAGGGCATGCAGGACGAAGACGGTGACCTCGGCAGCTACTCGTTTCACATGGCCGATCAGGGAACGGACGCCATGGAACGCGAGAAGGTCTTTTTGATGGCGAGCAAGGAAGGGCGTTTTCTCTGGCACATCGACGAGGCGCTGCGCCGGTTGTACCGATCGCCCGAGACTTTCGGCAAGTGTCACCAGTGCGGAAACGAAATTGCGTTCGAGCGTCTCGACGCACTTCCCCACGCACGGTTCTGCATCGACTGCAAGCAGCGCGAGGAAGATGCGAAGAAGTAATACGATCGCTTTCTGGACCGTCGTCGCCGGCGTGACGGCGCTCGACGTGTTCAGCAAATGGTGGGCGGAGACGGGGCTGTTGCCGCCGCGGTTGCCTCATTCCGTGGCCGGCGACTGGCTCCGCCTCACGCTCGTCCATAATCCCGGCGCCGCATTCGGTCTCCAGGTCGGCTCCCAGTCGCGTTGGGTGTTCATGGGGCTCACGATCATCGCGCTCGGCATCCTCGGCCGGTTGTATCTCAACACCCGCGACGGAGACCTCTGGCGTGCGGCCGCATTGGCGCTCGTGTGCGGCGGGGCGTTGGGCAATCTGATCGACCGCGTCCGGTCCGATCAGGGCGTCGTGGACTTCATCGACATCGGCGTCAACAGCGCGCGCTGGCCGACGTTTAACGTCGCCGACGTGGCGGTGAGTATCGGCGCCATCCTGCTCGCGTGGGTGCTTTGGTCGTCCGAGCAGCGCGACGGCGTTTCGGTCGTGACCACGCCGCTCCCGGCGGAACACGGCGAGCTGTCCTGACCCGACGATGACCGAACGGTCTACCACCAACCGCGTGTTTTGGGCGGCGGCGCTATCCGTGATCGTGCTCGACCTGATCACGAAAGAACTGGCCGTGCGGTATCTCTCGCCTCCGCATATTCCGCACTCGATCCTCGGGGATGTCGTGCGGTTCACGCTCGCCTACAATCCTGGGGCGGCCTTCAGTATGTCGGTCGGCGACAAATCGCGGTACATCTTCGGTGCCTTCGCGATCATCGCCTGTGTGATCCTCTGGCGGCTATATCGGGCAAGCCCGCCTGGCGACAAGGCGCGGGTGCTCGCGCTGGCCCTGGCGTGGGGCGGGGCGGCCGGGAATCTCATCGATCGCTTTCGCTCCCGCGCGTCCGTCGTCGACTTCATCGACATCGGCGTCGGCAGCGTGCGCTTCTGGACGTTCAACGTCGCCGACTCGGCCGTGACCATCGGCGCGATTCTGCTCGCGTTGGTGCTGTGGCGTGAAGACGCGGCCGCCGATTCGGAGTCCAACGCTGTACCATCGCCTGCGACCGCCGACCGCGAAGTTGTCTGAATCGTGAGCGCCGCCTCCGCCGGCCGGCACACGCTCATCGGCGGCGACGACGCCACCCGGCTCGACGTGTTCGTCGCCACCGCGCTCGATCTGTCGCGCAATCATGCGGCGACTCTGATCGCCAACGGCCACGTGCTCGTCGACGGCCGCCGCGAGCGCGCGTCCTATCGCGCCCGGCTCGGTGAGACGGTCGTTGTCGACGTACCTCAGCCGCCCGGCCGGGACGTGTCAGCCGAGTCCATTCCGCTGCACGTCGTCTACGAAGACGACGATATTCTCGTCGTCAACAAGGCGGCAGGAATGGTCGTGCATCCGGCGCCGGGGAATTGGACCGGCACACTCGTCAACGCGCTGAAGGGGCGCGGTGGACCGCTCTCCGGGGGGACCGGCGAAGGCCGCGAGGGCATTGTCCACCGACTCGACAAGCAAACATCGGGGCTCTTGCTTGTCGCCAAGTCCGATCGGGCCCACCGTGTGCTGGGAGCGGCTCTCCAGGCGAGAGAGATCCGGCGTCGATACGTGGCACTGTCGTGGGGCCATCTGGTCGACGATCAGGTTTCGGTCGACAAGCCCCTGGCTCGCGACCCGCGAGATCGCACACGGGTAGCCGTCGTCGCCGGCGGCCGCGGCGCGCGGACCGATTTCGTCAGGCTGGCGCGATTCGAGTCAGTCGACTTGCTGCGCGCCCACCTTCACACTGGTCGGACGCATCAGATTCGCGTCCATCTGGCCGCCATCGGCCACCCGATCGTTGGCGATGATACCTACGGCGGCGGGGGCGGCCGAAAGTCGTTGGGGTTGCCGCCCCATCGACATTTCTTGCACGCGGCATGGCTTGGCTTCAGACACCCCGTGACGGGCAACGAGCTCGAGTTCCGTGCGTCGCTCCCCGACGACCTCACGGCGCCGCTGGCAATCGCCGCTGGCGAAGACCGTGCACCCGCTGGCACGGATCCGCTCGAGCACTTTGCTTTCTATCGGTCGCTCGCGTGACCTACTCGTGCCATTCTCGCGTCCCCTGACGCGCCCGTGCAGATAGATCCCAAGCTTCGTTTCGACAACTATATCGTCGGCTCCGGCAATCGCCTCGCGGTCGCCGCGGCGCGCGCCGTCGCCGACGCGCCCGGGACCGTCTACAATCCGTTGTTCATCTACAGCGGGTCGGGGCTCGGCAAGACGCACCTCATGGGAGCGATCGGCAATCAGGTCATGCAGAGCCAGCCGTCGACCACGGTGCGTGCCGTGGCGCTCGACGACATCCTCAACGAGCTGCACGCGGCCGTTGCGCGGGGTGAGACGGACCGTCTCCGCCAGCGGTACCAGAGCGTCGACATGTTGTTGATCGATGACGTGCAGTTTCTGACCGGCCACACGGAGACGCAGTCGGAGCTGCTGCGCATTCTCAACGCGCTGCAATCGGCCAAACACCAGATCGTCATGACGAGCGACCGGCCGCCCTCGGAGATCAAGGACGTCGACGATCGGCTCGTGACGCGCATGTCGGGCGGATTGATCGTCGACATCAGCGTTCCCGACTACGAAACGCGCACGGCGATCCTGCATTCGAAGTGCGAGGAGCGTGGCGTGCATTTTCGCTCCGGCGTCATGGAGGAGCTGGCCCGCCTCGAGTTCCGCAATGTTCGGGAGCTCCAGGGTGCGCTCAACCGATTGATTGCCGTCCAGGCGATGAGCGGGGGGGACTCGGTGCGTCCCACGGACGTTCTCGCGATGCTCGGAAGTCTGGCGGCGACGCTGGGGGCGTCGCCGCGATCGGGTCCGGCGTATCCGCCCCCGATTCCCGTCGAGTCCGCCCCGTTTGAGACATCGAAGCCGAGTTGGAGAACGCAGATCCGCAACGCGATCGATCACTGGAGCAGCGAGGGTTACGGAACGGCCTCACTGGAGCGCGCGGTCGCCGCGGCGACGCCGCCCGCCGACGTGGACGGTCTGCTGCGGGACTATCAGGATGCCGTGGCAAAGCTCCGGGAGCTGAGTAAGGCGTGCGCCGAAGCGGATCAAGCGCTCGCCTCGAACGAGGTCTTTTTCGACCCGGACCGCGTTGGCGACGCGCAGCAACTGCTTGAGCGGACGAAGCTGGCGACGATGGTCCTCCCGGGGCCGAGCGGGACGTTCACGCGGGCCGACTACGAGACCGGCCAAAGCAACGAGCTCGCGGTCAAGGCAGCGGACGCGGTGATCGCCTCGCCCGGCGCGAAGTACAATCCGCTGTTCCTGCATGGTCCGAGCGGCGTCGGCAAGACGCACCTCATGCATGCCATCGGGAACGGGCTGATCGACCAATCCGGCGGGACCGCCCGGATCGCCGTCATTCCGGCGCAGAGCTTCGTCGATGAGCTGATCGCGGCGCTGCAGTCGCGGACGGTCGAACGATGGCGCGCCGGATTTCGCGCCGTCGATGCGCTGCTGATCGATGACGTGCAATTCGTGGCCGGCAAGGAGCGCACGCAGGAGGAGCTCTTTCACGTCTTCAACGCGCTGCACGCCGAAGGCAAGCAGATCGTATTCACCAGCGATCGCGCGCCGCGGGATTTGCAAGGACTCGAGGACCGGCTGCGCTCGAGGTTCGAAGGGGGTCTGCTCGTCGAGATGCGCGCGCCGGACAAGGCGCTCCGCGAGCGGCTGTTTGCGCGATTTCTTCGTGAGAACGGATGGGACGAGGACAAGGAACTGGTGAAAGAGCTCGCCAGCGAGCCGGCAGCGAACGTCCGCGAGATCATCGGAACGGTGAACCGGATCGTCGCCGCCGCCGAGCTGTCCGGCCGTGGTCCGAGAACATCGGTCGCGCGCCAGGCGGTGCGGGCCGCTGCACCCCGACGCCCGACACAGGAGATGGATCTGACGGCCACCGACGTGCTCCCACTCGACCCGGAAAAGTTGATCATCGAATGGCCGGAGCCAGGCGCGCGATTGATCGAGGAGCTCCAGTGATGGCGAGCACGACATAGATGGCGATCCGCGGCAGTCTCAAGGAAGCAAGCCTTCCCGACGTGCTCCAACTCCTGGCCATGGGCAAGAAGACCGGATGCCTGAGCGTTGGCCACCGCGGCAGCTTCGGCTACATCTTCTTCGACCGGGGAAAGATCTCGTATGCGTCGATCGTCAATCGCCGCGACCGGCTCGGCGACATGCTCGTGAAAAACGGGATGATCACCCAGGAGCAGCTGGACCGAGCGGTCGACGCCCAGATCCGTCGTCGCGACAAGAAGATCGGAGAGCTCCTCGTCGAGCTTCGGGCGTTGACGCGCGACCAGCTCCAGCAGTTCCTCAAGGTGCAGATCGAGGAGGCGGTGTATTTCCTCTTCACGTGGACCGAGGGCACGTTCAACTTCGAGCCGGATGTCGCGCCCGATCACCAGGACACGCTCGTGTCGATCGGTCCGGAGTCGCTGCTTCTCGAGGGGGCGCGGCGGGTCGACGAGTGGAGCCTGATCGAGAAGAAGATTCCGAGCTTCGACATCGTCTTCGAGATCGATCGCGCCCAGACCCACGCCAATGAGGCGAAGCTCACCAAGGAGCAACGCGTCGTGCTCCAACTCATCGATGGAGTGCGTGACGTGCATAGCATCCTCGAGGAGTCGGGCCTCGTGGAATTCGAGGCTGCCAAGGCGCTGTACGGATTAGCGACGGCGAACTGCATCCATCGCATCGGCACGACGACCCGTTTCGGCACGCCCGGCGCGTCCGGGGCGGACAACGCCGCTGGGCAACATCGGGCCCTCGGCGCCGCCTTGCTGAAGACCGGCATGATCGACGACGCCGCGCGCGAATTTCGGCGCGCGATCGAGTTGGAACCCACCGACGTCGTCTCCCGCAGCTGCCTGGGGGGAATCCTCGCCCGAAAGGGCGAGTGGGTGAGCGCCGAGACGGAGCTGAGGCGCGCCACGTCGAGCGTCGAGGCCGATTATGCCGCCTGGCACAACCTCGGCTACGTACTCGAGCGGCAGGGTCGTCTCAGCGACGCGATCGCCGCTTTCGATGAAGCCGAACACCACGGCTCGCGCGATTCGAGGCTACAGCTCTCTCGCGCCGTCGTCGCGCTTCGCATGGGCGACGCCGCGACGGCGGACGATCTCTTACGGCGCGTGGGCGAATCGTACGGAACCGAGACCCCGCCGGCGCACTGGTTCAACTATGCGGCGCTCGCCGCCGGATTGCGCGGCGATCTGCGGCGGGCGATCGCGCTGCTCTCCGAGGGGCTTACCGCGCATCCGGACGCAGGAGCGCTCGCCAACAACCTCGCGGCGGCGTTGGAGCGACACGGTGATTTCGACGACGCCCTGAGCGCGGTGCAGCACGGCCTCCAGCACGCCTCGGACCTCCCCCAGCTCGCCAAGAACCTCGGCGACCTCCATTTTCGAGCCGGACGCTTTGCCGAGGCGCTCAACGCCTACCGGCGGGCGGTGAAGTTGGCGCCGAAACTCGGCCCCGACGTCTATAACAAGCTGGGTACTTTGTATCTCCGGCGCCGCGAGCAGGAAGAGGCAGCCCGCTGCTGGAACCGGGCGCTCGAGATCGCGCCGGGCGATCAAGCAGCGCGGCGTCATCTCGACGCGCTCAAGACGGTGCCAACATGAGCTCCCATTCGATCCGAAGCCATTTCACGCTGGGCCGCGCGAACGCATCTTTGGAGCGGCAAGTCGAGGATTGGCATCGATGACGGAATCGGGCGTACCAGCATACCGCACACTATTCGCCACGTTGGATCAGCGCCTCTCGGCGCCGAACGCAACGGCGAACCTGGACGCTCTCAAGGCCGAGATCGCCTCCCTGTATCGTACGATCGATCGAGACGTCGATCAGCTAACCTCGCTTCGAGAAGAAACGCGGACGCTGATCGAGCGCTGGAAAGCGCTCCGCGGCGAATTGCCCTCTCTTGCCCCGACACTGACGGGCGACCGTCCGACGGTCCACGAAGATCACATCGGCGCGTCGACGTTCATTGAAAAGGGCTGGAGCAAGCTCGCGCTGGGTGACCATGAGGGCGCGGAGGTCGCCCTCCGGAAGGCAATCGACCTGTCGCCGAAAGATCCGCAAGCGCAGGCGTTGCTCGGATGGGCGCTGATGCACCAGGAGAAGTACGATGAGGCCCTGAAGCTCTTTCAAGCCGTGCTGACGAAGCAACCGGACAATTCGCTGGCGCGAATCAACATCGGCTACATCTCGTTCAAGAAGAAAGCGTTCCCCGATGCGATCGAGCACCTGTCGCGCGCGATCCGGCTCGACAACGACCGAAAGGCGACCCTCTACGCTCACTTTTACCTCGGCCTCGTGTACCTCGAGCGCGACATGTTCGAAGATGCCCAGACGTTTTTCGAGAAGACCATTGTGCTCGGCCCGAACCTGATCGAGGCGTATTACGAGCTCGGGCGAGCGTTTTGGTTCAACGGCCAGCATGACGAGGGCATCGACGCCTGGAAACGCGGGTCCGACGCCAACAAGTTCAACCCATGGGGAAAGAAGTGCGCGGAAGTTCTGCAGGTCGTGGCGGACGGCGGCGAGCCGTGAGTGCGGCGTTCTGAGTTCGACTGGCCAAACGTCGGTCCCTCGTACTCAGAGTCGCGTCGCGGTACGCCTGATGGCTTCCCGGCGCTCGTGGTGCGTCATTGGGCTCTTGTGGGGAGCGGCAGTACCGCGAGTGTCTCAGCCGATTTCCGCCGCGCCGCGCCGCCTCGATGCGGGGCGCGCCACGGTTGTCTACTATCCGCTTGACAGCCGCCTCGCGAACAGCGTCGCGGCCCGGGTTGCAAGGGCCGACTCCTTTCCCGGTCTCCCGCGGCCGCGTGCGCACGTTCTGATTGCAATCGCGCCGGACAAACAGCGTTTTCGGGAGTGGGTTGGTCCGACGGGGCCCGAGTGGGGGGCCGCGGTCGCCTTTCCGGAGTCGAATCGCATTGTCCTCCAAGGATCGTCAGCGGCCAGTGATGCCGGTGATCCCGTAGAAACGCTGCGGCATGAGCTCGCCCATCTCGCGTTGCATGAGGCGTTGGCCGACCTCCCGCCTCGGTGGTTCGATGAGGGGTACGCAAGCCTCGCCGCTCACGAGTGGCGGCGCGAAGACGCGGTAGCGGCCAATCTCGGTCTCGCCTGGGGCGGCATGCCCACGCTCGACGAGCTCGATAAGGATTTCGAGGGGGGAAGCGGGAGGGCGGAAGAGGCCTATGCGCTCGCCTACCGCGCGGTGACCGATCTCGCGGAGCTCGGCGGTGACCAGGGGCTGGCCCCGCTGTTCGCGAATTGGAAGCGAACCCGGTCGCTCGATCGCGCCGTCCGCCTCACGTACGGAATCACGCTCAGCGAATTCGAGCGACGTTGGCGGGACAGAACGCGCCGCCGATATGGCGGGTTGGCCCTGATGGGGGACTTCGCGATCACGGGACTCATCGTCGCCTTCATCGTGCTCCCATTGTATCTGGCGCGCCGCCGTCGTGACCGGCGGCGGCTGGCAGCGATGATCGCCGCGGATCGGTCAGCAGAAGCGGCCGCCGCGCGAGATGCCATGGCGGATCTGCTCGGCGAGGCGCGGCCGAACACGGACAACCAGGGCGCCGGCGACCGTCCGCCGTAATCGGGACGTAATGTTGGGCTAATGAGGCTGTAACTGCGCTTGGCTACTTTGCTTGACATGGTTTTGGGCCAACTCTACACTTGTGCCCCTAATGTCAGAAACAGCGAGCACGACGCGGCTGCGGCCGTTCCTGTGGTGGGGCATCGCGATCGCGGTGATCCTGGTGGGTTACGGCGATCTCGCCCGTGGCGGCGACACAATTGCGCCGATTTTACTCGTTATCGGCTACTGCGTGCTGGTTCCGGTCGCAATTTTGAAATAGTCCGACGGCGGAGTGCGCGGGCTAGGCGACGCGGGCGAATAGCTCAGTTGGTTAGAGCGCCTGCCTTACACGCAGGATGTCGGGGGTTCGAGTCCCTCTTCGCCCATCGCGGGCGTTCAAAAGAACTCGTTGGTGATTCGCGGGTATATCTAAGTCACGCTTTGGAGGTTGGCACAGTGAAAAGAATTCAACGCCACGCGGTTGTCGCTGCTGGACTCTTCGCGGTCGCGATTGTCGCGCCGACGACGGCGAAGGCGCAGCGAAACGCGGGAGCGCGTAACCCGATTTTCATCGCGGTGACGTTCCGCTCGCCGACGGAGCCAAAGCTCGGAGTCGACGTCGCTGAGGGTTTGCGGCAGCGCATGATCAAGCTCTTTCCGCAGCCCCCGCGGTCGGGCCAACTTCGAGTCGTCACGCGCGAGCAGATCAACGCGCAGTTGACCGCTGCCGGGTACCCGGCTGATTCGGCGATCACGACGACCGATCTCCGTGACCTGGGCAAGAATGTCGGGGCCGACGAAACGCTCGAGGGTACGGCGACGCGGACGGCGGAGGGTGTCAAGGTCACCGCGCATTTCTATTCGCTGAACAACGTGTCGGCGGCGGAAATTCTACCGTCGGTTGTCGACAAAGATCCGGCGGGTGCGGGTCGTCAGATGGCCGATAATTATGCGAAGGCTCGCCGGGAGTTGCCGGAGTATGAACAATGCCGCAATGGGCTGATCAACCGAGAGGTCGATAAGGCAATCGTGGCCGCCAAGGCTGCGCTGCTCCAGTACGACAAAGGCGTGCTGCCGCGCGCCTGCCTGATGTCGGCATACTATGGTCTGTTCAAGGACAAGAAGATGCCGGTCGATTCCGTGCTTCGCGTCGGCCAGGAGATCATGACGATCGACGCCGATAACGAAGTGGCGCTTGGCATGCTCGTCGACGCGTATATGGCGAAGGGCGACACGACCAAGGCGATCGAAGCGAACCTCAAGCTGTGGCGCCTCAATCCGACGAACGTCGGCGTGGTGACTTCGATCATTGCGTTTCTGGGCGGCGTCGGAGCGCCGGACAAGGCGCTCCCGATCGCCAGGGATCTGCTCAACACCAATCCCGGAGACGCGCAGATCCTGGAGACGTATTGGAAGCTCCTTCAGGCGACCAAGCAGTGGAAGCAGGCGATCGCCACCGGCGAGGAGATGGTGAAGTTCGACAGCTCGCGCGCTGACACGACCTACTTCAACCGACAGATCGCGTCGGCACTCGCCGACAGCCAGCCGCAACTCGTCCTTCAGTTCCTGGGCCGGGCAACGGCGAAGTTCCCGAAGAACACACGCTACTGGCTTGGCTATTCGCAGGAGCTTCGCCGACAGGGACAGCTCCAGCAGGCCCTCGACGCGGCAAAGAAAGCATTGGCCATCGATCCGAAGCTCGACAACGGATACGCGACCGTGCTCTCGCTGTACGCCGCGCTAGGCCAGGCCGACAGCGCGACCGCCTTCGCGAAGCAGGCAATCGCTGCTGGCGTCGACAAGCAGCAAGTTGGCAATGCGTTGCTGACCCTCATCAGTCCGGGGATGGCTACGGCACAGAAGTCGGACCTTCGCGCCGATTGGGAGGAGGTCTACCGCGTGTCATCGGCCGTTGACGAGATCGCCCCGACGCCGAATTCCGCCTTCTACATGTCATTCGCGGCATACAACATCGGAACGAAAGCGTTGACCGGCATTGCCCCGCTCGTCAAGACAGACAAGGCAAAGGCCTGTGCCGAGAACAAGGTTGCGGCAGACATGTTTACGGTGATGGAGCTCAACATGCCGCGTGGTGGCCGCGTCAACCCCGATGTGGCGGCGAAGCTCCTCACGGCGCTGGGCCAGTACAAGCCGTACGTCGATCAGTATAAGAAAGGCATTCCCTGCAAATAGCGGAGCCGTCCAGAGCAAAACGCCCGTCGCTGATGCGGCGGGCGTTTGTTTTTAATCGCGCGACTCGCCTGGCCGATGCTCACTTCCGTTCGACCGAGGCATCGCGGGCCGCGACCTGTTACACGAGGGGGCGCCGCCACCTCGGCATGTCCGCAGTGCCCCGGGCGTTGGCGGTCGCCGTTCGCTTCCTGCCCGAGGTCAAACCGACCGACGATACCCCTGGATCAGTTCTTCTTACGCTTCCCCCGGAAGGTGCGCTACGTACACCCAAAGATCTCCGTGCCGCGCCCGATACGTAAACCGGTCACCGCGAGAGTTCTCGCCGTCGACGTTGACGCCCAGCTCCTCCGGCGCGTCGATCGTCACCGCGCGGAGCTGCTTGTAATGCACTCCCGGGTGACCGACATGCTCGCCGCGCTTTACCTTGAGCGCGGTGGCCGCGAATTCGCGGCGCGTCATCGCCTCGACGATGCAGAGGTCGAGCAAGCCGTCGGTCGCCGACGCCAGCGGCGTTACCATCGTTCCGCCCCCCGTCGAACGGGTCAGGCCGACAGCGAACATCAGAAACTCCCCGTCGAAATTGAAATCCTCGCTGGTGAAGGTGGCCGCGTACGGCTTGAACTCGGCGAGCTTGCGCATCCCGCTGATCGCGTAGGCCATCGGCCCAAGGGTGTCCTTCGCGCTCGCCGGCGTTTCGGCAGTCGCTTCGGCGCCGACGCCGCCGGTGGAGACGTTGAGAAAGCGTCGGCCGTTGAGCGACGCCGTATCGACTCGGCGCGGCTTGCGCTGGAGGATAACATCCATGGCATGGTCGGGATCGAGCGGAATCCCGACCTGTCGCGCAAAGTCATTCGCGGTGCCGAGTGGGATGATGCCGAGCGGCACGTCGAAACCATCGAGACCGTTCACGACTTCATTCACCGTGCCGTCGCCGCCGGCGGCGGCCACGACGTCGACGCCTCGCGCCGCCGCTTCCGTGGCCAAGGCAGTTGCTTCGCCGGGTTCCGCCGTCAGCTTAACTTCGACCAGATGCCCTTTCTCCCGGACCCAGCGCACCAGGTGCACGAAATCGGCACGCGCCGCGCGAGCGCCGTGCACGACGAGGACGATGTGTTTCGGATTGGATTGACGAGTGGCCACGCCCTGGGCTAGCGCATATCACGCGCCGGTGCTCGTCGGCGACGTGCTCGACTTCGTCGCCGACGCCGTGTCCGTGGTCGACGGGACGCTCGGCGGTGGCGGACATACCCTGGCGATGCTCGAACATGGGGTGCGATTCGTCATCGGCATCGACCGCGATGCGGGGGCGATCGCAGCTGCGCGTGAGCGGCTGGCGCACTATGAGAGCGATGGGCGCTTTCGCGCCATCGCTGGCAACTACGCCGACCCGGAAGTGCTGGCGCAGCTCGGCGATGACAGGTTCGACGCCATTCTCCTCGACCTCGGGGTGTCGTCGCGACAACTCGACGCCGAGGAGCGCGGCTTCACCTTTCGCGAAGGCGCGCCCCTGGACATGCGGATGGACACGACGTCGGACCTTGACGCGGCGATGTGGTTGTCGACGGTCGACGAGAAGGAGTTGGCCGGCACCCTCCGCGAATACGGGGATGAGCCGAAGGCGTACCGGATGGCGCGAGAGATCGTGCGCCGTCGCGCGAATCGGCCGTTCGAGACCAGCGATGATCTCGTGGGCGCGATTCGCGGCACGCTCGGACCCCGTTCGGGTCCGGGCGACTTCGCACGCATCTTTCAGGCGGTTCGGATCGCCGTGAATGACGAGCTGGCCGGACTTTCGACCGCGCTCCCGGCGTTGCGCGATCGTCTCGCGCCCGCTGGACGGCTCGTCGTCATTGCCTATCACTCCGGAGAAGACCGCATCGTGAAGCACGCCTTTCGGGAGTGGAGCACCGACTGCATCTGTCCGCCGAAACAGCCGGTTTGCACCTGCCGCGGGGCGGCCCTAGGCAAGACCCTGACCCGGAAAGCCGTTGTCGCACCCGAGTCCGAGACCGCCGCCAATGTCCGCGCCCGAAGCGCCCGGCTCCGAGCATGGCAAAGCGCTCGGTAGCGCCCGTCCGGGGGGCGAAGAAGCGCGTTTCGGCCCGAGGGCGGATCGTCCTCGTCCTGGTCGGTTTCGTCCTGGTGGCGATAGGCGTCAATCTGCGCCGGGTGTACGGATTCGAGCAGGCGAAGCGGATCTCTGAGCTCCAGCAGCGGCGCGAGGCGTTGATCTCGGAGCAGCTGAGGCTCCAGGATGCGATTCGCGTTGCGTCGGACCGGCAGCACCTCTTTGCCATCGCTCAATCGCGGCTCAACATGCGGCTGCCCGCCCTCGACCACGTGATCACGCTGCCCCGCCGCCCGCTTGGGCGCGATTCGCTCACGCCGTGAAATCACCGAGCCGACTCGGGGTGGTGCACATTGCGCTCGCTCTGTTCTTTGTCGCCATCGTGGCAAAGGCGGTGCAAGTGCAGATCGTCAACGGGAGTGCTTGGCGCGCGCGAGCGAGTCGTCAGCAAACGGCGACGCGCGAAATTCCCGGTCCCCGGGGACGGGTACTCGACGAGTCGGGCCGAATCATGGCCCAGAATCAGGAGAAGGTTCGGCTCGACGTTACGCCGCGTGAAGTGCGTGAGCGTGCCAAACTCCAGCGGATTCTCGTGGCGGCCAAGGTGCCGGCCCGTATTGTCGCGCTCATTGCGGACACGTCGCTACGGAATGTGGCGATCCCTGGCGTTTTCCTCCGCTTTGACGTCGCGCCGGCCCTCGGCATGCGAGGGGTGCACCCGACTGCGTTCGTCGAACGGGTGTATTCGACGTCGAGAGCCGCTCGCCAGATCATCGGCCGCGTTGACGTGAACGGCCTGGCCACGGACGGTGTTGAAGCGGCGCTCGACGGCGTCCTCAAGGGCAAGCCGGGCGTCGCCTCACTCCTTCAGGACGTACGCCGACGGACATTCGAATCGCCGACGGCGCCGGGTATCGCTCCGACCGAGGGCAACACCGTTGTTCTCACGATCAACCAGGACCTCCAGGAGATCGCCGAGAACGCGCTCATGGACGCGATCTCCAAGATGGGGGCGACCAGTGGTGACATCGTGATTCTCGATCCGCGCTCCGGCGAAGTCCGCGCGATGGCCAGCCGGCGTGGCGACAGCACTGTCACCGCTGCCGCCCTTACCGAACCGTTCGAGCCGGGATCGACGCTCAAGCCGTTTATCGCCGCCGGGTTGCTCCAACGGGGCCTCGTGAAATCGAGTGATTCGGTGGACACCGGCAACGGCCAGCTGACGATCAACAGCCGAACGATCCACGACGATCACCCCATCGGTCGAGCTGCGCTGGCCGATGTCATCCGGATGTCGAGCAACGTCGGCATCGTCATGTTCGCCGAGCGCCTGTCGCAGGCAGAGGAGTTCGAGACGTTGCGCGACTTCGGATTCGGAACGGCGACCGGCGTCGAGTTTCCATCCGAGGCCAGCGGCAGTCTCAGGCCGCCCGCGGGCTGGGGCTCACAGTCTCCGAATTCCATCGCGATGGGCTACGAAATCGCCGTCACGCCTCTCCAACTCGCTGTGGCCTACTCCGCTTTTGCGAACGGCGGCAAGCTGCTCGAGCCGACATTGGTCAAGGAGGTTCGCTCGCCGGACGGCAAAGTGCGGTACCGGCATACGCCGCGCGTCGTTCGTCAGGTCGTTTCCGCGGCGGTCGCGCTCGGCGTGCGTGACATGCTCAGAGAAGTGGTGCAGAGCGGAACCGCGAGCGCGGCGGACATGGGCACGTACGTTCTCGCCGGAAAGACCGGAACGCCGCGCGGAACCGTGAACGGCCATTACGTCGCCGGCAAGTACAATCCCAACTTCGTTGGACTCTTTCCGGCGGACGATCCCCAGTATGTGATCGCGGTACGGCTATCGAATCCGGCGGGGTCGTACTATGGCGGCAAGACCGCGGCGCCTGTGACCAGGGCAGTGATCGAGGCGGCCGTCGCCTCACCGCGCGCTGCGCTCGATCGCGGTAGGTTGGCGGCCAGTGTGCGCCCCGTCCAGTCGCCGCGCGAGGGGCAACTTGCCCTTCGCGTGTCGTCATCAGCGGTGCGGGCGGCAGAAACGCTGTCCGTCACCGAGCTGACGCCGGCCAGGCCGACGACCGCCTTGACCGAGCCGGTCGTGGTGGCTCTTTCCGCCGGAGCAGCGGGCGCGACGTCACCGCAGTCGGCGCGTCCGGTTCCGAGCGTTCGCGGATTGTCGGTTCGGGACGCGGTGCGGACGTTGCACAAGGCAGGGTTCCGTGTGGGCTACGCCAGCGGAAGGGGCATTGCGCATACACCGACCGCCACGGTTCCGGCCGCTGGTTCGATCGCGCGACCTGGGTCGCTCGTGCGATTGATCCAATCTCCCTAGCCGCCACTCCTCGACTCACTCAGAAGACATGACCGTTTCGCTCGACGCGATCGCCAAAGCCTTCGAGAGCCAAAGGCTGTTGGTCGATCGGCGCGGTGTTTTGCCTGAGACGGTCACGCTGGTGACCGACGACAGCCGCAAGGTGCGTCCCGGTGCGTTGTTCATCGCCGTTCGCGGCGCGGATCGAGACGGGCACGCCTTTCTAGCCGACGCCGAGACGGCCGGCGCAACCGTTGCCGTGGTAGAAGACCCCAAGACCACGTCGCTCCCGGCGCTCATCGTCAGGGCTTCGCGGCAGGCGGCGGCAATAGCTGGAGCCGCGGCGGCCGATTGGCCAGCGAGGGATCTACAGCTCATCGGCGTCACCGGGACAAACGGAAAAACGACGACGGTCGGCATTCTTCGTCACCTCCTCGACGATCGTAAAGCGCGGAGCGCCTCGATCGGAACGCTCGGCGTCCTGGTGGGGAGCGAGGGACGTCCCGTCGACGGCGTGAGCACACTCACAACGCCAGGACCAATTGAGCTGCAGCAGCTCCTTCGGAGGCTTGTCGACGACGGCGTCGGACGGGTCGCGATGGAAGTGTCATCGCACGCGCTCGACCAGCATCGGGTCGACGGCGTCGAGTATGATGTCGCGGTTTTCACGAACGTTACCCGCGATCATCTCGACTATCACGGCACGATGGAGAAATACTTTGCGGCGAAAGCAAGGTTGCTGGAGTATCTGCGGCCTCATGGCACGGCGGTCGTCAATCTGGATGACCAGGGCTGGAAAGCGCTGCCCGGTGAACGTCGGCGCGTGGCGTTCAGTGAGCGCGTGCCGACGGCCGAGGTCCACGCCGCGAACATTCGGTTTACGCCGCGCGGCAGCCTTTGGGACCTCACGCTGGGTGGTGAGAGTTATTCCGTGGAGCTCCCGCTCATCGGCGATTTCAACGTCGCCAACGCGCTTGGCGCGGCGGCGGCTGCCTGGGCGCTCGGCCTGACCGGTGAACGCATCGCCAATCGCCTCTCGCACGTGCCGCAGGTACCCGGCCGGCTGGAGCTCATCTCCGAGGCGCCTAAGGTCTTGCGCGATTATGCGCACACGCCTGACGCGCTGAACCGCGCGATCGACGCCGTCAAACCGTTCACCGCTGGACGGTTGATCGTGGTCTTCGGATGCGGTGGCGATCGCGACAAAGGCAAGCGGCCGGAGATGGGCGCGATCGCGGCGAGAAAGGCCGACATCGCGATCGTGACGAGTGACAACCCACGGACCGAAGATCCGGAGAAGATCCTCGACGATATCGAGTCGGGCATGGGCGGTGTATCGCACGAGCGCATCGAGGACCGTCGTGCGGCAATCTCGCGGGCGCTGGAGCTTGCGAGCGACGGCGACGTCGTGCTCCTCGCTGGTAAGGGCCATGAGACGTATCAGGTGCGGGGAACGGTCAAGGTTCCCTTTGACGAGCGTGTCATCGTTGCGGAGCTTCTTGGCGGAGGTCGAGCGGGATGAGCACCGAGCATCCATCGGGTGCGCCAGGGTTTTGGTCGCTGCGTCGCGTGGCTGATGCCCTTCGGTCGCAGGCGGTTGGGCGCGCGCCGAGCGACGACCGCCCGATCGCGCGGGTCTGGACCGACACGCGGTCGGTGCGGAGGGGCGATCTCTTCGTCGCTCTCAAGGGCGAGACCTTCGACGCCCACGGCTATCTGAAGGAAGCGGTGGCCGGCGGAGCGATCGGGGTCGTTGTTTCACGACCGGTTGCGAATCTTGGCGTGCCGGTGATCGAGGTTGATGACACGCTGGCGGCGCTCGGGGCTCTGGGCCAGTATCGTCGTCGAGCCTGGAACGGGCCGGTGGTCGCTGTCGCCGGGAGCAACGGCAAAACGAGTACGAAAGAATTGATCGGCGCCGCGCTCGGGACGCGACTCGAGGTGCATGCCACCATGGGGAACCTCAACAATCTCGTCGGCGTTCCCCTGACGCTGTTGGCCATTCCGGACGACGCGGACGTCGCGGTTGTCGAGATGGGCACGAATCAGCCGGGCGAGGTGGCAACCCTGCGAGCGATCATAGAACCGACGCTCGCGGTGCTCACGTCGATCGGCGAAGAACATCTCGAGGGCCTTGGAGACATGGCGGGGGTATTGCGCGAAGAGCTCTGCGTGGCGGACGGCGTCGCGGTGTTGGTGGCTCCCGCGGCGCAGCCAGAGATCGGGCGCGGGGCTCGCGGCCGAGCGCTGCGAGTCATCGAAGCTGGCCTCGAGACCGGGGATCTCAAGGCGACTGACTGGACCGTGTTGCCGGACGGAACGGGCCGGGTGACGGTCAACGGCGTCTCAGTGGCTGTTCCTCTCCGCGGTGCGCACAATCTGCGGAATGCGATGTTGGCGCTGGCAGTTGCGAGGGAGCTAGGAATCCCGATCGATGCGGCCGCGCGGGGGATCGCGGCGCTGACGCCTCCGCCAATGCGCGTGAGTCTGGAGCAGATCGGCCGGGCGACGCTGATCAACGACGCGTACAACGCCAACCCACCGTCGATGCGAGCGGCTATCGATCTCCTCGTTCACGCCGGCGCCGGCCGCCAACGAGTTGCGATTCTCGGCACGATGCGCGAGCTCGGCGGCTCGGCGGGGCGCCTGCACGATGACCTCGCGCGCGCCGCGCTAGCGAGTCCGGTGGAGCTCGTCGGCGGCGTGGGTGAGATGGGTCACGCCCTGGCGTCGCTTGCTGCAGGCGACCCACGCGTAGCCACCGGCGACGACCCGGCCGAGGTCTGGCGGTCGCTCGCTTCGCGGGTTGCGCCGGATGCCGTTATTCTCTTGAAGGGATCGCGCGGCGTTCGACTGGAACGGCTCGTGCCGGAGATCACGAGTTGGGCAAATAGCAAGTTCTAGTTGGCATACGCAGCTTAACGCATGATCAATCATGTAACTGATTGATCACATAATCATCGATACGTGCTCCTTCATTTTCTGTCGCCGCTGTCGGCCCGGTTCCACTTCCTCAATGTCTTCCGTTACATCTCGTTCCGTGTCGCGGGGGCGGCGGTGACGGCGCTGATCTTGTCCTTCGTGCTCGGACCGATCATTCTCCGCGCGCTCCGGCGCCAGTCGGTGACGCAGGTCGTTCGCGAAGGCACGCCGGACAGCCACGCCTACAAGTCGACCACTCCGACAATGGGCGGCCTGATCATTCTCGCGTCGTCGCTTGCCTCGATCGCTCTCTGGGGGCGGTTCAGCTTCGCCTATCCGTACATCTGGATCGCGCTGTTCGCGACCGTATGGATGGGCGTCATCGGCTTCATCGACGACTTCCTCAAGATCAAGCAGAAGCGCGAAGGGGTAAAGAACAGCGGCCTCGTCGAACGATACAAGCTGATCGGTCAGGTCACGGCGGGCCTCGCGATCGGATGGTACATCATGCATCACCCGATGACGCCGAGTCTCCCGACCACGTCGACGACGCTCCCGTTTTTCAAGGGCTACTATGTCTACTTCATTCCCATTCTCGGTATCGCTTGGACCTACCTGGCGTTCACGACGTTCATTCTCGTCGGTACGAGCAACGCGGTGAACATCACCGACGGTCTGGATGGATTGTGCACCGGCCTCGCCGCGATCGCCTTCAGCACCTTTGGCGTTTTTGCTTATGCCATCGGCCGCTACGACTGGAGTCGGTACATCGGGTTGTTCTTCCTGCCCGACTCGGGGGAGCTCGCCGTGTTCTGTTTCGCCATCGTCGGCGCGCTCATCGGGTTTCTGTGGTACAACGCCTATCCGGCCCAGGTCTTCATGGGAGACACCGGGGCCCTGGCGCTCGGAGGAGCCCTTGGCGTCGTCGCCATCCTACTCAAGTCGGAGTTCGTGCTTGCATTCGTCGGAGCCATCTTTGCCGCCGAGATGATGTCGGTCATCCTCCAGCGATACGTCTTCAAGTTCCGCAAGGCGCGGCACGGCCTCGAGTACGCGAAGGCGCATCGCGTTTTCCTCCGCGCCCCGTTGCACCATCACTTCGAAATGAAGGGATGGAGCGAGCCCCAGGTGGTTGTCCGCTTTTGGATTCTGGGCATTCTCTCGGCGCTGCTCGCGATCAGCACGCTCAAGATCCGGTGACGAAGCCTGGGCAAGCGCGTGGGCGACTTGGCCTGGGCGCTGGCGAGGTAGCGGTCATCGGTCTCGCGCGCAGCGGTCGCGCCGTCACGCGCCTCCTCGCCAGGCACGGGGCGAAGCTCTACGCCTCGGACTCGGGCGTCGGGCACGACGATCTGACGGCCGCCGTCACCGAGCTTCGGTCCCTCGGTGTCGCCGTTGACAGCGGGCGCCATGACTTGAAACGGATTGCCGCGTCCTCGCTTGTCGTGACGAGCCCTGGTGTGCCGCCGAACGCGCCTCCGCTGATTGCCGCGCGCGCCGCCGGCGTGCCCATCGTGAGCGAGATCGAAGCGGCGCTTTGGTTCCTTCCGGACCAGCGCTACATCGCGATCACCGGAACGAACGGAAAGACGACCACGACGTCGCTCGCGGCGCGCCTGTTCGAGGCAGTCGGACACTCATCGGTCGCCGCCGGCAACATTGGCGTTCCGCTCGCCGAGGTCGCGCTCTTGGACGCGAGGCCGGACTGGATCACGCTCGAGGTGTCGTCCTTTCAGCTGCATGACACGCCCTCGATCGAGCCGACGGTCGGAATCCTCACCAACCTGTCGCCGAATCATCTCGATCGCTATGCGACGCTCGAGGAGTACTACCGTGATAAGGCGATGCTCTTTCAGAACGCGGGCGCGGAGTCGCGGTGGATCTCGAACGCCGATGATCCGGATTCCCAGGCGATGATGAAGGGCGTCCCGGGACGGCGCTGGGGCTTCTCCGTCCGTGGGAAAGCCGATGCATGGCTCGATCGCTCGACGAACATGTTGACGGTGCTCGACAAGCCGATTCTCAATCGTCATGAGCTTCCGCTTCTCGGTGATCACAACGTGGCGAACGCTCTGGCGGCGTCGCTGGCCGTGATGATCGGCGACGACGCGCAACAGACCCCCGACGCATTCCGGCGGATCGCTGACGCCCTGAGGCGGTTCGCGGCGCTCGAGCACCGCATCGAGCCGGTGCCCACGAACGACGGCTTGACCTGGATCAACGACTCCAAGTCGACGAATGTCGCGTCGACGCTCGTCGCGCTGCAGGGGATGAACCGGCCGACCGTCCTCCTTCTTGGCGGGCGGCACAAGGGTGAGCCTTATACCGAGCTGGCCGGTGAGCTGCGACGGACCGGCCGGGCGCTCATTGCCTATGGCGAAGCGGCGCCGCACGTCGAGGCCGATTTGAAGGGCGTCGTTCCCCTTCGGCGTCTCGGATCGTCCTTCGACGAAGTGATTGCCGCCGCCCGGGAGATGGCCAGGCCCGGCGACGTCGTGCTGCTCTCACCGGCCTGCTCGAGCTACGACATGTTCGACAACTACGAACAACGGGGACGCGTGTTTAAGGCGATGGTCACTCGATCGTGAAGGCCGCGCCGATGGCCGCCCGCGTCGCACACACCGCCGCGGACGTCCGCCACCGGTGGCGCATGGGGCAGTCGGCCCGATGGATGGTGCTGGTCACGGCGGCACTCCTCTCCTTCGGTCTGGCGGTTCTCTATAGCGCCAGTTCGATCGACGCGATGGCCATGGGGTCCCCGACGGGAACGCTCTTCCTCTTCCGACAGCTGACGGGGCTTGCTGCCGGCGCGATCGTGTTCGCGATCGCCGCAAAGGTCGACGCTGACCGCCTCTACCAACTCGCCTGGCCGTTGATGGCCTTCGCGATCGTTTCAATGGTCGCCGTGCTCATTCTCCCGGAATCGATCGCCCCGCGCCTGCACGGGTCGCGGCGCTTTCTCATCGGATCGTCCTTTCAGCCGTCGGAATTCGCGAAGCTCTCGGTGATCGTGTGGGTGTCGATGTTGATCGTGAAAAAGGGTGACGCCCTCCGCCGGCTGAGCAAAGGGCTTGTGCCCTTTCTCGTCGTCATCGGGCTGCTGGATGTTCTGGCCGCGCTGGAGCCGGATTTGTCGGTCTCGATGCTCTTCACACTGCTGCTCGGCATGTTGCTCTACGTCGGGGGTGCGCGGCTCGCGCATTTCATCTTCCTCGGCGGCCTGTCGATTCCAGTGCTCTGGAGCCAGGTGGACAAGGTGAAGTACGCAATGGCCCGCATCGCCTCGTTCATCGATCCGTCGATGGCTGCGGCGCAGGTTGGCTATCAGCTCAACCAGTCGCTGATCGGCGTGGGATCCGGTGGAGTGTTCGGTCGTGGTTTCGGTCAGGGAATGCAGCAGTTTGGCTTCCTCCCTTTTCCGTACAGTGACTTCATCGGCACCAACATCGGCGAGGAGTGGGGTTTTGTCGGGCTGTTCCTGACCACCCTCGCCTTTGCGATCTACGGTGCGCTGGGCTTCCGGATTGCCCGCCAGGCGCGGTCGCAGTTTCTGCAATTGACGGCCATCGGCTTAACGTTCACCACGGTGTTGACCGCCTATCTCCATATCGGCGTCGTCCTGGGATTGCTTCCCACGACCGGGCTCACGTTGCCGTTTGTCTCATTCGGCCGATCGAACCTGGTGCTGACGCTCCTCTTCACGGGCATCCTCGTGAACATCGGCAGCACGCGCGAAAGAGTGATCGGGGGATCGGCGACCGATCCCATGGCCGTCCCGGCGTGAGGGTTGTCTTCGCCGGTGGAGGGACCGGCGGACATCTCTACCCAGGCCTCGCCATCGCGCGCGAGCTGGTAAGACACGACCCGGCCGTGAAACCGTTCTTTGTCGGGGCGCTGCGCGGCATCGAGCGCGACGTGTTGCCGAAGGCCGAATTTCCGCACCTCCTTCTTGACCTGCATCCTTTGTATCGGCCGGCGGTCTGGCAGAACTGGCGAACGGTCCGAGGCGCCCTCGCGAGCTGGCGTGCGATTGCGAGCATGGTGAACGACGAGCGACCGGCCCTGGTCGTCGGCACGGGTGGCTATGCGGCGGGACTGATGTTGGCATATGCGGTAGCTCATCAGCTGCCGCTCGTGCAGCAGGCGGGAGACAGTCATCCGGGGATCACCGCGCGCGGCTTCAGCCGCTGGTCTCGCGAGATCTATCTGAGCTTTCCGGAGGCCGCGCCGATGCTCAAAGCGCACCATCCCGGATCTCTCATCGATACCGGCGCGCCGATCGAAGCGCCGCCGACGCCGCTCCCCGATCGCGCGGTAGCCCGTGAACGGTGGAGGTTTCCGCGCGCCACCGGCCGCGTTTTGCTCATTTATGGCGGTAGTCAGGGCTCGCTCGGAATCAATCGCATCGTAGCTGAATGGTTGAAGGCCGGCTTGCCACCCGACTTGTATGTGATCTGGGCGACGGGACGCGGCACGTACGAGCAGTTCAAGCATCTCGAGAGTGAGCGTGTGCGGGTCCGCGACTATCTGGCGCCGATCTCGGAGGCATACGCGGCAACTGATCTGGCAATAGCGCGTGCCGGAGCGATGACCACGGCCGAACTATTCGCATGGGGCATTCCAGGAATACTCATCCCGCTCCCGACCGCCGCAGCCGATCACCAGACCGAGAATGCGCGGGCCCTCGAAGCGGATGGCGCGGCGATTCATTTGCCACAGACGGCGCTTACCGTAGAGACGCTGGCCGCGACGGTTGCCGGCGTATTGGCGTCCCCGGACCGGATGGCCGCTCTCGCCGCGAAAGCGTCGGCTCGGGCGCGTCCGCGCGCCGCGTACGACATCGCAGATCGAATCCTCGCGCTGCTATATTCCGGCGCCGCGAGCCATGCCTCTACTCGATAACACGGATCAACGTCCCGTTCACTTCGTCGGCATCGCCGGCGCGGGAATGAGTGCACTGGCCGAGCTGTTCATCCGCCGAGGCGTGACGGTCACCGGCTGCGACGCGAATCCCGCCGGCGCGACCGACTTGGAGAGGCTCGGCGTCACGGTCACCCCCCACGACCCGGCGCATGTCGATGGAGCCCGCGCCCTCGTCGTGACGTCGGCGATGCCGAAGAATCATCCGGAGCTGGCGCGCGCCCGTGAGCTGGGCATCCCGGTGATCCGCCGCGCCGAAGCGCTGGGGGAAGTAACCGCCGGCCGCGAGCTGGTGGGCATCGCCGGGACGCACGGCAAGACAACGACGACGGTGATGACCGCCGCGGCTCTCGCGGCAGCGGGTCGTGATCCGACGGCGCTGGTGGGCGGCCGCGTCGCCGCGTGGGAGGGAAATCTTCGCGCTGGCGGGGACGCGCTCTACGTCGTCGAGGCCGATGAATACGATCGCTCCTTTCTCGCCCTCACGCCGACAGTCGCGGTCGTCACGAACGTCGAAGCTGACCATCTCGACATCTACAAGGATCTCGCCGACATTCGCCTGGCCTTCGCCCAATTCGTCCGCGGTGCGCGGACGATCGTGCTCTGCGGCGACGACAAGGGCGCGTCAACACTGCCGACGCCGAGCGCCACGGAAGTCATCCGATACGGGATCGACTCGCCGGATGCCCGGCTGGTCGCTCGAAGCCTGCGAGCAGCGGGGCGGGGAACCAGTCTTGACGTGGTGTTCGATGGCGAGGTGCTCGGTGCGGTCGCGCTCCAGGTGCCGGGGCGCCACAACGTTCTCAATGCCCTCGCCGCGATCGCCGCCGGCGTGGCACTCGGCGCCCCGTTCAACGACATGTCGAGGGGTCTGGGCGTCTTTCGTGGCGTCGAGCGGCGATTCGAGCGGCTGGGCGAGTCGCGCGGTGTGTCCGTCGTCGACGACTACGCACACCACCCGACCGAGATCGCGGCGACATTGGCGGCGGCGCGCGGGACGTTTCCCGGAAGGCGGATCATTGCCGCCTTCCAGCCGCACCTCTACACCAGAACGCGCGACTTCTCGCACGAGTTTGGGATGGCGCTGGCAACCGCCGACGCGGTCTATCTGACGGAAATCTATCCCGCGCGTGAGCAGCCCATCGCGGGCGTCAGTGCATCGTTGATCGAGGCGGCGTTGCGCGAGGCGGGGGGATCGTTGGCCTGGCGCGGCGAGCGAGGAGCGCTGGCGGCGGCACTGGCGGCAGGTGCAAAGAAGGGAGATGTCATCATCACCATCGGCGCGGGCGATATCACGAAGACCGGACCGGAATTGCTGAAGCGATTGGGTGCGTCATGAGGGACGCCGAAGGCGCCCCCACGTCTGGCAGCCGGCTTGTGCCCCGCCGGATGAAGCTGGCGCTGATCGGAATCGGCGCACTCCTCGTCGTCACGGTGCCACTGTGGGCGCCGCTGTTCATGCGGCGAATGGACTTCTTCCGCATCCGGCGTCTGGAGATCATTGGAACTCGCTACATTCCCACGTCCGACATCGTGGACCGAGCCCATGTTGACACGACGCGGTCGGTGTGGGATCGATTGGACCAGATCGCCGCGAGAGTCAGGACGCACCCCGGTGTTCAGAACGTCGTCATCAGCCGCAAGCTTCCTGGTACGCTCATCATCACCGTTGTCGAATATCAGCCCATCGCTCTCGTGCCCGGCCCGCAAGGCTTTCGCGTCTTCGACGAACGCGGCGTCGCGCTCCCGATCGATCCGTCCCGGATCGACGTTGACGCGCCGGTGCTGGCCGCGGCCGATCCGGCCCTCCTCCATCTGCTGGCCGGCATGAAACGCTCCCTCGCCCCGATGTATCGCCGTGTGAGCGAACTAAGGAGAGTAGGAGCTCATGAGCTTGTGTTTCAGCTCGATGAGGTGCCGGTGCGCACGCTGACGACGGTGAGTCTCGACGACCTGCACCAGATCGACGCCGTCGAGACCGATCTCCGAAGCCGGGCGGCGCGCGTGCTCGAGCTCGACCTGCGCTACGCCGACCAGATCATCGCCAGACTCCAATGAATCCAGACAGACTCGTCGCGGCGCTCGATATCGGCTCCGCCCGGACGACTGCCATCATCGCCGAAGTCGAAGGCGACCTTCCCAAGCATCCGATTCTCAAAGTGCTTGGCGTCGGTCAGGCCAAGACGACCGGCATGCGCCGGGGGGTTGTCGCCGACATCGAAGAGACGACACGGTCCATTCGCAAGGCGATGCAGGACGCCGAGCGGATGTCCGGCGCTGAGATGCACGACGTCTATGCGGGGATCGCCGGCGAGCATGTGCAAGCGATGACGAGCAAAGGCATCGTCGCCGTGGCCGGTGACGAGATCGCCAAGGGCGATGTGGATCGGGCCAACGACGTCGCCCGGGCCCAGTCCATTCCGCAAGACCGCGAGCTGTTGCACGCGATTCCCCAGGAATACACCGTCGACAAGAACACCGGCATTCGCGATCCGATCGGAATGACCGGAATGCGTCTCGAGACCGAGATGTACCTCGTCACGATTGGCAGCTCCCCGGCCATCAACCTCAGAAAGTCGGTGGAACGGGCGGGCTACAAGGTGCGCGAGCTGGTGCTCGAGCCGTTGGCGAGCGCGCTGGCCGTGCTCACCGAGGACGAGAAGGAGCTCGGGACAGCGCTCGTCGAGATGGGAGCCGGGACCACCGACGTCGCGATCTTCCATGAAGGGAAGATCCGCCATCTGGCGACCGTGTCGTTTGGCGGCAACAACGTCACCAACGACATCGTGCACGGGTTGGGCGTGACGCAGGCCGACGCGGAGCGGTTGAAGGAGAACTACGGGAGCGCCTACGAGCCGCTCGTCGATCCGGCGGATGTGATTCAGCTGCCAAGTACGGTTGCGCAGGGCGATCGGCAGATTCCGCGCGAGCTCCTGGCCCACATCATCCATCAACGGATGGACGAGATCTTTGATCTCGTCCAGCGAGAGATCTCCGCGGCGGGCTATGCGAAGAAACTCAGCGGCGGAATCGTGCTCGCCGGAGGCGGCGCGGCGATGCAGGGAGTCGCGGAACTGGCATCGGACGTATTCGGAACGGGCGTTCGGGTGGGGATTCCCACGGAGCGCATCGGCGGCATCGTCGATGCCGTCGACGCGCCGAGGTTCTCGACGATCGTGGGCCTCGCCGAATATGGCGCACACCGCATGGCGCTTGGGGCGGCGTCGACGAGTGCGAAGCGCATCAAGCTCGGTGGTCCGGGGCTGGACGGACTTGGCCAGAAGATCAAGTTCTGGCTGCAGGACTTCTTCTAACTTCCGGCGCGGCTGACGGTCTGCCGCCGTCCGCGCCCCACGCCTTTTCGGCACGATGTCACAAATCGGCTCTGGTCGGCCGTTCTGTGGACACTCAGGTCGTTATCTCCCCACACCTTAGTCGTCATTTCCGGGTATGGCCGGACGCATAGTTCGCATTATATTGGCGCGAGCGCTTTTTTCGGCCGGCTAGAAGCGTTTTCGCCGCCGGTGATTGTGCGTCGCAGTCTCCCGCCAGTTCACCCGATCCATCCAACCGCAGCATCGGAGCCTCGATCTCGATGATCTTTGAGTTCGAAGAGACCGCCACGCAGAACGCGCGGATGAAGGTGGTGGGGGTCGGCGGGGGCGGGGGCAACGCCGTCAATCGGATGATCGACGAGCACCTCGAGGGCGTCGAGTTCATCTCGGTCAATACTGACGCGCAGGCGCTGATCTCTTCGAAATCCGACGTCAAGGTGCAGATCGGGAAGAAATTGACGCGCGGCCTCGGGGCCGGCGCTCGCCCCGAGATCGGTCGTCAGGCGATCGAGGAGAATCGGGACGAAGTTGCCCGGGCACTTGTCGGCGCCGATCTGGTCTTCATTACCTGCGGCATGGGCGGCGGCACTGGCACGGGGTCGGCCCCGGTCATCGCCGAGCTGGCCAAGGAGCAGAACGCCCTCACCGTCGGTATCGTCACCAAGCCCTTCCTCTTCGAGGGCCGCAAGCGGATGCGCCAGGCGGAGCAGGGCATCGCCGAGATGAGCAAGTTCGTCGACACGATGATCGTCGTGCCGAACGAGCGTCTGCTCGCCGTCGTCGGCAAGGGCATCCCGTTCCAGGATGCTCTCAAGAAGGCCGACGAAGTCCTGCTCCATGCCACCCAAGGCATCTCGTCGCTGATTAGCGTGACAGGTCTCGTCAATGTCGACTTCGCCGACGTCCGCACGGTGATGCAGAATGGCGGCTCGGCCCTGATGGGCACCGGCATCGGCAAAGGCGAGAATCGGGCAATGGAAGCGGCGCAGCAGGCCATCAGCTCGCCGCTGCTCGACAACGTCAGCATCGCAGGCGCGACGGGTGTGCTGGTGAACATCACCGGCGGCGCCGATCTCACGCTCGGCGAGGTCCATCAGATCAACGAAATCATCCACGACGCAGTGGGGGACGAGGCCGAAATTATATTCGGCGCCGTGCACGAGCCCGCTATGCAGGGTGAAATACGAGTGACCGTGATTGCGACCGGCTTCGATCGTCCTATCACCGTGACCCAGGGACATCATACGTCGGCTCCCGCTCCGAAAGGCTCACCGGTCATTCCATTCCCAGCCAATCGCCCCACGCGAGTAACGGGTCTGGGAAAACCGACAAACGCTCCGCCGACGCAGCCGCCCGCTCCAAAAGAGCGGACGTCGCAGGATCTCAGTGATATGGAGATCCCGACGTTCATCCGGAGACAGATGGATTGAAGTTTGGTTATGTAAGAGCGATCGCGTACGCGAGTATCCTCTTCATCGCCGCGGTCGCGCTGATGTTCGTTCCCACCCTTCCCGATAGCCGCGCCGCCGATGTGATGTTCGCGCAGGCGGCTTCCCCGTCGTGGAAGCTGCGTTTCGACACGCTTGGCAAGGGCGAGTCGCTTCAGCGCGTGCTGCGGCGATCGGGACTCAGCGACACGGCCGCGATCCGGGCGATCCAGGCGGCGACGACGCTCGACGAGCGTCGAATTCCCGCCGGAATGCCGATCACGATTCGCTCCGAGGCCGCGGAGTCTTTGCCGTCGGAAGTGATCTTCCAGCTCGCAGTCGACAAGATCATCCGGCTCACGCGGACGGGAGACGATTGGTTGGGCGCCGAAGAGAAATTGCCGTGGGTCATCGATACGATCGTCGTGTCAGGGACGATCCAGACGAACGTGTACGCGGCGGTGGACGAGGCGGCGAGCGAGCTACTGTCAAAACCCGTTCGCGAACAGCTCACGTGGAAACTTGCCGACGTCTATCAGTACAAGATCGACATGACTCGAGAGCTCCAGAAGGGTGATCAGTTTCAGGTGGTCGCCCAGCGATTGACCGGGCCGACCGGAGCTGTGCGAATCGACACCATTGTCGCCGCGACCTTCACGCTCTCGCGATCGGTGCTGAAGGCCGTTCGTTTTCCCAGCAAGACCGTCGGCGGGGACTTCTTCGACGAAGATGGGAAGTCGATGCGCGCCGCATTTCGCAAATACCCGGTGGATTTCAGCCGCATCTCCAGCACGTTCGGCAACCGCCTGCACCCGATCCTGGGGTATACCCGCGCCCACAAAGGCACGGATTACGCGGCCGCCGCCGGCACGCCGGTCAAGGCTATCGGCGATGGAACGGTGCTGCGCGCGACGTGGGATAACGGCTACGGCAACCTCGCCGAGATCCGCCATCCGAATGGCTTCGTGACGCGATATGGGCACATGAAGGGCTTCGCGAAGGGCATCCATTCAGGAGCGCGGGTAAAGATGGGCGACGTGATCGGGTACGTCGGAATGACTGGGCTCGCAACCGGACCGCATCTCCATTTTGAAGTCCTGATCGGCGGAGTTCAGCGCGATTCCAGGTACGCGTTTCCCAAGTCGAGCGGCGCGCCGATTCCGAGCGCGGAGCGCTCGGCGTTCGTCGCGATGCGCGACAACATGCTCAAGAAGTTCGAGGGCGTGCAGGCCAACAGCGCGACGACGCTGACGGCGGTAACGCCGCGCTAGCCGGCGACCGTGCCGCTCGGCCGGTCGTTACTTTTGTCGAATGTCGCCCTGGTTGCTCGCGCTCGGCGCGGGCGCTGCGTTCGCGCTTCTGCAATACGGATGGCGCCGAACGCATCGGGGACCGCTGTGGGTCACGGCGGCCATCCTTCGCTGGATGGGCGCTACCCTCGTCGTCGCGTTGCTCCTCGATGCGCCGGCCGGCCCGGCGCACCCAGTCCGACCTTGGGCGGCGCTCGACGTCTCACAGAGCATGCTCCGCGAAGACAGTACGCCCTGGCTGGCCGCGCTGGATACCGTTCGCGCCGTGCAGCCCGAATCGACCTTCTGGTTTGGCGACTCGACGAGGGTTGCCGCGAGGGCTGGCGCGAGGGCGGGAGTTCCGAGCGACACGAAGACGGAGCTTCGGTCGTTATCGGATCGTGCCGTAGCAGCTGGTCATCCGATAGTAGTCGTTACTGACGGAGAGCTGGCCGATCCAGGTGCGGCGGCCGCCCTGCCTGCGGGCTCTCGAATCGTCGTGTTGCAGAGATCCCTTCTCAGTGACGCAGCGGTGATCTCAACCGACGTGGCGCGCGCGGCGGTTGCCGGCGACTCGGTAACCGCGCAAGTCACAGTGGGTGCTGGGGGCGCCGGCGCCGGCCCGGGGTACGCCGTCATTCGGGTCGACGGACGCGACGCGGGCCGCGCCGCGCTCGGCGCGCTTCCGGCGTTCGGGACGCGACGGCTCGAAATGCGATTCTTCATGAGCGGGCCCCCTGGCCCAGCGCTCGTGCAGGTGGTGGTCGCCGCGCGGGGCGACCGCGTACCGCGCAACGACACCCTGTCGGTGGCGGTAGATCGGTCACGCTCGGCGAGCGTCGTGTTTGTGTCCACCTCGCCGGACTTCGATTCACGGGCCGCGCTCGGACTTCTTCGCGGTGCACTGGCCCTCCCGGCGCGAGGCTTTCTTCGGGTCGCGCCTGGCTCGTGGCGCGTGGACGGGACGCTGGCGCCGGTCGCGGAGGTCGACGTGCGCGCCGCGTTGCGAGATGCGCCGATCGCGATCATTCACGGCGATAGCAATGCGTTCGGACCCCCGCGATCGGCCACCGCGGCGCCTTTCGCGCTCCTCGTCCCGGTCTCCGACACAACCGCCGAGTGGTACGTCGCTGGGACGCCAACGTCGCCGTTGACGCCCGCTTTTGCTGGCGTTGCATGGGACAGCCTGCCGCCGTTGCTCGCCGGACGTGACGCGCCGAAAGGGACGTGGACGGCGCTCGAGGCGCGACCAGGCCGAATGGGCGCTCCGCGCCCGGTGGTCGTTGGCACCGACGCGCCGCGTCGAACGGTGACCATCGTCGGCAGCGGCTTCTGGCGATGGCAGTTTCGCGGCGGAAGCTCGGCGGATGCGTTCGCCGCGTTCTGGGGGGGAATCTTCGATTGGCTCGCCGGTGAACGAGCCGACAGGCGGGCGGCGATTCCCGATGCGGGGGCCTTTCGCTCAGGAGAGGCCATTCGTTGGCACCGCGGCAGCGTCGCCGATTCCGTCGTTCGCGTGACGCTGCGGCGGCGGAATGCACCGGCACGGAGCGATTCGCTGACGCTCCGGTTCGCTCCCGGCGCCAGTGTAGTAGAAACGCCGTCGCTGGAACCGGGGATCTACGACGTGGCGATGCGTGGCGGGACGGCAATTCTCGCCGTCAACGCATCTTCCGAGTTGATACCGCGGCCGGTGAAACTACGGAGCGGGCCGATTCGCAGCGGGGCGCCGACTGGAACGCAGCCGAAGGTGAGGGATCGTCTGTGGATGTACGCTGTGATCATTGGCGCGTTGTGCGCGGAATGGTTGTTACGCCGGCAACTCGGCATGAGATGAGCGATGCACGTTGCAACTGCTGCCACGAGACTCACCGACTCTACCCACTGCTCCTGACTGCGAACTTACCGCTGTTCCATGGCAAGACTGTTCAATAAACCAGATACGGCGAAGCGGTCTCTCTGGGCCCGCGTCAAGGATGTCGCGTTACTCGACGTCGGCGTCATCGTGCGCGGAGGCGTGTCGGAAGGATCGCTGGAGCGCCTCGAACAATTGCTGATCGAGAGTGACTTTGGCGTTCCAGTGACGCTGCGGCTTGTGGATGACGTGCGGCGACGGGCCGCGCGTGGCGAGGTGAAGTCCGACGAGGACTTTCGGCGCGCGTTGGCGGATGGGATCGAGGCCGCGCTGCGAGCCGGCAGGAGCGACGCGACCCTGACGCTCAATGCGGCTCGGCCGACGGTCATGCTCGTCGTCGGGATCAATGGGGCCGGAAAGACGACCTTTATCGGCAAGCTGGCGAGCCGATTGAAGAACGCTGGACAACGCGTTGTCATCGCTGCGGGTGACACCTTTCGGGCAGGTGCGATCGATCAACTTCGACTCTGGGCCGAGCGCACCGAAGTGGACTTCATCGGAGCCTCTGCCGGAGCCGATCCGGCGTCCGTCGCCTTTGACGCGATCGACGCCGCCCTCGCGCGAAACGCGGACGTGCTCATCGTTGACACCGCCGGTCGGCTGCACACGAGTGATGGCTTGATGGAAGAGCTGAAGAAGGTTGCGCGGGTCGTCTCCAAGCGCTTGCCCGGCGCGCCTCATGAGACGCTCCTCGTGCTCGACGGGACAATCGGCCAAAATGCCGTGCAGCAGGCCAAGGCGTTCACGGCTGCGGTCCCGATCACCGGCCTTGTGGTGACGAAGCTCGACGGGACGGCACGCGGGGGTGTGGTGCTCGCCGTGCACGAGGCCATCGATGTGCCGGTGAAGTTTCTTGGCACTGGCGAGGCGGCGGAAGATCTCATGGTCTTCGACGCGAAGCGCTTTGCGACTGAGCTGCTCTCCTGAACCTGATCGCGCCGAGTGAAGCAACCCGCGGCAGGACGCGTTCGCCTCGACATGCCGGCGACCTATCTCAAAGGGGTTGGGCCGGCTCGCGGAGAGGCTCTGAGAAAACTGGGTGTCGTCACCGCCGGCGATCTCCTCTTTCACATCCCGCACCGCTACGAGGACGCGTCGACCGTCTCCCCGATCTCGTCGCTCGAGCCGGGGATGAACAAGACGATCATCGGGCGAGTGATCTCCAAAGGCGTGATTCCGACCCGCAAAGGCCTCCGCGTGTTTCAGGCGGTGCTCAAGGATGACAGCGGGATGATCGAGGTCGGTTGGCCCGGTCAGCCGTTTCTCGATCGCAGCATCAATAAGGGCGATCTGCTGCTCGTGGCTGGCACCGTCCGGTTCTTTCACGGCCGCCAGCTTCAACCACGTGAGTACATCAACCTTGGCGGTGAGGAGACCGACGATGACAAGGGCCGGGTGCTCGCGGTCTATCCCGCGACCGAAGGTCTGTCCTTCAAGGTCATCCGGTCGATTCTCGACGCGAACCTCGACCCCTTGCTCGCGCTCGTCGAGGAGTACCTCCCGGCCTCACTCCTCGAGGGCGTCGATGTTCCGCCGATTGGTGAAGCGCTGCGTCTCGTGCATCGCCCGCAATCCGTCGTCGAAGCGATGCGCGGCCGATCGCGGCTGGCATTCGAAGAGCTCTTCTTCGTCCATCTGTTGCATCAACGGGCAAAGCGACTGGCGCGAGAGACGAGACGGGGAATCAAGTTCGAGAATCGCCGGACGCTGACGACGCGGCTTCGCGAGGCGCTTCCCTTCGAGCTGACCGGAGCCCAAGTCCGATCGATTCGCGAAATCATAGGAGACATGACCAGCGATCGCCGCATGCACCGGCTCCTGCAGGGCGACGTCGGTAGCGGCAAAACGATCGTGGCGTTGTTCGCGGCCCTCGTCGCCCTCGAGAATGGCTATCAGGCGGCGATCATGGTGCCGACGGAGCTTCTCGCCGAGCAGCACGCCCGCAGCATGACCGCCGTGCTTCAGCCCATGGGCATCACCCCCATTCTCCTCACCGGCAGCCTGCCGGCGAAGACCCGAAAAGAGATTGCCGGTCGGCTCGCGACCGGGGAGACCGCCCTCGTCGTCGGCACGCACGCCCTCGTCCAGGAGGCGACGCTGTTCGCGAAGCTCGGCTTCGTCGCCATCGATGAACAGCATCGGTTCGGAGTCGAGCAGCGAAAGGCGTTGGCGGCAAAGGGCGAAGCGCCTGACGTGTTGCTGATGACGGCGACTCCGATCCCGCGATCGCTGGCGCTGACGCTCTATGGCGATCTCGACCTGTCGGTCCTCGACGAGCGTCCGCCCGGCCGGCAGGCGATTCAGACGGCAATGCGCAAGGAGTCGGCGCGCGAGCGAGTGTTCACGTTTCTCGACCACGAAATCGAAAAGGGCCGTCAAATCTACGTCGTCTATCCGGTCATTGAAGAATCGGAAAAAACCGATCTCAAGGCCGCGACGACGATGTTCGAGCTGATGAAATCCGGGCCGCTCCGAAACCGCCGGATCGGACTTCTGCATGGCCGAATTCCAGCTGAGGAACGCGACGCGACGATGCGCGCCTTTCGCGACCGCAAGGTCGATGTGCTCGTGGCGACGACGGTGATCGAAGTCGGCATCGACGTCCCGAATGCCACCGTGATGGTCGTCGAGCACCCCGAGCGGTTCGGGTTGTCACAACTTCATCAGTTGCGCGGGCGCGTCGGCCGCGGGGCGGAGCAGTCGTATAGTATCCTCCTCGGCGATGTCAGCCCGGAGGCGGCGAGCCGATTGAGCGTTTTCGTCAACACCGAAGACGGCTTCGAGATCGCGCGCTCGGATCTCCGGTTGCGCGGGATGGGCGACTTGTTCGGCGAGCGCCAGAGCGGCGTGCCGACGTTCAAAGTCGCGGATCCAATTCGCGACGAAGCGCTGAGCGACCGTGCGCGTGAGGCGGCGGAGCGGATATTGGCCGCGGATCCGGAGCTAACGGCTCCGGCGAATCGCGGAATACTGAAAGTGCTCGCCGAGCGCTATTCTCGAGCGATGGAGATGTTCAAAACGGGCTGAGCTCTTGTCGTCCTGAGCGCAGCGAAGGAGTGACTTCTGGAAAACGTCACCCCTTCGCTTCGTTCAGGGCGACTAGAGGCTGGGCGGTTTTTTCGGCGGCTCTGCGAGCCGCTTCTTGATCCGCTCCAGCTCGTCCCTTGATTTCGCCAACTCGTCCTTGAGACGCTTGATCTCCTCGTCCTGCGTCTTCGTGTCAGCCGCGACCGCCTTCGTCTCAGCGGCCTTTGCATCAGCGGCTTTGGCATTGGCAGAAATGGCGCCGTCCGTTGCCACCTCGCCCTTCGATACGTACGTGGCGGCGATGCGCGAGAGCGTGTCGACACGGCTCGCGGCACGAAGCAGCGCATCCGCTTCCATCCAGTGCTCCGTCGACGGTCCGGCAGCCACGTATGCCTGGAGAAGCGGAATCGCCCGTGACACGGCCTGCGTCGAAGAGGGCGATCGGAGATTCAGGATGCCCCGCCAATAGTTTGCCTCAACAGCCTGCGGGGTCGTCGAGTATGTGTAGGCGAATTGCTCGAGCAAAGAATCCGCTTGCCAGATCTGCCCGGTGTTGGCCAGGTCACGGGCTCGATCCAAAGTGGGTTTCCACTCGCGGTCGGCCGGGTACTGAAGAAAACGCGGTGGGTTGACGCTGACGCAAGCTGCCGATGAGGCAACCGTGGCGCCCATGATCGTGCTAAGTAACCAGGCGCGGATGCGGTTCATGCCGGCACCGCGAGCCGCAACGCCGAGGACCGGCGCTTGACCTGAATGGGCAGCGTCAGAGTAAACGTCGTCCCGACTCCTAAGGTGCTGTCGCACGTGATGGTTCCTCCGTGGGCCTCGACTATCTGCTTAGCGATGGCAAGTCCCAAGCCCGAGCCTGCCGCCGACGCGGAGCGCTGATTATCAGCCTGGTAAAACTTCTCGAAGATTCGCGGCAGCTGCTCGGGCGGGATGCCGACTCCCGTGTCGCGAACAGCTATCTGGACGGAGTGATTCACCGGCGCGACGCTCAGCTCGACCCGTCCGCCCTTGTCCGTAAATTTGAACGCGTTCGATAGGAGGTTACCCAGCACTTCGTTCACCCGGTCGATGTCCCAGACGACTTCATCCGGGAGCTCCCCTCGGCGCTCGATCGTAAAGTGGACCCCGCGCTGAAGGGCGAGGACATGAAACGCCCTCTCGAGCTCGTCGAGGAGGTTGGACAGATGTACTGGTCGGGGCTCGACCCGGCCGCCACCCGCCTCGAAGCGGCTGATGTCGAGCAGCTGGGTCACGAGCCGCTGGAGCGACCTCACCTGATTCTCGACTGTCTTGAGCACCTCGACCTGTTTGGCCGGAAGCGCCCCGTATACACCGTCTTCGAGCAGCTGGAGGTAGCCGATGATGACGTTGATCGGGGTCTTGAGCTCATGCGAGGCAACCGAGACAAACTCCGCTTTCAGCTTGTCGAGCTCGCCAAGTTGGCTGGCCATGTCCTGAAAGCTTCGGGCGAGGCGCCCAAACTCGTGTTGCTTGGTGGTGTCGTATCTGAGCTTGTAGTCGAGCTGCCCGTCGGCCACCGCCTGCATGCCTGCCTCGAGCGCGAATACCGGTTTGAGGATCGACCGCATCAACCAGACGGCGATCACCGCGGCGATGATCAATGCGAGCACCATCCCGACCTGACCCCAGACTTGGGCTTGATGAATCGACGCCGCTGACTGGACAAGACGCTGACTTGTCTGAGTGCGCAGCTGGCTCTCGGCGGAACGGACGCCGACGTCGGCGGAATCGAGCGCCGGGACGATGTATGTCGTCGAGATGGTGTCCGCCCGAGAAACCTTTCCACTGAAGGCGGCCTGATACTCCACGGGTCCCCAGTTGGCGATCTGACTGATGGCTTTTCTGACGCCGACGGCGGCGGTAGTCAACTCGTAATGTTCCAGAGAATCGGCGATCTGATCCACCTCGGCGATCTGTTTCGCGATCGCATCCCGGGCGGCGGAGTCGTGGACGAACAGCAGCCGCGTCTCTTGACCGCGCAGATCGTTCAGGCCATCCCGCAGCCGGCCGAGCAGCAGAGACGCGGCAAATTCCCCTTTCTGAAAGCCCAATGCGTCGCTATGGATGCTGTTCAGCGACCGGACCGCGCTCAGAAGGGGTATTACCAGGATGACCGCGATCGTGAAGAGGGCGGTCGCGAGCCTGGCTCGTAGCGTCATTGCGTGTGCGAGATCAGATGCAGGCCACGTTGCAAGGACAGTTCCTCGGGCTGCTTGGGTTTGGGGTAAGGCCTTCGTTGACGTTGCCCTCGACCTTCGAATAGCTTGCCGCCCCGAAGTTTAGGTACTCTTACCGCCCAAAATGAATCCGCCAGCATTTCGTATTTCCGAGCTCCATGATCATGTCGGGGCCGTCGCCACGGTCCGAGGATGGGTGACGCACATCCGCTCATCCGGAAAGGTCGCATTCGCCGTCATTCGCGACGGGACGGGAATCCTCCAAGCCGTGCTCGTGAAAGCCCAGGTCACACCAGAAGTGTGGTCCAGGTTCGCGGAGCTTACGACGGAATCGTCTGTGTCGGTGACCGGCGAGGTGAAGGCCGACGCCCGCGCGCCAGGCGGGTATGAAATTGCGGCGACCGATCTAACGATCATTGGCGCCAGTCCGCTCGATTATCCGATTCAGCCGAAGGAGCACGGAATCGACTTCCTCCTCGACAAGCGTCATCTCTGGCTGCGAAGTAACCGCCAGCGGGCGATCTTCGTGGTGCGGAACGAAATCGAGCAATCGATCCACGACTTCTTTTACGAGCGCGGTTTTCTACGCGTAGACACGCCGATCCTGACGGCGGCCATTGGCGAGCGTAGCGGCCTGTTTGCCACGGAGTATTTCGACGAAGGGAATGCGTATCTCGCGCAGACGGGCCAGCTCTACGGCGAGGCCGCTGCCGCCGCATTCGGGAAGATCTACACCTTCGGGCCGACTTTCCGCGCCGAAAAGTCCAAGACGCGCCGGCATCTGACCGAGTTCTGGATGATCGAGCCAGAAGTGGCCTGGAACGACTCGGCGGACAACATGCGGCTCCAGGAAGACTTCGTTGCCTATATAGTGCAACGCGCCCTGGCACGTTGCAGTGACGCGCTGAAGGTGCTCGAACGCGACACGACCAAGCTGCAGCAGGTGAAAGCCCCATTCGCTCGCATCGACTACAGCGAGGCGATCACGATTCTCGAGAAGAAGGGCAGCACGACAAAATGGGGCGAGGACCTTGGTGCTGAAGACGAAGCGCTGATCGTCGCCGACCACGACAAGCCGGTCTTCGTCGTGAACTATCCGAAGGCGGCAAAGGCCTTCTATATGAAGGAGAATCCGGCCGACCCGCGGACAGTGCTCTGCGACGATTGCCTGGCCCCTGAGGGTTACGGCGAAATCATCGGTGGGTCGCAGCGCGAGGACGATTACGACAAGTTGGTCCGCCGCATCGAGGAAGAACGGTTGCCGATGGATGCCTACGACTGGTATCTCGATCTACGGAAGTACGGCACGTTCACTCACGCCGGGTTCGGCCTCGGACTCGAGCGGACGGTCGCGTGGATCTGCGGGTTGCCGCATATTCGCGAGGCGAGTGCGTTCCCACGGATGATGACCAGATTGCGTCCCTGACGATGACAACCATGCAAAAGACTCTGGCCGCGTTTGCCCTTTCCGCGCTGTTCGCGCCGCTCGCGAGCGTTCAGGCGCAGAACGTCCATCAGCTCCCGGCGACGCCAACGACGGTCGCCTATGGCTACTACTGGTCGGAGGCAAAACCCGCGATTCGCGTCGGCTCCGGTGACATCGTCGAGATCGAGACGATGCTGACCAACACGCCCGCGGGCCTCGAGCGCATGGGGGTGAAGCCCGAGGACATTCCCCAGAACCTCCGCGACATCGTCGCCCAGGATACCGGCGTTCTGAAGGGGCCGGGCGGCCACATTCTCACGGGGCCGATCTACGTCGAGGGCGCCGACTCTGGCGACGTCCTCGAAGTCCGGATTCAATCCATCACGTTACCGATCCCTTACGCGTACAACGGCTGCAGCGGCTTTATGCGCGAGCTGTGCGAAGTGCGCGGCAGCAGGCTCGTGATGCTCGATCGGAGTGGGATGACGGCCGAAGTGGCTCCCGGTATTGTCGTTCCGCTGCGGCCTTTCTGGGGCTCGATGGGCGTCGCCCCGGCGCCCGCACTCGGGCGTGTGAGCAGCAATCCGCCAAGCCGGCACGCGGGGAATCTCGACAACAAGGAGCTCGTCGCTGGGACGACGCTCTACATCCCGGTGTTTGCGAAGGGCGCCTTACTGGAAGTCGGCGACGGTCATGCGGCCCAGGGCGACGGTGAGGTCGACCAGACGGCGATCGAGACCAACCTTCGCGGACGCATCCAACTCGTCGTACGCAAAGACATGAAGCTCGAATGGCCGCGCGCCGAGACGCCGACCCACTGGATTGCTATGGGGACCGATACGTCGCTTGTCGTGGCTACCAAGACGGCGATCAGGGAGATGGTGAAGTTTCTTCAGGAGACCAAGGGCATCACCCAGACGCAGGCGTACCAGGCGGCGTCGATGGCCGCTGACCTGCACATCACGCAACTGGTCGACGGAAATGTCGGCGTGCACATGATGATCGCGAAGAAGTACCTCGGATCGCAAAAGTAGTCGTCAGGTCTCCAACGTTCGGAGGTATTTCGGCGCTTGACGCGCGCGCGTCGCCTGCTCGAACGCGTAAGCCAGCGTGATCAACCTTGCCTCGGTCCAGGCGGCGCCGACGAATGAGAGTCCGACAGGAAGTCCGTGCACGAGCCCCATCGGCACGGTGATGCTCGGATACCCGGCGACTGCCGCGAAGGTCGTGTTGCCGCCGGTAACGTGGTCGCCATTCACATAGTCGGTGGGCCACGCCGGCGCGTTTGAGGGAAAGATCAGCGCATCGACTTTATACTTCGCCAACGCCGCGTCGATGCCCTTGGTGCGCGACATGGCGACACACTTGGCGCGCGCCTTCTTGTACGTGGACTCGGCGAGCGGCCCTTTCTTTTCGGCGCGCAGAAACAGCTCCTGCCCGAACCAGGGCATCTCGCGGGCCTTTTCCCGTTCGTTCCAGGCGATCAAACCCGCGAGCGTCTTCGGCGGGGCGTTCGCCTCGAGCAACGCGAGCGACGCGAGATACTTGTTCAACCCATCCTTGAATTCATAGAGCAACACGTCGAGCTCGGCGTCGTCGAATTTGCCGACTCCGTCGACGTCGGCGTGATCGATGACGGTGGCGCCCGCGCCCTTGATCGCGGCGACTGCGTTATCCAGCGCTCCATCGACGTCGGGATTGAAGCCGGCCAGGTTGCGCGGCACCCCGATTCGCGTTCCTTTCAGGCCGGCGGCGTCAAGAAACGTCGAGTAGTCAGACTTCGCGTGCCCGGCGCTCGCATGGGTCGCTGCGTCTCGTGGATCCAGCCCGGTGAGCGCGCCAAGCAGAGCGGCCGCATCGGCGACAGTTCGTGCCATCGGGCCGGCCGTGTCTTGCGACGCGGAGATCGGAATGATCCCCGATCGTCCCCAGAGTCCGACCGTTGGCTTGATGCCGACGAGTCCATTGATCGACGACGGGCAGATGATCGACCCGTCTGTCTCGGTGCCGATGCCGATCGTGGCAAAGTCGGCGGCGACGGCGACACCGGTGCCGGCACTCGACCCGCAGGGATTGCGATCGAGCACATACGGATGATGGGTCTGTCCGCCTCGCCCGCTCCAACCGCTGGTCGAACGGCTGGACCTGAAGTTGGCCCACTCGCTCAGATTCGTCTTGCCGACGAGCACCATGCCGGCGGCGATGAGTCGCTCGATGATAAAGGCATTGCGTGGCGGCGTGCTCGACGCGAGAGCGAGCGAGCCGGCCGTCGTTCTCATCTTGTCGGCGGTGTCGATGTTGTCCTTGATCAGCACCGGTATTCCGTGCAGCGGGCCGCGCACCTTGCCCGCCTTGCGTTCGCTGTCCATCTGATCGGCGATGGCGAGCGCGTCGGGGTTGAGCTCGATGACCGAGTTCACCGCCGGTCCCGCTTTGTCCATCGAGTCGATGCGCGAGAGATACCGTTGCGTGAGCGCGTGCGAGGTCAGCGCGCCTCTCTCCATTCGCGCTCGCGCATCGGCGACGGTCAGCTCGAAGAGGTCGTCGGCCGGCGGCACACCCGCGGCAAAGGCGCTGGCAACCGATCCGTCAGCGGCGCCGGGTGTCCTTCGCGCGTGTCGCGCGGCTGACTCGGCGCGGGACGTCGGAGCCGCGAGCGCAACTCCAACCGCGAGAGAGCGGGCCACGAATGCGCGGCGGTCGATTTCCTTGTTAGCGAGGTTGGCGAGGTCGCTGGTGTCAGTCATGAGTGGGTAAGCGTTGACGGCAGACATATTATGGCGTGGTATGGCTCGCGGCGCATGGTCGTCGTATAATCTGCGCCATGCCTCTCCGTCGCTCCCTCCTCGCCGCGCTGACGACCGTCGCCGCGTCACTGGCCCGCGCGCAGCAGCCCGCCCCGGCCGCGGTCTTTACCCTTGAAGAAGTCATGATTCCGATGCGCGATGGCGCGCGGCTCCAGACGGTGATCATGCGCCCCGTCGGCCGCACCGAGGCGCTTCCGATCATGTTCAGCCGCACCCCTTACGGTGTGCCGAGCACGTCGCCGACGACGATCCCCGCGGCTCTCAAGGAACTCATGGCCGACGGATACATCTTCGTCATTCAGAACTTGCGCGGCCGGTTCAAATCGGAGGGCACGTTTCTGCTTTCGTCGCAGGTAAACCTTATCGATCCGTCCCCGAAGAACGTCAACGAGACCACCGACGCGTACGACTCGATCGATTGGCTGGTGAAGCATGTACCGAATACGACGGGCAACGTCGGCATGTACGGTGTCTCGTACGACGGACTGACCACTGGGCTGGCGCTGCTCGCGCCTCACCCCGCGCTCAAGGCCGCGAGCGAACAGGCGTCGCCGGTTGACCAGTGGATGAACGACGACATGCACCGCTACGGTGCGCTGCGCGAGAGCTATGCATTCGAGTACGCCGTGTACGAGCAGGCGGACAAGTTCAAGAACACCCACTTCGACTTTGATGTCTACGACAGCTACGACTGGTACCTGAAGCTCGGCCCCCTCTCCAACATCGACGCGCGGTATCTCCATGGGTCGATCCCCGCCTGGGACTCCATCGTCGCCCACCCCAACTACGACGCGCTGAACAGGCGCGAGGCGTGGTA
>WNFI01071682.1_pt1 | contig 72024 bp, 83 predicted proteins | sample 5400471 | NCBI WGS metagenome assembly WNFI01 (sample SAMN13153348, study PRJNA577476) | soil metagenome | isolation source: 100 cm saprolite on Douglas fir-dominated hillslope | place: USA:California | collected 2013-09-17 | reverse complement strand
GCGGAGAACAACAGCCGCGGCGGCTTGTTCGGCACCGCGGCCGCGGTCCGCTCGTAGGCCGGGCGGATCAGGGCGGCCACGGCGGCGACGAAGCCGGGTTCGGCCGGATAGCAGCAGACGGCGCGACTATGCGCCTTGATGCCGAGCCGGCCCGCGGCTTTGCTCCAGGCGGCGAGCGATGAGCCGGTGGTCGACGCGGAGAACTGCGGATAGAGCGGCAGCAGCACGACCTGCTCGGCATCCAGCCGGCTCAGCTGGGCCGCGGCTTCCCCGGTCATCGGGTGCCAGTAGCGCATGGCCGGCAAGACCTCGACCTGACCGAGATCGGCCAGGGCGGCTTTGAGGGCGCCCGCCTGCGCCAGCGTGTTCGCCAGCAGCGGCGAGCCGCCGCCCAGCTGTCCGTAGATCTCGCGTGCCAGCGTGTGGCGCCGTCCGGCGATAAAACGCGCCAGCAGGGCTCGGAGCGGCTGCGGCACCTCGATGATCGCGGGATCGTTGAACAGGTTATAGAGAAACGGCTTGACCGACTCGGGGCGGTCGGGCGCTCCGAGGTTGAACAGAACGACGGCGAGCTTCATGCGTGCCGATGATGCCAGGCGCGAATGATCTCCGACAGCCGCGCCACGTTCTCGGGCGGCGTCTCCGGCAGGATCCCATGGCCGAGATTGAACACGAACGGACCGCGCCCGAGCGCCTTCAGGATGCGCATCGTCGCGTCTTCCATCGGCTTGCCGCCATGGACCAGCAGCAGCGGGTCGAGATTGCCTTGCACCGCCGATTGCGGCTGCAACTCCTTGGCCGCCCATTCCGGCGGAATTGACGCATCGATCCCGATCGCCTCGACGCCGGTTTCGGCCGCGTAGTCGGCGTAATGCACGCCGGCGCCGCGCGGGAATGCGATGATCGGAATGGCGGGATGCTTCGCCTGCAGCCGCTCGACGATCTGGCGTACCGGCTCGATCGCCCAGGCCTGGAATTCGTGGTCCGACAGCACGCCGGCCCAGCTGTCGAAGATCTGAACGGCTTCGGCGCCGGCCTCGATCTGTGCCAGCAGATAACGTGTCGTGACGTCGACCAGCAGAACGATCAGCTCGTCGAACAACTTCGGATCGCTCATCGCCAGGCGGCGGGCGGCCAGGAAATCCCGGCTGCCGCGACCTTCGACCATGTACGCGGCGACCGTCCAAGGGGCTCCCGCAAACCCGATCAGGGCCGTATCGAGCGGCAACGACTTGGCGACGCGTCTCACCGTCTCGAAGATCGGAGCCAGCCGGGACACGGCATCGTTGCCCAGGCGCAGCCCCGTGAGTTGCCGCGCGTGCTGGATCGGCTCTAGAACCGGGCCCTCGCCTTCGCGAAACTCGAGCTTCTGGCCCAGCGCATACGGCACCATCAGGATGTCGGAAAACAGGATGGCCGCATCCATGGCAAACCGGCGGACTGGCTGCAGCGTGATCTCGGTCGCCAGCTCCGGCGTCAGGCACAGCTGGACGAAATCGGGCGCCTTGGCGCGTACCGCCCGATATTCCGGCAGATAGCGGCCGGCCTGACGCATGAACCAGAAATTGGGCCGGGCCTGCACCTCGCCGTGCAGCGCACGGATCAGCGACTTGGCCTGGGTACTAGCAGGCGACGTGGGCACGGATCACCTATGCGCGAACGGGGGGCAGGATCTGTTCTTCCGATCCAATCATATAGTCTTAGAATCTTTAGAGATGAGGTGGAAGATGGATACCTGTGGATGGCGGGAATTCACCGGTCCACCCAAAATGATCCCAGCTTTTACCGGCCGTCCGTGTAAAGCAGATTCTGTGAGCGATATCGTGAAAGAAGCCGCTCACAGCGTGCTACTCTGGCGTTTATATCGGGGATATGAATCGCGGGGATTACCTGAATCGAGGGGGTGCACGAGGGTGTGCCGGGGCATTTCGCGGACTGGGGACAGATTCACTCACGACCGGACAACCGGTATGTCGGTTTGTTCGCGGTTCGGGACAGAATCCGGACCCTCGGGAAAACTCGCGAGTTATCCGCGTGCTTTCTGATCTACCCACAGGCGGCGGGCTGCTCCGCCGCGCTCCGATGCCGACTGCCGCATGAAGAACCTGCACCTCCATCTGGTCTCCGATGCGACCGGCGAGACGATCAACAACGTCGCCCGCGCCTGCCTCGTCCAATTCCCCGAAGTCGAGCCGATCGAGCACACCTGGTCGATGGTGCGCTCCGAGCGCCAGATGCGGAAGGTCCTCGACGGGATCAGCGCCAATCCTGGCCTGGTGCTGTTTACCTTCGTCGACGACAACATGCGTGGCATGCTTGAGGAAGGCTGCCGGGAGTTGGGCGCGCCGTGCATCGCCGTGCTCGATCCCGTACTGGGGGCACTCGCCGGGTTTTTCCACATGCAGGCGCGGCATATCCCCGGCCGCCAGCACGCGCTCGACAGCGAATATTTCGCCCGCATCGAGGCGATGAATTTCGTCATGGCGCATGATGACGGCCAGATGACCCGTGACCTCGAGAAGGCCGACGTGGTTCTCCTCGGCGTCTCGCGCACGTCGAAGACGCCGACCAGCCTCTATCTCGCCAACCGCGGCATCAAGGCGGCGAACGTCCCCATCGTTCCCGGCGTCCCGCCGCCGGAAGAAATCCACAACCTGAAGGCGCCGCTGGTCGTCGGTTTGACTTGCGATCCGGCCTCGCTCGTCCAGGTCCGGCGCAACCGGCTGCGGATGATCAACGACACCGAAGAAACCTCGTACACCGACATGGACACGGTGCGCGGCGAGGTCACGGCCGCGCGCCAGCTCTTTGCCCGCCACGGCTGGCCGGTGCTCGATGTGTCGCGCCGCTCGATCGAGGAAACCGCCGCGGCGATCATGCAGCTGATCGCCGAACGGCGTGAGACCCCGGCGTCATGACCAAGGCGCTGGTGCTGGCCTCGGCAAGCCCGATCCGGCGCACCCTCCTCGGCAATGCCGGGCTCGCGGTGACCGTCGATCCGGCCGCGATCGACGAGGGCCAGGTGAAACAGGACATGCGGAGCCACGGCGCCGCCGTCGAGACGGTCGCGATCGAGCTCGCGGCCGGTAAGGCCAAGGCGGTGGCTGCGCGCCATCCCGATGCGCTCATCATCGGCGCCGACCAGATTCTCGACGCCGGCGGCGGCGAATGGTTCGACAAGCCGCCTGACCGCGCCGCGGCCGCGCGCCAGCTCGCAGCGCTCGCGGGCCGCTCCCACCAGCTGGTCAGCGCCGTCGCGGTCGTCGAGAGCGGTCAGGAGGTCTGGCGGGTCGCTGACGCGGTGACGCTGCATATGCGGCCGCTGACCCCGGAGTTCATCGCGTCGTATCTCGACCGCGCCGGCTCGGCCGCGTTGGGCTCGGTCGGCGCCTACCAGCTCGAGGGTCTTGGCGCCCAGCTCTTCACCCGCATCGAGGGCGATTATTTCACCGTTCTCGGCCTGCCGCTGCTGCCGCTGCTCGCCTTTCTCCGGCAGCGCGGCATAATCGCGTAAATGAGCATCGAGATTCGCGGCACGACGCGGCTCGCCGGCGTCATGGGCTGGCCGGTCAAGCACTCGCGCTCGCCGCGGCTGCATAACTATTGGCTCGCCAAGCATGGCATCGACGGCGCGTATGTGCCGTTACCGGTGAAGCCGGAGGATTTTCCAGCGGCGCTGCGGGCGCTGCCGGCGCTGGGCTTCGCCGGTGCCAACCTGACGGTGCCGCACAAGGAGGCCGCCCTCGCGGTCGTCGACCGGCTCGACCCGATGGTGCGGCGGATCGGCGCTTTAAACTTGGTGGTGGTCGCCGCGGACGGTAGCCTCGAAGGCCGCAACACCGATGTCTACGGGTTCAGCGAGCATCTGCGCCAGATAGCCCCCGGGTGGCGGAAGGACCAGCCGGTGCTGGTCCTCGGCGCCGGCGGCGCTGCCCGGTCGGTGGTGGTCAGCCTTCTTGACGAGGGCGTGCCGGAGATCCGGCTGGTCAACCGCACGCGCCAGCGGGCCGAGGCGCTGCAGGCGCTGGGGCCGGCGGTGAAGGTTCACGACTGGCCGGCGGGCCCGGCGGCGTTTCAGGATATCGGGCTGCTGGTCAATACGACCATGCTCGGCATGGTCGGCCAGGCCCGACTCGACATCGATTTGTCGCCGCTGCCGAAATCGGCGGTGGTCTACGACATCGTCTACACGCCCTTGGAGACGGAGCTCCTGGCCGCGGCGCGGGCGCGTGGGCATGTCGTGGTCGACGGGCTCGGCATGCTGCTGCACCAGGCGCGCCCGGCCTTCCGCGCCTTCTTCGGGCGCGATCCCGCCGTCACGCCCGAGCTGCGCGCCCATGTTCTGGCCGACAAGAAGGATTGATGCGGATCATCGGTCTGACCGGCTCGATCGGCATGGGCAAATCGGTGGCGGTCGGCCTGCTGCGCCGCCAGCGGGTGCCGGTTCATGATGCCGATGCCGAAGTCCACCGGCTGCTCGGCCGCAACGGAGCGGCGGTTCGGGCGGTGGCCAAGGCGTTTCCCGGCACGGTCACGGACGGCAAGGTCGACCGGCGCAAGCTCGGCGCCCGCGTGTTCGGCAAGAAGAACGAGGCCGCGCTGCGCCGGCTGGAAGCCATCATCCATCCCCTGGTCCGCCGCAACACCGAACGCTGGCTGGCGCGCCAGGCGCGGCGCCGCGCGCCATTGGTCGTGCTCGATGTGCCGCTGCTGTTCGAAAGCAACGGCGGCCGGGGCCGGCGGGCCCGGCGCTACGACGCCGCCATCGTCGTGTCGGCGCCGGCGTTTCTGCAACGCCAGCGCGTGCTGCGGCGCCCGGGCATGACCAAGGCGCGGTTCCAGGAGATCGACCGCCGGCAGCTGCCCGACCGCTTGAAGCGCGGGCTCGCCGACGTCGTGGTGACCAGCGGTATCGGCCGCCGGCCGACCTTGATCGGCCTCAAGCGGGCGCTCCGCAAGCTCCGCCGCCGGCGGGCGTGGCGGCCGGGCTATCTGGGCTGACGCGGAACTGGACGCGACTCGATCTGGTCGGCTAAGCAGGGCGCATGCGCGAAATCGTCTTCGACACCGAGACGACCGGTCTCGATCCCGAGGCCGGGCACCGGATCATCGAGATCGCGGCGATCGAGCTGGTCAACCACCTGCCGACGGGGCGCAGCTTTCATCGCTTCGTCAATCCCGAGTGCGAGGTCACCGCGGAATCCCGCGCGATCCACGGCATCACTACGGCGGATCTGGCCGACAAGCCGGTCTTCGCGGAGATCGTGAGTGAGCTCTTGGAGTTCATGGGCGACGGCAGGCTCATCGCCCACAACGCCGAGTTCGACGTCAAATTCGTGAACCGCGAGCTCAAGGCGCTGGGCTTTCCGCCGATCCCGATGGCGCGGGCCATCGACACCGTCCAGATGGCGCGCCGCAAATTCCCGGGCGCCCCCGCCTCGCTCGACGCGCTCTGCCAGCGCTTCGGCATCGACAATACGCACCGCACCCTGCACGGCGCCCTTCTCGACGCCGAGCTGTTGAGCGAGGTCTATCTCGAGCTGATCGGCGGCCGCCAGGCCGCGATGATCCTCGATGCCACCGCCGAGACGAATCTCATCGTCGTCTCGGCGCCGGCGGCGGCCCGCCAGCGCGCACCCCGGGCGATCCGGCTGCATGAGCCGAGTGCCGAGGAAATGGCGGCGCACGCCGCCCTCCTCGCCAAGCTCAAGAATCCTCTCTGGCTCGCGCAGAGCTGACGCGCTGGCAGCCTGACGCGCCGCTGTTGCGTCATGCCCGCGAAAAGCGGGCGTCCAGAAATTTACAAACGAGGCACGGAGAGCACGGAGCCGACAGACGGTTCATCTCATCTTCCTCCGTGATCTCCGTGCCTCCGTGGTGGAATCTGGATTCCCGGTTGCGCGGGCATGACGGAGGAAGAAGTGCGCCGGTTTTAGCGTCAGCTCGAAGCGCCCTCGCGCATCTTGCGCACTTCGGCGTCGATCGCCTCGTTCTGCTGGCGATGCAGCGCCTCGAAATCGACCGGGGCCAGCAGCAGCGGCATGAAGCCGCCGTCGCGCGTGGCCGTGGACAGGATGGCGCGCGCGAAGGGAAAGAGCTGGCGCGGCACTTCGATCATGATCAGCGGCTTCAGGTGCTCCATCGGGATACTGCCGGTGGCGAGCACCACGCCGGCATAGGACAACTCGGCGACGAACAGGACGTCCTCGTCATTCTTGGCGACGGCTTTGATGTCGAGAATGCATTCGTAGACCGAATCGCTGAGCTGCTGTCCGCTCACCGCCACCGAGACCTGGACCTGCGGCGACTTTCCCGCCATCTGCGCAAACACCATCGGTGCCCGCGGATTCTCGAACGAGAAATCCTTCACGTATTGCGTGCTGATCGTGTACGCGATGCCGGACGAGCTCGCCGGCTGGCTTGCGGGACTCTCGGACATGGAACGGCTCAACTCCGGTCAGCGGGACGTCGCGGGGTCGGTAACACGGATGACCCGCGGCGGGCAATCGCCATCCTTTGAGACGCCCCGGGCCTCAGCCGAGCGAGAACGGCACGATCTCGCCATTGGCCGAGCGATAGCCGCCGGTCAGGCAGCGGATGAATCCCCAATGCGTCACCACGACGGCGGCGGCGGCCAGCGGATCGGCCGCCATGGCGGCGCGGAACGCGGCGGCGCGCTCGGCAAGGACCTCCTCGCTTTCGGCGATGCCGCGGACGATGTGGTCGTGCCACCACGGATCTTCGAGATGGTCGAAGCGGTAATGCGGAAATCGCGCCTTCAGGTCGGCCGGCGACGCCCCGATGTCGCACATGAACGCGGCGCGCTCGCGCACCAGCGGATCGATGGTGACCGGCAGGTCGAGCGCCTCGGCCAGGATGGTCGCGGTCTGCAGCGCGCGCGTATAGGGGCTGGAGATCAGCTTGCGGATCTCGCGGCCCTGCTGGCGCAGGATGTCGAGCTCGGCCGCGGCGGCGACGATCTGCCGCCGCCCCTCCTCGGTCAGCTCCGGATCGCGGATTCCGGGGTCCACCCGGGTGACCGAAAAGGCGACGTTGAAATGTGATTGGCCGTGACGGATCAACAGCATATATGGCTAACGACTTAACGGCCGCGACGAATTGCCAAGCCCCGGCTCTACTCCCATATAGAGAAAGCTGATATATGGTTTTCCACGTAGACACCAGCACGGGCAGGCAAGGGCAGCCACGGTAATGGGCGGCGATTTGGCATTCTTCGACATCATCTTTTTTGCGCTGGTCGCAGGCTTTCTGATCCTGCGCCTGCGCAGCGTGCTCGGCCGCCGCACCGGTCAGGAAAACCGCGAGCGCTGGACGCCGCGCTTGCCGACCCGCGGCGCGCCCGCACCCGGCACCAGCGATCGTCCAGCCGGTCCGGCCACGGTGACGCCGTTGCCCGGCGTGCGGCCGGTCGCACCGGCCGCGGCTGCGGGCGGCAGCGCGCTGGACACGGCATTCGCGCAGATCAAGAGCGCCGACCCGAACTTTGATCCGGCCCGGTTCGTCGAGGGTGCGCGCGCCGCGTTCGAGATGATCGTCACCGCCTATGCGCAAGGCGACGTGAACACCCTGCGGCCGCTGCTGGCCGACGATGTGTACGACAATTTTGCCGCCGCCATCCGCGGCCGCCAGGACGCCAAGCAGACGCTCGAGACCACGCTGATCAGCCTCAAGACCGCGGAGATCATCGAGGCGCGGATGGAAGGCCGCACGGCGTTCGTGACCTTGAAGTTCGTCTCCGAGCAGGTGAACGTCACCCGCAATGCCGCCGGCGAGATCGTCGAGGGCGATCCGAACCGGGTCGCCACCGTGACCGACGTGTGGACGTTCGCGCGCAACACGCGGGCCTCCGATCCCAACTGGGCGCTGGTTCAGACCTCTGAGGCGCACTAGCTCGTTCGAAGCGCTGGGCGTCGTCGCGGCGGTTGCGGCCCTGGCCGCGCTGCTGGCCGTCCTGATCACCGCGATCGAGAAGCCGCCCGTCCTGCCGGACCGGCTGACCTTGGCGCCGGCCGCTTTCGCCGATCTTCCCGGCTGGACCGCCGACAGCCCGGCCGCCGCGGCCGGGGCCCTCCGCCGCTCCTGCGAGCGCCTCGGCCGCCTCGAGGCCGACAGCGCGATCGGCCCCGGCGGCGTGGGCGGTCTTGCTCAGGACTGGCAGGCGCCGTGCAGCGCTGTGGTCGCACTGGCGCCGGACGACAATTCGGCCGCGACGGCGTTCTTCGAGCGCTGGTTCGTGCCGTTCCAGGCCGGCAACAACGGCAAGCCCGAGGGGCTGTTCACCGGCTATTACGAGCCCGAGCTCAAGGGCGCGCGTGCGCGCAGCAGCGCTTACCCGGTGCCGCTCCTGGCCCGTCCCGCCGATCTCGTCACCGCCGATCTCGGCCTGTTCCGCGAGGACTGGCGCGGCACCAACATCGCCGGCCGGGTCCAGCAAGGGGCGCTGCGCCCCTACCCGACCCGGGCCGAGATCGCCGGCGGGGCGCTGAAGAACCAGCGCCGCGTCGATGGCGCGCCGCTCGAGCTGGTCTGGGTCGACAACGCGATCGATGCGTTCTTCCTTGAGATCCAGGGCTCCGGCCGGGTCGTGCTCGACGACGGCACCCTGATGCGGGTCGGCTATGCCGCCAGCAACGGCCGGCCCTATCTAGCCATTGGCCGCGAGCTGATCGCACGCGGGGCGCTGACGCGCGACGAGGCGACGGCCCCCGGCATTCGCGCCTGGCTGGCCGCCCACCCGGGAGACGCGCCGGAGGTCATGAACAAGAACCAGTCGTTCGTGTTCTTCCGGCCGCTGCCGCCGCCGGCGTCGGCGGATGACGGGCCGCCGGGCGCGCAAACTGTGGCGCTGACGCCCGGCCGCAGTCTCGCCGTCGATCGCGCGTTCCTGCCGCTGGGCATGCCGATCTGGCTCGATGCCGAGGATCCGCTGACGCCGGGGGCGCGCCTGCAGTGCCTCTTGATCGCCCAGGACACCGGCGGTGCCATTCGCGGGCCGGTTCGCGGCGACGTGTTCTGGGGCCACGGGGCGGAGGCGGCCGAGCGCGCCGGGCGCATGCGTTCGGCCGGCCGCTACTGGATCCTGCTGCCGCGGGCCGCCGCGGACCGGCGCGCCCCCGCGAGCTGAGTGCGCCTTATCGCCACCCGCCGCGGCCGAAGTGCCGCCGGCCGCGGTCGAGCAACTCGTCGGCGACCTTCTTCTGATCGTCGCTGAAGCTCGCATAGAGCGGCCGTGCCGCCGCGACCACCTCATCCAGGCGCGAGGCGGCCCGGGCCAGGTTCTGCTGCCGGCGCTGCAGGCGTTCGATCGCGGTGGGCGGCTGCGTCTGCGCCTGGTTCTGCCGCGCCGCGCGCCGCTGCTGGATTTCGGCGTCGCGATCCTGGGCGTGGCGGCGAATCACGTCGGCGAGGGCCGACCATCGCGGTTCCTGGGCCGGCGTGATCTTGAGCGCGGTTCTCAGGAATGCGAGCCGCGCGTCGATGAGCTCGCCGGGAAGCGGCCGCTGCCGTTCCGGCGCGGCACTCGACGGACCCGCACTCGGCGGACTTTGGCCGTGCACCGCGGGACTGTTGACCGCGAGACCGCCGACGACGGTGGTGAAGATCAGGGCTGACGCGGCGATTCTGGATGACGTACGCATGACAAGGCCTCCTAAGAGACAAACGGGGGATTTAGTGATTCCACGTTCGGCGGTGCGCCATCCTGCGAGCCCGGATGACGTCGCTCAGGCCTTGCCAGTGGGCGCCTCCGGCTTCATTGTGCCAAAAACCATGGCAATTCAGGCTGCCCTAATTTGACCACGATCGACGCCGGACGTTCGCCTGCCAAGCCCCGGGTTGGCTTGTTCGTCACTTGTCTTGTCGATCTCTACCGGCCGTCGGTCGGGTTCGCCGCAGTGAAGCTGCTCGAAGACGCCGGCTGCACGGTCGAGGTGCCGGTGCTGCAGACCTGCTGCGGCCAGCCGGCCTACAATTCCGGCGATCGCGCCGACACCACGTCTATCGCGCGGGGCGTCATCGAGGTGTTCGAGAGCTTCGACTACGTCGTCGTGCCGTCGGGATCCTGCGGCGGCATGATCAAGGAGCATTATCCGCTTCTGTTCCAGGACGAGCCGGCGTGGGCGCAGCGCGCCAAGCGCTTGGCGGCGCGGACCTGGGAGCTGGTCTCGTTTCTCTATGAGGTCCGCGGCGTGCGCTCGACCGGGGCGCGCTATGACGGTGTGGTGACGTATCACGATTCGTGCTCGGGCCTGCGCGAGCTCGGGGTCAAGCATCAGCCGCGTGCCATGCTCGCCTCGGTCAAGGGGCTGAAGCTCAACGAGCTGCCGGATGCCGAGGTCTGCTGCGGCTTCGGCGGCACGTTCTGCGTCAAGTATCCCGAGATCTCGGATAAGATGGTGCAGGCAAAGGCCGCCGATATCCTGCGCACCGGCGCCGATACGCTGCTCGCCGGCGACCTGGGCTGCCTCCTGAACATGGCTGGCAAGCTGAAGCGGCTGCGTAGCCAAGCCGGGGCCGCCCCGGTGAATGTCCGCCACGTCGCCGAGGTGCTGGCCGGCCTCACCGCCGAGCCGCCGATCGGCGAGCCAGCCAAGTAATTCACGGCGACCCACAATGTGCTTGAGACTCACCCCCACCCCAACCCTCCCCCGTCCAGGGGGAGGGAGAAGAATTTTGGGTCGCCCTGACTTCCCTCCCCCCTTGCGGGGGAGGGCTAGGGTGGGGGGTGCCGCCAGCGTCGGCTGTTGCACGCCATGATCCCGACCAGCCAGTCCTTCAAGGCGAACGCGCACGAGGCGCTGCAGGATACATATCTGCAGAAGGCGCTCGACAACATGCGTGCCGGCTTTCCGGCCAAGCGCCTCGACGCGATTTCGCGCCTGCCGGAATTCGAAGACCTGCGCGACCAGGCCAAGGACATCAAGGATCACACCCTCGCCCATCTCGACTGGTATCTCGAGCGCTACGAACGGAACGTCGTCGCCTCCGGCGGCCATGTGCACTGGGCGCGCACCGCCGGCGAGGCGCGGGACATCGTGCTCCAGATCTGCCGGCGCCTCGGGGCGCGTAGCGTCACCAAGGGCAAGTCGATGATCGGCGAGGAGATCGCGCTCAACGATCATCTCGAGGCCAACGGCATCGTGCCGGTCGAGACCGATCTCGGCGAGTACATCATCCAGCTTCGCCACGAGGCGCCGTCGCACATCATCGCGCCCGCGATCCACCTGGTGAAAGAGCAGGTCGAGCACACCTTCCGCGAGGTGCACACCGCGCTCGATCCCAAGCGGGTCCTCGACGAGCCGCGCTCGCTGGTCGCCGAGGCGCGGCAGATCCTGCGCGAGAAGTTCCTCGCCGCCGATGTCGGTGTCACCGGCGCCAATTTCCTGATCGCCGAGACCGGCACCTCGGTGATCGTGACCAACGAAGGCAACGGCGACCTGACCCAGCTTCTGCCCAAGGCGCATATCGTGCTGGCCAGCCTCGAGAAGATCGTGCCGACGCTCGAGGACGCGGCGGCGATCATCCGCGTCCTCGCGCGCTCGGCGACCGGCCAGGACATGTCGGTCTATACGACCTTCTCGACCGGCCCGCGGCGGCCGGACGACCTCGACGGGCCCGGCGAGTATCACGTGGTGCTGCTCGACAACGGCCGCAGCGCGCTGCTCGGCACCGAGTTCCAGGACATGCTGCGCTGCATCCGCTGCGGCGCCTGCATGAATCATTGTCCCGTCTACGGCGCGGTCGGCGGCCATGCCTATGGCTGGGTCTATCCGGGGCCGATGGGCGCCGTGCTGACGCCGAGCCTGATCGGCATCGAGACCGCCAAGCACCTGCCGAACGCCTCGACCTTCTGCGGCAAATGCGAGAGCGTCTGCCCGATGAAGATCCCGCTGCCGAAGATGATGCGCCATTATCGCGAGCGCGAATGGCAGAAGAAGCTGTCGCCGCCGGCGGCGCGCATCGGCCTCGGCCTGTGGGCGTTCCTGGCCCGCCGGCCGCTCCTCTATCATTGGGCGGCGGGCCTCGCGGCGCGGGTGCTGGGCCTGCTCGGACGCCGCCAGGGCAGCTTCTACAATCTGCCGCTCGCCGGCGGCTGGACCCGCACCCGCGACATGCCGGCGCCGCAGGGCAAGACGTTCCAGCAGATGTGGAGCGAGCGCCGGGCGGGGAAGACCGCATGACGACCGCGCGCGAGCAGATCCTGGGCGACATCCGGAAATCGCTGCGCGGCGATGCGGCGCTGCCGGCCGACGACGCGGCGAAGCTGGAGCAGCGGCTCAGCAATCATCCGGCCGGCCTCATCCCGCGGCGCAGCGACGGCCGCGACCGGGCCGGCCTCACGGCGCTGTTCGAGCAGCAGGCGAAGCTGGTCGAAACCTCGGTGCGCCGGATCGCTTCGCTCGCCGATGTCCCGGCCGCGGTCGCCGAATATCTGAGCTCGCAGAACCTGCCGGCGGGCGCCACGGTGGCCCCGGATAAGCTCCTGGATCAGGTGCCGTGGTCCGAGCGTCCGATGCTGCGGCTGCGGCGCGGCAAGCCGGAACCCACCGACCAGGTCGGCGTGTCGGTCGCGTTCCAGGCGATCGCCGAGACCGGCACGCTGATGCTGCTGTCCGGGGCTGAGTCGCCGTCGACCCTGAATTTCCTGCCCGACACGCATATCGTGATCCTGCCGAAAAGCCGCATCGTCGGTCCGATGGAAGAGGCGCTGCGCCGCCTGCGCGATTGGCGCCAGGCCGCGTCCGCCGGGATGCCGCGCACGGTGAACTTCATCACCGGCCCGTCGCGCACCGCCGACATCGAGCAGAAGATCGAGATGGGCGCGCATGGTCCCCGTCGCCAGCATATCCTCATCGTCGAGGATGACCGGCTCGCGTAAGCCGCTCCCGGATGCGGACCTGTTCGCGGCCGTGCTCCGCGACGTCAAGCCGCTGCGCCGCACGAAGGTCTCCCCTCACCCCGACCCTGTCCCGGCGAGAGAGAGCAAAGCCGCGGCGCCGGCGAAGCCTCTCCCGCGGGCGGAGACGCGGCCGTCCACTCCGGTCACGCCGCCGCCGCCGCCAAATCCCGGCATCGACCGGCGCACCGCCGAGCGTCTGCGCAAGGGGGCGATGGAGATCGACCGCCGGCTCGACCTGCACGGCTTGACCGAGGCCGATGCGCACGCCGCCCTCGACCGCTTCGTCCGCCAGGCGTGGCGCGACGGCCTCCGCGTGCTGCTGATCATCACCGGCAAGGGCAGTGTGCGCGACGGCGGCGGGGTGCTCCGGCGCAATCTGCCGCGCTGGCTGGCCAGCGGCGAGCACGGCCCCCGCGTGCTGCGCATCGAGTCAGCACAGCCGCGCCACGGCGGGAGCGGCGCCTATTATGTGCTGTTGCGCCGCCAGCGCGACGGACGGGCGTCATGACGCCGTTCGGCGAGAAGGTGCGCGAACTGCGCCGCCGGCGCGGCATCACGTTGAAGCAGCTGGCCGGGGCACTCGAATTGTCGCCGGCCTATCTGTCGGCGCTGGAGCACGGCCATCGCGGCCGCCCGACGCCCGCGTTCATCGTCCAGATCTGCGAATACTTTAATTTGATCTGGGACGATTACGAGGAGATGCACCGGCTGGCGCGGCTGTCGCATCCCCGGGTCGTCGTGGACACCCGCGGCCTGTCGCCGGCGGCGACCGAGCTCGCGAACATCCTCGCCGAGCACATCGGCATCCTTGACGACGCGACCGTTGAAGCGCTGGTGAAGCAGCTGAAATCGGCAGCGGGAGCGATCGCACCCGCCAAGCCGCGCCGCGGCCCGCGCGCGGGCTGAACATTTTTAATCGTCATTCCCGCGCCAGCGGGAATCCAGATTCACCACGGAGGCACGGAGATCACGGAGGGCTCAAGGGCCTCGTATGTCTCCGTGTCCTCCGTGTCTCCGTGGTTTAATTCTCCCTGGATGCCCGCTTTCGCGGGCATGGCGAAGAGAATTTCTGAGGCTCACCGCCGCGAATCGAAGCTGTAGGCCGAGGGGCCCTTCACCTTCTCGTCGACCACCAGCCGGTGCTGCAGCGGCGGGAAGGCGCGCTGGCGGCAATTCTCGCGCTCGCACAGCCGGCAGCCGACGCCGATCTCGGTGGCGGCGTCGAGTTTCGTGAGGTCGAGCCCGTCGGCATAGACCAGCTCGCCCGCCCGGGCGACGTCGCAGCCGAGCCCGATCGCGTAGCGGGTCGGCGGCGTGTGGAAGCTGCCGCCGGGCCGCTCGACCGTGCGGGCGATGCAGAAGAACGTGGCGCCGTCGGGCAGGCGCGCGATCTGGGTGCGGATCAGGCCGGGCGTGCCGAACGCCTCGTGCGCCACCCAGCGCGGACAAGATCCGCCGAAGCGCGAGAAATGGAATCCGGCGGCGGAGAACCGCTTGATGATGTTGCCGGCGCTGTCGGCGCGCAGGAAGAAGAACGGCACGCCGGCATCGCCCGGACGCTGCAGGTTCGACAGCCGGTGGCACGCCTGCTCGAACGACACGCGGAAGCGGTGCATCAGCCCTTCGACGTCGTAGCGGAGCGTTCGCGCGGCGGTCAGATACGGCTGATAGGGCATCATCACCGCCCCGGCGAAATAATTGGCCAGGCCGACCCGGCACAGGGTCTCGCTTTCCGGCGATTCGAGCTTCGCGGCGGCGATCGTCGCATCGAACACGTCGCGTGCCTCGAGCAGGCCGAGCTGATAGGCCAGATGGAAGTTGCGGCTCGGCCGCGGCAGCACCTCCGACAGCGTGAACGTACGGGCTCGTGGATCAAAACGTCGCAGGATCTCGCTGTCCTGGTCGAGGCTGATGATCTCGACCGAGATGCCGTGCTTGGTGGCGAGGCGCTCGATCAGGCCCCGCTCGAGCGTCGTCGGCACCAGCTCGGCCTCGCGGCAGAACGCCTCCGCGGCCTGCTCGACCGCCGGGAAGTAGTTGCCGCGCGCCTCGAAAAAATCACGGGCCTCCTCGGTCGGCAGCACGATGCGCTTGGTGGTCCCGCTCGGCAGCCCGAGCGACAGGGCTTGCGCGTCCTCGCGCGCGGTCCGCCAGGCGCGGTAGAGCTCGACCACGGCGCGCCCCGCCTTGGGGGCGGCCGCGACCAGCTGGCGGATCTCGTCGGCGTCGACCTCGGAGGCGGCCAGGCCGGGATCGGCGAACACCTCGCGCAACGCCAGCGCCAGCCGCCGCTCGGCGTCGTCCGACAGCTCCTGCAGGTCGACATCGAAGGTCTGGCCGAGCTTCAGCAGCAGCGACACGGTCACCGGCCGCTCGTCGTGCTCGATCAGGTTGAGATAGCTCGGGCTGATGCCGAGGCGCTCGGCCATCTGCTGCTGCGTCAGGCTCCGGTCCTGGCGCAGCCGCCGGATCTTGTTGCCCAACAAGGCTTTCTTCGTCGCCATTCCCTACCCCCTTTTCTTCGGATCGGGGTTTACAGATTTACAAAAGACGCAATCTTTTTGAAAAACCAGGAACGAATTTACTAATTAAATTACCAGCTTGCGGTTGTATTTCGCAGCCGCAATGTAAAATCATGGGCATGACTTGTCGAGTTCGCAAGTCCCGAATTCTCAACTCGCGACAGGAGCCGGCGCCCATGCCTCATGATTCGATCGATGACATGATGGACTTCAACCACCCGCGTTGGCGGGGGATCAAGCGCGACTACACGCCGGCCGACGTTCTCCGCCTGTCCGGATCGGTGCGGATCGCGCATACGCTGGCCGATCGCGGCGCTCGCAAGCTGTGGCAGCTGCTGCAGAGCGAGCCGTTCGTGCCGACCCTGGGGGCGCTCACCGGCAATCAGGCGCTGCAGCAGGTCAAGGCCGGGCTGAAGGCGATCTACCTCTCCGGCTGGCAGGTGGCGGCGGACGCCAACAACGCCGGCCAGATGTATCCTGACCAGAGCCTCTATCCGGTGAGCTCGGTGCCCGACGTGGTGCAGCGGATCAACCGCACCCTGCAGCGCGCCGACCAGATCCAGCACATGGAGGGCACTGGCTCCGACAAGGGGGGAGACATCGACTACTTCGCGCCGATCATCGCCGACGCCGAAGCCGGGTTCGGCGGGCCGCTGAATGCGTTCGAGCTGATGAAAGCGATGATCGAGGCCGGCGCGGCCGGCGTGCACTTCGAAGACCAGCTGTCGTCGGAGAAGAAATGCGGCCATCTCGGCGGCAAGGTGCTGGTGCCGATCCAGCAGCACGTGCGCACGTTGAACGCGGCGCGCTTCGCGGCCGACATCGAAGGCGTGCCCACGGTGCTGCTTGCCCGCACCGACGCCGACGCGGCGCAGCTCGTCACCTCGGACGTCGATCCGCGCGACCGGCCGTTCCTGTCGGGCGAGCGGACACCCGAGGGCTTCTTCCGCGTCAAGCCCGGGGTCGGCAAGGACTACGCGATCGCGCGCGGCCTCGCCTTTGCCGAGTACTCCGACCTCATCTGGTGGGAGACGTCGGAGCCGAATCTCGAGGACGCGCAGCGCTTCGCCGACGCGATCCATCATCACTTCCCCGGCAAGCTGCTGGCCTATAACTGCTCGCCGTCGTTCAACTGGAAGAAGAAGCTGCCGGCCGGGGACATCGCCGAGTTCCAGAAGCGCATCGGCGCCATGGGCTACAAGTACCAGTTCGTGACTCTCGCCGGCTATCACCAGCTGAACCACGGCATGTTCGAGCTGGCGCGCGATTACGCGACGCGCGGCATGGCGGCGTATTCGGATCTGCAGCAGGCCGAGTTCGCGTCCGAGGCGCGGGGCTATACCGCCGTGAAGCATCAGCGCGAAGTCGGCACCGGCTATTTCGACGCGGTGGCGGTGGCGGTGTCGGGCGGGTTGTCGTCGACGACCGCCATGGCCGGCTCGACCGAGGCCGAGCAGTTCCACGACAGCGAGAGCAAGTCACCGGTCTCCCACGCCGCGGAATAATAAAAAGAGCAATCGCGCGGCATTTCTGGAGGAGGAGAACCGGGCGCCTCACGGCGCCCGGTTTTTCTTTTAAAGCTGTCACTGGCGCATTTTGGAACACGAGCGCCGCCGGGTTGTTCTAGGCCCCGGGGTCCAAAACCAAGGAGACGCCGATGACTGCTGCGAAAGCTCTTTCCCTTGCCGGGGCGGCGCTGATGGTATCGCTGGCCGCCGGCTGCGCCGGGCCCGGCTGCAGCACCTCGACCGACCCGGCGACGTGCCGTAACACCGAAGATGTCAATAACTACAACCGCGCCCGGCAGCTGAACCAGGCCCCACCGGGGCCGCAATATCCCGACCAGTACCAGATGATGGACCGGGCGGGGCGCAATCAGTACCGCCCTTATTACGGCCAGTAACTCACACGTGTAGTGCCGCGCGGTAGTGCTGCGCTAAACTCGGTGCATCTCTAGCGCCACTACAATCTTTCAGCGCCGCTTTGCGGCAGCCGCCCGCGCGGCGATCCTGATCGGGATCGTCACCGTGGGCGGCTGTGATAACCTGCCGCTGGTGAAGCAGGTCCATCAGCAATGCGCCAATGCCCAGGACGTCAAGGCCTGCGAGGATGCGGCATATGCGCGCGCTTACGCGATCGAGCGCCAGCGCGTCATCTACTCGCACACCTATTGGTAATCGCCGCATTCCGCGTATCGCTATCGCATCATGGCTGCCTTTCCACGACCCGGTCGTGCGGCGGCTCTCGCCCTCCTCACCCTCTCGGCGCTGGGTATCAGCGCCTGCGACGATTTGCCGATGGTGAAGGCGGTGCACGCCGAATGCGCGAACACCGCGGAACCCGACCGCAAGGCGTGCGAGGACGCCGCTTACAGCCGCTATTACGCCATCGAGCGCCAGAAGCTGACCTTGCAGAGGGTCACCAACTAACGCCCGCGAGTCAGATCCGCGGGTTGACCCAGCCCTGAAAATCGCCGATCACTCGCCGGCTGAATTTTCAGGAGGAGCCCCATGCGTCTGGTCGCGTTCGAACAATCGGGATCGTCTCGCCTCGGCGTCGTCGAAAACGACAGCGTAATCGACCTCGCGACGGCGGCCCCCGACCTGTCGCGCGATCTGACCGGCCTGATCCTGCGCGGCAACAGCGGCTGGACGTCGGTCGCCGACGCGGCGCAGCGCGCCCCGGCCTCGGCCCGGCGGCCGCTCGGGAGCCTCAAGCTCCTGCCGCCGATCCAGAACCCCGGCAAGATCGTCTGCCTCGGCCTCAACTATGTCGATCACGCAGCGGAGGGCGGGCACGCCAAGCCGGACTATCCAAGCGTCTTCCTGCGCGTCAGCACCTCGCTGGTGGCGCACAACGCGCCGATCCTCCGGCCGCGCTGCTCGGACAAGCTCGACTACGAGGCCGAGCTCGCGGTCATCATCGGCAAGACGGCGAAGCATGTGAAGAAGGCCGATGCACTCGGCTATGTCGCCGGCTATTCGTGCTTCAACGATGGCACCTTGCGCGATTATCAGCGCAAGACGTCGCAATGGACCATCGGCAAGAATTTCGACGCCACGGGCGGTTTCGGGCCGTGGTTCGTCACCGCCGACGAGGCGCCGGCGGGTGCTGTCGGCCTCGCCATCCGCTCCAAGCTGAACGGCCAGGTCATGCAGAACGCGAACACGCGCGACATGATCTTCCCGGTCGACGAGACGATCGCGCTGCTCACCGAATGCCTGACCCTCGAGCCCGGCGACGTCATCGCCATGGGCACGCCGTCGGGTGTCGGCTATGCCCGCAAGCCGCCGGTGTGGATGAAGCCCGGTGACGTCATCGAGATCGAGATCGAAGGCATCGGCACCTTGCGCAATCCGATCGCGGACGAGACCGGCTGACGGGGCGGCGGCGCCCGCGCTCACAGGCATGTGAGCCACGGCCGCGAAATTTACCCGGACCCGCCGGTGTACTCCTCATGGAGGCTCAACAGGCGCTCCCGAGGAGGCGGTCATGACCTTGTCCTTGCGTGTCGGATTCGGTGCACTCGCCGCGTTTCTGCTGATCGGCTGCAGCTCGGTCTCGGATGAGACGCGCCGCAAATGCGCGACCGCCACCGACCCCTCTGCCTGCCAGCGGGCGGAAGCGCTGAAGCAGCGCCAGCTCGACGGCGACCGGCTGGAGGAGAACTCGCAGAGAGGCGGCGGCGGGGGGTATTGACGCCCTTAGGCGTCATCCCGGGCAAGCTGCGAAGCAGCGCGACCCGGGATCCATCTGGGAACGTGGCGCGATGGATCCCGGCTCTCCCCCGCAGCGGGGTCGGCCGGGATGACGGGCGTCACAAAATGAACTTGCTGAGATCCGCGTTCTTGGCGAGGTCGGCGACCTTCTCGCGCACATAGGCCGCGTCGATCGTGAGCGTCGTGCCGGCCTTGTCGGAGGCAGTGAAGCTGATCTCCTCCAGGAGGCGCTCGAGGATCGTGTGCAGCCGCCGCGCGCCGATGTTCTCGACGCCGCGGTTCACCTCGGCGGCGAGGTTGGCGATCTCGCCGATCGCGTCCGGCTGGAAATCGAGCGTCACGTTCTCGGTCTTGAGCAGCGCCTTGTACTGCTTGATCAGGCTGTTCTCGGGCTCGGTCAGGATGCGCACGAAATCGTCGCGGTCGAGCGCCTTGAGCTCGACCCGGATCGGCAGGCGCCCCTGCAGCTCGGGCAGGAGGTCGGCGGGCTTGGCGAGATGGAAGGCGCCCGAGGCGATGAACAGGATGTGGTCGGTCTTGACCGTGCCGTGCTTGGTCGCGACGTTGGTGCCCTCGATCAGCGGCAACAGGTCGCGCTGCACGCCTTCGCGGCTGACATCGGCGCCGCCCCATCCTCCTCCAGACGCCCGCTCGGAGCGGCCGCAGATCTTGTCGATCTCGTCGAGGAACACGATGCCGTTCTGCTCGACCGCGTGCTTGGCCTCCATGATCACCTTGTCGCTGTCGAGCAGCTTGTCGCTCTCCTCGGCGATCAGCACCTCGTAGCTTTCGGCGACGCTCATCTTGCGCGGCTTGGCCCGCCCCCCGCCGAACGCCTTGCCGAGCACGTCGTTGAGGTTGAGCATCCCCATCTGGGCGCCCGGCATGCCGGGAATGTCGATGGTCGGCAGCTGCAAGCCGCCGCTCGAATCCTGGATCTGGACCTCGATCTCCTTGTCGTCGAGGACGCCCTCGCGCAGCATCTTGCGGAACTTCTGGCGCGTCTCGGAGGTGGCGTTGTTGCCGACCAGCACGTCCAGCACGCGCTCCTCGGCGGCGAGCTCGGCCCGCGCTTTCACTTCCTTGCGCAGCCGGTCGCGGGTCATGGTGATCGCGGTCTCCAGCAGGTCGCGCACGATCTGCTCGACATCGCGGCCGACATAGCCGATCTCGGTGAACTTGGTGGCTTCGACCTTGAGGAACGGCGCACCGGCGAGCTTCGCCAGCCGGCGCGCGATCTCGGTCTTGCCGACGCCGGTCGGCCCGATCATCAGGATGTTCTTCGGCAGGACCTCCTCGCGCAGCTCGTCGGGCAGCTGCTGGCGCCGCCAGCGGTTGCGCAGCGCCACGGCGACCGCGCGCTTGGCGGCGTTCTGGCCGACGATATAGCGGTCGAGCTCGGAGACGATCTCGCGCGGGCTGAACGCCTTGACCGGCGAGGTGGCGTCGGGACTCATAGCTTCTCGATGACGATCTTGTCGTTGGTGTAGACGCAGATCTCGGCGGCGATCTTCATCGCCCGCTCGGCTATCTCCTGCGCCGAAAGATCGCTCCCCGCCCCGGACGTGAGTCCCATGAGGGCGCGCGCCGCCGACAGCGCATACGATCCGCCCGAGCCGATGCCGATCAAGCCGTCCTCCGGCTCCAGGACGTCGCCGGTGCCGGTGAGAACCAGGGACACGTTCTTGTCGGCGACCGCCATCATCGCTTCGAGGCGCCGCAGATAGCGATCGGTGCGCCAGTCCTTGGCCAGCTCGACACAGGCGCGCAACAGCTGGTCGGGGTGCTTCTCGAGCTTGGCTTCGAGCCGCTCGAACAAGGTGAAGGCGTCGGCGGTGGCGCCGGCGAACCCGGCGATCACGTTACCGCTGCCCAGCCGCCGCACCTTGCGCGCATTCGACTTGATGACGGTTTGGCCGAAGGTGACCTGGCCGTCGCCGGCGATCACCACCTGGCCGTTGCGGCGCACGGACAGGATCGTCGTGCCGTGCCAGGACGGCTGGTTTGCTTGATCGACCATGAATTGGACAGGGATATCCGGGTGGACAGAGGGTTCACATTTAAGCGGCGCGACGGCGGGGATCAAGATAGGCTTGGGGCCGCGGCCAGCTTGGCATGGAGGCCGCCCGACAAACCAATCATTAACCGGGGGGAGACGTCATGGATATCGGACAATCTCGACCACAGCCGTATTTTCCGGCGCTGGCACCGCTCACCGACCAGCTCTCCGAATACGCCTACCCGCTGATGCGCATCGTCGCGGGCCTCACACTGGCACCTCATGGCTGCCAGAAGCTCTTCGAATGGTTCGGCGGCAGCCGCGCCGGCACCGCCGCCCTGTTCTCGAAGGTCGGGCTCGAACCCGCCATGCAGCTCGTCTACTTCGTCGGCTTCTGCGAGCTCACGGTCGGCCTCGCGATCGCGCTCGGATTGTTCACCCGCCTCGCCGGTCTCGTCGGGTTCGTCCTGCTGACCGTCGCCTGGTACAAGGTGCATCTGGCGAACGGCTTCTTCTGGACCAAGCTCGGCATCGAGTATCCGCTGCTGTGGAGTCTGCTGATGCTGAGTTTTGCCCTGGGCGGCGGCGGTAAATTCTCGCTCGACGCCAAGATCGGCAGGGAAATCTGAGGCTTGCACCCCGGCTGCGGCGCCGCTGCGGCCGGGGTTTCGAGACTGGCGGGGCGGGGCTGGCTTTGCTACAAAGCGGCTTGAATCTCCTGTTGGAAACACCATGCCCCGCAAACGCTCTTCTCGCTCGGCAAAGGGTGGCGGCTCGCGCGCGCTGACCAAGCCCGCGCCCCGGCTGCTCGGCGGCGGCGTCGCGTTCGCGCGCAAGGCTGAAGTCGAGCGCCGCACCAAGGAGACGCATATTGCGTGCGAGCTCGATCTCGACGGCAGCGGCCGCTACGACGTGCGCACCGGCATCGGCTTCCTCGATCACATGCTGGAGCAGCTGTCGCGCCACAGCCTCATCGACCTGACGCTCGCCGCCAAGGGCGACCTGCACATCGACTTTCATCACACGACCGAGGACACCGGCATCGCCATCGGCGAGGCGGTGAGTCGCGCGCTGGGCGACCGCGCCGGCATTGCGCGCTACGGCGATGCGCTCATCCCGATGGATGAGACGCTGACCCGCGTGGCGCTCGACTGCTCGAACCGTCCGTATCTCATCTGGAAGGTGAACTTCACCAAGCCGAAGCTCGGCGAGATGGACACCGAGCTGTTCAAGGAATGGTTCCAGGCCTTCGCCCAGGCGGCCGGCATCACGCTCCATATCGAGACGCTCTACGGCGAGAACAATCACCACATCGTCGAGTCTTGCTACAAGGGCCTCGCCCGCGCGCTGCGTCAGGCGGTCAGCATCGATCCGCGCAAGGCCGGCGCCGTCCCGTCGACCAAGGGCATCCTCGGCGGCACCTTGGAGGTGTGAGGGCTGCCGTGTCTCCGTTGATGCACGGCGCGATCTGTTTGTCGGTTTTCCTGTTCAGCGGATCTCCGGCGCTTGCTCGCCCAGACGTCATCGCCTCAGATCTCGCGCTTCAGTTCGTGTGTAGGGGCGATTCAGACCAGACAATTGAATCCGCAGTCGAGAGCTTCCTCACCGGCCACCAGTTCAAAGTTCTCAACAAAGCACGTGTCCAACAGAACCATGGTGTCTTCATCGTGCCTGTCGAGATAATCGGGATCGACGCACAGCGACGGCAAATTGACATAACCTTGATGCCACCACCCAGCACTAAGAAGGACGCACGCCGCTACGCGATGCGTATTAACAGTCCTCCACCGACCGAGCACGATGCTGAGTTGGAGCAGGCGGCGTTAGACTTTGCATCTAAGACACTCGGTTGTGAGCTCCGGCAGGTCAGCCGAGGCGAAAATGAAGAGGATGCGCGGGAATTTTACGATCGGCTCTTCAAGACGACCGAAGGCTGGTTTCGGCAAACCGAAGAGCTAGAAAGTCCATCTTTGTGAGAACCGACAAGCCTAGGTGTATGATCTAGCGATGGCCAGAACCCGCATCTACTCCGTGCATATCCGTGCCTGGTCGGCGTCGCCCGACCGCGAGGCGGTGTTCATCCGCGAGGGCTTTTCGTGGGGCGCGTTCTTCTTCTCCCTCCTGTGGGCGCTGCGTTATCGGCTATGGCTGGGGGCGCTCGTCATCCTGGCGCTCTCGATCGCGGTGAGCCTCGTCAGCGACCTGGTCGGGCTCGATCCCATCACCTCCGCGGCCCTCGGCCTCGCCGTGGCGCTGATCATCGGCTGGGAGGCGAATGACTGGCGGCGCCGCAGCCTGGCGCGCCGCGGCCACATGAATGCCGGCCTGATCGCGGCGGAAAGCCGGCTCGAGGCGGAGCGCCGGTTCTTCTCGCGCTCGGCCGAAATCACCATGGACGGCTGGTCCGGATCGATGGTGGTGTGATCCCCCACCGTAGGCGAACATGACCAAAGCGGTGATCATCGATTACGGGTCGGGCAATCTGCGCTCGGCGGCGAAGGCGTTCGAGACGGCGGCGCGCGCCGGCGGCTTCGGTGCCGACACGGTCGCGGTCACCGCCGATCCGAAAGCCGTCGCGGATGCCACGCACATCGTGCTGCCCGGGCAGGGCGCCTTTGACGACTGTATGCGCGGCCTGAGTGCCTTGCCCGGCATGATCGAGGCGCTCACCAGCGCCGTGATCGGCCAGAAAAAGCCGTTCCTCGGCATCTGCGTCGGCTTGCAGCTTATGGCCGCGCGCGGCTACGAGCACGGCGTCCATCCGGGGCTGGGCTGGATCGACGGCGAGGTGCATCGGATCGAGCCGGGCTCGGCCGCGTTCAAGATTCCGCACATGGGCTGGAACGACCTGGTCGTGCGCCGGCCGCACCCGGTGTTCGCCGGCATCGACACCGGCGCCCACGCCTATTTCGTGCACAGCTATCACTTTGTCCCGGCCGATTCGCAGAAGATCATCGCCGTCGCCGAGTACGGCACGCCGGTGGTGGCCGCGGCCGGCCGCGACAACATCGCCGGCACGCAGTTCCATCCGGAGAAGAGCCAAGCCGTCGGCCAGAAGCTCATCGGCAACTTTCTCCGCTGGCAGCCGCGATGATTCTCTATCCGGCCATCGACCTGAAGGACGGCGCCTGCGTGCGCCTGCTGAAGGGCGACATGAACACGGCGACCCGCTTCAACGACGATCCCGCCGACCAGGCGCGGCGCTTCCTCGCCGCCGGGTGCACGTGGCTGCACGTCGTCGATCTCGACGGCGCCTTCGCCGGCAAGTCGGTCAACCAGGCGGCGGTCGAGACCATCCTCGAGGCCGCATCCGAGGTGCCGGTTCAGCTGGGCGGCGGTATCCGGGACGAGGCGGGGATCGAATACTGGCTGTCACGCGGTATCCGCCGCGTCATCCTCGGCACCGTGGCACTGCGCGACCCCGAGCTGGTCAAGCGTGCCTGCGCGCGCTGGCCGGAGCGGATCGTCGTCGGCATCGACGCGCGCCAGGGCCGCGTCGCGGTCACCGGCTGGTCGGAGACCTCGGCCATGAAGGCGCTCGATCTGGCGTTGAAGTTCGAGCGCTCCGGCGTCGCCGCGATCGTCTATACCGACATCGACCGCGACGGTGTGATGTCGGGGCCGAACGTCGAGGCGACGGTCGACCTCGCCTATCACCTGACCACGCCGGTGATCGCGTCGGGCGGCGTGTCGAGCCTGGCCGATCTGAAGGAGCTCAAGGCGCACGAGGAGTCGGGCATCGCCGGCGTGATCTGCGGGCGCTCGCTCTATGACGGCCGGATCAAGCTCCCCGAGGCGGTGAAGCTGCTGCAGGGCGAAAGCAATTGAACCACAGAGACACAGGGATCGCAGAGATGCGAGAGGCGGCGCGCAGCGCTGCAATCAATCCGACTCTGTGCCTCTGTGGTTATCTTCCCTCATGCTGAAAACGCGCATCATCCCCTGCCTCGACGTGAAGAACGGCCGCGTGGTGAAGGGCGTCAACTTCGTCAATCTCGTCGACGCCGGCGACCCGGTCGAGGCGGCGCGCGTCTACGACCGCGAAGGGGCGGACGAGCTCTGTTTCCTCGACATCACCGCCAGTGTCGAGAACCGCGACACGCTGTTCGACGTCGTGGCGCGCACCGCCGAGCAATGCTTCATGCCGCTGACCGTCGGCGGTGGCGTGCGCACCGTCGACGACGTGCGCAAGCTGCTGCTCGCCGGCACCGATAAGGTGTCGATCAACACCGAGGCGGTGCGCCGGCCGGAGGTCGTGCGCGAAGCGGCCGAGAAGTTTGGCAGCCAGTGCATCACGGTGGCGATCGACGCCAAGCGCGCTTCGAGTGGAAAGGGGGCCGGCCGGTTCGAGGTCTTCACCCATGGCGGCCGCAACCCGACCGGCCTCGATGCGGTCGAGTGGGCGAAGCGCATGGTCGAGCTCGGCTGCGGCGAGATCCTGCTCACCTCGATGGACCGCGACGGCACCAAGGCCGGGTTCGACCTCGAGCTGACCCGCGCCGTCGCCGACGCCGTTCCCGTCCCGGTCATCGCGTCCGGCGGGGTCGGCCGGGTGGAGGACTTCGTATCAGGGGTGCGCGACGGTCATGCCTCGGCCCTGCTCGCCGCTTCGGTGTTCCACTTCGGCGAGCTCAAGATCGCCGAGGTCAAGGCCGCCCTGGCTGCGGCCGGAGTCGCCGTCCGGCCCTAAACAGCCCTCATCCTGAGGGAGCCCGCCGTAGCTTCAGCGAAGGCGGGCGTCTCGAAGGACGTCTGACAATCCCGCCATTTTCTGTCATTGTTTGGCGAAACTGCGACTCGGGGACGCTCTATGAACGACGCGAAGCCCCCGGGACCCGAAGCCCCGGGACTGATTTTGGACCGGCTCTACAAGGTGATTGAGAGCCGGCGCACCGCCGATCCTGACGTTTCGCACACCGCCAAGCTGTTCCAGAAGGGCACGCGCAAGATTGCCCAGAAGGTCGGCGAAGAAGCGGTCGAGGTCGTCATCGAAGCGATCCGCGGCAAACGCGACCGGCTGGTCGCCGAAAGTGCGGACCTCATGTATCACCTGCTGGTGATGTGGGCGGACGCGAAGATCCACCCGGGCGAGATCTGGGAAGAGCTCGCCAAGCGCGAGGGCATGTCCGGCGTCGCCGAGAAGCGGGCGCGCGAGAAGGACAAGGACGACTGAGTCCTCCGGACGAACGCATGGCGTACGACTCGACTAATATCTTTGCGCGCATTTTGCGGGGCGAGCTGCCGTGCAAAAAGGTCTATGAGGACGCCCATGTGCTGGCCTTCCACGACATCCGGCCGCAGGCGCCGGTGCACGTGCTGGTCATCCCCAAGGGCGCGTATGAATCGATGGACGACTTCCACGCCAACGCCAGCGATGCCGAGGTCGCGGCGCTGACGCGGGCGATCGGCAAGGCGGCACGGCTCGCCGGGGTCGCGGATAGCGGCTACCGGATCATCGCCAATACCGGCCGCGACGGCCACCAGGAAGTGCCGCATCTGCATTTCCACGTGCTAGGCGGCCGGCATATGGGCCGGATGGTCAGCCGGCCCGACTGAGAGTGAAACGTGTGAGCGCTGAGCGGCCCGTCTTCCTGCGGCCCCGCGTGCTAGAGTAGGCCCATGGATCGCTACTTCGCGATGGTCTACCTGACCGAGGCGAACGAGCATCGCGACGCCTGGCAGGAGCTGCAGCGCGCCTTGAAGTCGTTCCGCGGCGACGGCTTGCCGCAGGACGAGACCTTGGCGCGCGAGACCTTCGACCGCATCCATCGCCAGGGCAAAGCCTTCTCGGCGTTCTGCCTCGCCTTCATGCACGAGCACGGGCTGGCGGTGGGCCGCGACGGCGACCTCGCCAAGCGGCATTACACCCAGGCAGCCGACATCTTTGCCGACGAGAGCGCGCACGGCGTCGCCTCGTCGATGAGCAATCTCGGTTTCATGTACGCCCAGGGCAAGGGCGTGCCGAAGGATCCGGCGAAGGCCGCAGCCAGCTTCCGAAAGGCCGCCGATGCCGGCTTCGCGATCGGCAAGGTCAATCTTGGCCTGTGCTGTCTCAACGGCTGGGGCGTGGAGAAGGACGAGGTCGCGGCGTTCATGCTGTTCAAGGAGGCCGCCGATCTCGGCAACGGCGCCGGGGCCGCCTGCGTCGGCCAGATGCTGCGCGACGGCATCGCCGTCGGCGCCGATCCGGAGCAGGCATTCAAATACCTGCGCGAGGCGGCCGAGGAGGGCGACGCGATCGCCTGGTACGAGCTGGGCCTCGGTTACGATCTCGGCCTCAGCGTCGAGGTGGACACCGACGAGGCGATCAAGTGGTACACGCTCGCCGCCGCCGACGGCAACGCCGACGCGCAGGCGCGGCTCGCGGCGATCCTCGCGGCCCCGGGCCGCAGCGAGACCGAATTCAAGAAGGCGATGACCTTGCTCGAATTCGCCACCGACCAGGGCAGCGACATCGGCGACTATCATCGCGGCCTGTTGCAGCTCTATGGCGCCCGCTCGGTGACGCCCAATCCGAACTCGGCGCGGCTGATCGCGCTGTCGCTGCGCGACCGCCGCTCGCCGCACGGCGACCGGCTGCTCGGGCGCATCTTCGATCACGGCGGCGGCGACGTGACCCGCGATCCCAAGCAGGCCGCCGAATGGTTCCTCAAGGCGGCGCTGGCCGGCGATGCCGAATCGCAGGCCGAGATGGGTCTGCGCTACGAGCGCGCCGACGGCGTGCCGCGCAACTTGGTCGAAGCCTATGCCTGGGCGCTCCTGGCGGCCCCGGTGCGCTCGACCGGGGCGGCGCGCCGGCTCGAGCATCTCAGTCGCCAGCTGACCCCGGGCGAGCACGCCCAAGCCGAGGCGCTGGCGGCCGCGCGACGCGTGGCGCCTCAGGTCACCCGTGATCTGCAGCTCGATGAACGGTAGGTCCGACCAGCCGACGCCGGGCTAGTCGGAATTTCCTTCGGCGGCGCCGGCGAAGTCGTCCAGGCTCGGCCGCGTCAGGCGCCGGCCGAATGTGTGGCGCTGGATGCCCGCCGCCTGGTCGGCGAGAACGTCATACTGACGCGCGACATTAAGCAGGCCCTGCTGAACGTCGCTGAAGATGTGGGAGTCCGCCATGCTGCGGAGGCGGGCGGCTTCGCGCCGGTAGAATTCCGCTGGGTCAAGATTGCTCGGCATGTGGGGTAAAACACTGTTGGAGCGGGGGCGAACCCATATGCAGCACCTACTTAAAAACCGCAATCGGGGGAAACCCTGAGAGGGGCATCCGGAAAAACCCTGAGTTGAATCACGGGGATAATGGGGATGACGCCGACGGTAAAACGCCTCTTCCGGGCGCTCCGGACATATTGATTCAAATGATAACTGACGGTAAAAATGCGCCCGGGCGGTACGGGGGTCTGATACAGCGAGGCAGGCGATGGGTCAGCCGAAACCGCCGAAATCGAGTCGCGACCGGTACATGGAACGTGCGATGGAGCTGCGCGCGATGGCCCATGCCGCCAAGGACCCCGGCGTGAAAAACGAGCTTCTCGTGCTCGCCCAGCAATACGACAAGCTGGCCACCGACATGAAGCGGGCCGACGGCGACCGCTGATACTCACTCCGTCATTGCGAGCCCTCGGGTCCGGCCGAAGGCCGGCCCCAGGACAGGCTCCGCGAAGCGATCCAGCGTGCCCACTGGATCGCTTCGTCGCTCACGCTCCTCGCGATGACGAGTCGTCGGTCACCTAAAACATAGACGTCGTGCCGCCATCGACCGTCAGGACATGACCGGTGATGAACGACGCGGCGTCGGAGGCCAGGAAGACGGCGGCGCCGGCGATCTCCTCCGGCCGGCCCCATCGCTTCAAGGCCGTGCGCTCGACGAAATAGGCGCTGCGCTGCGGGTCGGCGACGATCCCGGCATTGGTCTCGGTGGCAAAGAACCCAGGCGCGATCGCGTTCACGGTCACGTTTTGCGGCCCGAGCTCGACCGCCAGCGCCTTGGTCAGCGCCGCCAGCCCGCCCTTGGCGGCGGTGTAGGCCGCATCGCCGGGATGCGCGAACGGCCCGGCGATCGACGTCATCAGGATGATGCGGCCCTGGCGCTGCCGGGCCATGGCCGCCGCGGCGGCTCGCGCCAGCAGGAACGGCCCGACAAGGTCGGCCTCGATCAGCTCGCGGATCTCCGCCGGCGCCAGGTCGAACAGGGTCTTGCGGTTGCGCACCCCGACATTGCTCACCAGCACGTCGAGCCGCCCGTGACGCTGGCGGAGCCGCTCGATCTCCGGCACCGCGTCGGCGCCGCTGGCGTCGAAGGCGGCGGTCGCCAGCTGGATGCCGTCCTGCGCCGCCCGCGTCGCCGCCGCTTCCAGCCGCCCGGCGTCCCGGCCGTTGATGGTCACGGCGGCCCCGGCCCCGGCGAGCGCCTTGGCGATCTCAAAGCCGAGCCCGCGCGCCGCCCCGGTGACCAGCGCCACCTTGCCGGCCAGAGAAAACGGGTGCCCGGTCATGGTTGGAAGCCCATGGCTGCGCTCATGCTCGAAATTCGATCAGCGCCGAAATTAACACATTGCCCGGCCGCGGCGGGTGCCCCCCGTTGATGCGGCGCCGATCTGTTTGACCCTCGGCGGCTTGACCCTTGGGCGGTCCGCCGCCTATCGTCGATCTCATCTTCCCGTCCGTCCGGCCTTCTCTGCCGGCATTCGCCACCCCACATACTACCCATGGCTGCTCTGCGCCCCATTTTCAGCTTCGGCGTCCTGGTCGTTGGCCTGTGCCTAGGCTTGGCCGGGTGCGGCATCATCAACGTCGAGAAATATTATACGCCGGAGGCCCGGCAGACCTTCGCCCCGACGCAGACCGTTGCCGTCATCGACGGCGGCGAGGATGCCGAGGTGGCGTACAAGACGGCCTATGAGAACCGCAGTTATCAGCGGATCGGCCGGGTCAGCTTCGTCGGGCAGCACGCCAATGACGAGTCGATGATCGATTTCGGGAAGCGGATCGGCGCCGACGTCGTGGTCATCTCGCGGCGCGTGGTCGGCTCGCGCGTGGTCGAGAACCCGCAAGGCCCGGACCGCAACCGCGCCTCGAATGCCATGGGGTCCGGGGCGGACGTCTACGGCGCCAACGAGCCGCAGTTCGACCCCGCCTACACCCCGGCGGTGAAGGAAGCGGCGGGACCGGCGTCCTATGTGGTGCGGGATTATCGCCAGGTCGCGATCTATCTTCGCCGCGTCGGCTGAGCCCCACCCCATCTGAGCGTCACGGAGCGCACGGTGACCCCGATCTGTCGCGGCCCCCAGATTTATCGTGACATGGACAAGGCGGCGCTCGACGCTGCGTACAACAACACCCTCGCCGTCGGCATGGAGAAGCGCAACCGCTACGTCGCCGACTGGACGGCGCGCAGCAAGGCGCTGACCGAGCGGTTCAAGACGGAGCGCGACCTGCGTTATGGCGATGCGCCGCGCAACCGCCTCGACTTCATCTCGTGCGGGAAGCCCAAGGCGCCGACCTTCGTGTGGATCCACGGTGGCTATTGGCAGATGAGCGACAAGGAGAATTACGGGTGCATCGGCGAAGGTCCGCTCGCCCAGGGCATCAACGTGGCGCCGATCGAATACACGCTGACGCCGGGTATTAGCCTCGACGGGCTGGTCGGCGAGGTGCGCCGCGCGGTGGCGTGGATCGTCGAGCACCTCGGCGAGCTCGGCGCCGCCACCGACGGCGTCTATATCGGCGGCCATTCGGCCGGCGGCCATCTCACCGCGATGGCGATGAGCGTGCCCGGCGTGAAGGGTGGCGTCGCGATCAGCGGGCTGTTCGATCTCGAGCCGATCCGGCTCAGCTATCTGAACGACGCCGTGCGCATGGACGAGGCCGAAGCGCGCCGCAACAGCCCGATCCACCATCTCCCGGCGAAATCGGCGCCACTGGTCGTCGCGGTCGGCGGCGACGAACTGCCCGAGCTCCGCCGCCAGTCCGAGGAGTACTACGCGGCCTGGACGAAGTCCGGCCTCAAGGGCGGCGATCTGCCGCTGCCGGGGCACGAGCATTTCAGCATCCTCGAAGAGCTGGCGAGCCCCAAGGGCAAGGTCACCGCGGCCCTGACCGACTTGATCGCCGGCCGCGTTTAGCGGGACAACCCCCCACCCGCTCGCTACCGCTCGCGGCCTCCCCTGCAAGGGGGGAGGCGAATAATCGGCGCGGCGGCATAAATTACCTCCCCCTTGAGGGGGGAGGTCGACGCGCAGCGTCGGGTGGGGGTGATCTCCAGGTCACGCGATTTTGACAACCACGAACGACGGTGCCGCCGGCTCCCGTTTGACGGCGCTTGGACCGCCTGTGTACCGTGGCCGCATGGCAGGAGAATCAGCGACAGGCGTGGTCATCGAGCACAGCGGCAACGAGCTGCTCTTCACGCTCGACAATGGGCCCGGCAATCAGGTCACCGGCGCGATGATGGATGCGATGATGGCCGCACTCGCCGCCGAGCACGCAGCACCACGCGCCCGCGTGCTCCGCCTGCGCGCCCGAGGCCCCGCGTTCTGCACCGGCCGCGAGCGCGCCGGCCGCGACGTCGAGTCGCTGCGCCGCGAAGCCCAGCGCATCATCGAGTACAAGCGCGCCCTGCGCGCCACCAACCTGATCAGCATTGCCGAAGTGCAGGGCGACGCGGCGGGATTCGGCTTCGGGCTCGCGATCCTGTGCGATTTCTCGCTGATCGCCGAGACCGCCAGCCTGTCCTTTCCCGAGATGAAGCACGGCCTGCCGCCGGCGGCCATCATGGCCTATCTCGGCGACTTCGCCTTGCCCCGCCACGCCTTTCCGCTGGTGCTGTTCGGCGATCCGATCACGCCCCGGCGGGCGCTGGAGATCGGTCTGATCTCGCAGGTCGCCGCACCGGCCGACCTTAAGCGCGACGCCGATGCGCTGGCGGCACGGATCCTGGCGCTGAAGCCGGCCGCGGTCCGGCGGTGCAAGGAATTCTTCCAGATCGTGCAGCAGAACACCTTCGACCAGAACTGCCGTCTGGCCGTCGAAGCGCTCACCGTCGGCAGCTTAGCAACGCTTGCAGGGGGAAACGACCATGGCCACGGTGAACGCGGGGGCACGCCTCGATAGGCTGCCGATCTCGTCCTTCCATCGCCGCATCATGTGGTTGATCGGCGCCGGGATGTTCTTCGACGGCTTCGATCTGTACCTGCTGGGCCCGGTCCTCGGCGCGATGATCAGCACCAAGTTCGCGGTTCCCGCCCAGGCGCCGCTCTTCGTGTCGGCGACCTTCATTGGCATGACCTTGGGGGCCTTGCTCACCGGCTTCGTCGGCGACCGCTTCGGCCGGCGCTTCACCTACCAGACCAACCTCGCCCTGTTCGGCGTGGCCTCGCTCGCCGGCGCGTTCTCCACCGACATGAACATGCTGATCGCCTGGCGGTTCATCATGGGTGTGGGCCTCGGCGCCGAGATCGTCGTTGGCTACGGCACGCTCACAGAATTCGTCCCGCCGAAGACCCGCGGCCGCTGGCTCGGCTGCATGGCGCTGATCGTGGTGGCCGGCTTCCCGGTGACCGCGATCGTCAGCAATTTCCTGATCCCTAGTTTCGGGTGGCGGGCGATGTTCGCGATCGCGGGCATCGGCGCGCTGGTCGTGTGGTACCTGCGCAAGGCCTTGCCGGAATCGCCGCGTTGGCTGGAGTCCCAGGGCCGCGTCGACGAGGCCGAGGCGCTGATGCGCGAGATCGAGCAGGAGGCGTCGGGCGGACAGCCCCTGCCGCCGCCGGCGCTGCCGCCGGCCGTGACACCCTCGAGCAGCCTTAGCTCGCTGCTGACGCCCGCACTGCTGCCGCGGCTGATCGTCGGCAGCGTCGTGCTGGTTGTCATCAACACGCTGATCTTCGGCTTCGTCACCAACATGCCGACTTTCTTCGTCCAGCAGGGCCGCACCCTGGGCTCCTCGCTCGGCCTCAACATGTTCATCTCGCTGGGCTCGCTGCCGGGCTGCCTGATCGGCGCCTGGGGTGCCGATTTGTGGGGCCGCAAGCCGATGATCATCGCCGCGTCGTTGCTGGCGATCGTGGCCGGGGTGACGTATTCGATGGTGACGGCGCCCGTGCTGGTGATCCTCGCCGGCCTCGGCCTGATCGTGCCGACCTACATTCTGACCGCGATCCTCTATGGCGTGTACACGGCCGAGATCTTCCCGACCGAGGTGCGGCTGCGCGCCAACGGCATCTGCAACTTCTTCGGCCGCGGGGTCACCGTCATCAGCCCGTTCATCATCTTTCCGGTGTTCAAGGACTACGGCGTCCAGGGCGTGCTCGCCCTGATGATCGGGCTGCTCGTCATCCAGATCGTCGTCGTGGCCCTCTGGGGTGTCGAGACGCGCCAGCGGGCCTTGGAGCAGGTGGCACCCGGCGAGGCCGACGCCGCGGCGAAGCCCCGCACCGCCGCCGCTTAGAACGAGCGCCGCAATCTTTCTCCGTCACCCTCGGGCTCGACCGGCTCGACCCGAGGGTCCATCGCGACGCGGCGCCATGGATTGCCGGGTCAAGCCCACGGCAATGACGGAAGCGAGAGCCATTGTCCTCTGTCCGGTCGACAGCTTAGAACGCGAGGCCGAATACCTCGTTCAGGCCGCGCCGGCCGGAGGGCGTGATGGTCAGCGCCCGGCTGTTGCGCATGCGCGCCGTCCAGCCGAGCTGCTCGCAGCGCCCGGCGAGCGCCGCTCCGACCGCGCCGCCGATATGGGTGCGCCGCTCGCTCCAGTCGAGGCAGGCGCGGCAGAAGATGCGCTTGCGGCGCTGGGCGGTGTCGAGATCGACGCCGAACTCGCGCAGGAAGCGGACCCCGGGCTCGGTGATCTCGCCGGTCTCGTCGGTGATCACGATGTGGCCGCGGGTCTGCAGCGTGTCGGCGAGGCCGACGCCGAGCCGGCCGGCGATGTGGTCGTAGCACATGCGCGCGGCGCGCATCGGCTCGTCGAGGCGCGAGGCCGGGCGATGGCGCGGCGGGCCGTGCGCGGCCACCGCCATGATGCTCTCCAGCATCTGGGCGATCAGCGGCGTCGTGAGCCGGTAGTACCGGTGGCGGCCCTGCTTCACGACGGTGAGCAGCCGCGCGTCGGTGAGCTTGGCGAGGTGACCGCTGGTGGTCTGCGCGGTCACGTTCGCGGCGTAGGCGAGCTCCTTTGCGGTCAGGGCGCGGCCGTCGAGCAGCGCGCACATGATGTTGGCACGGGCCGGATCGCCGACCAGCGCCGCGACCTCCGCCAAGTGGATGCCGAAATCCATGCCCTCAATTTAGTACGCGCGGCGCGGCCGTGCACGGCTCGACGCTACGGCGGCGGCCGTAGCGTCCGGCGGCGACACGTCGCTGTCCCGGGCCCATGTTCTGGGGATGCCGGAGGACACCGATATCATGTCAACCAAAGCCGCAATCCCGCGGCTCGGGAGCCCCACCGCTCGCTTCGGCGAGCGTCTGCAATCCTGGATCAGATCCGTACGCGAATATCGGCAGCAGCGCCGCGAGCGCGACCAGCTGCTGGCGCTGAGCGACCGCGAGCTGCGCGACATCGGCCTCAGCCGCGTCGACGCAATCCGCGAAGCGACGAAGCCGCTGCGCACGTTCTCTTTTCGTCATGCCCGCGAAAGCGGGCATCCAGAAAATTCAACCACGGAGACACGGAGAGCACCGAGGTGAAGAGGAGAGTTCTACCTCCACCTCTTCTCCGTGATCTCCGTGCCTCCGTGGTGATTCTTTCGGATGCTATCTGCCGCGCAGGGTCGGGCGCACCTGGTCGAGGATTTTCTTGAAGCCGGCGCGCCACCCCTCGATGCGGTGATGGCGCCGCACATGCTCGCGCGCCGCCTGGCCGAGCCGCCGGCGCCGGTCCGCGTCGGTGACCAGCTGCTCCATGGCCCGAAACAGGTTGCCGGCAAAGTCGCCGAGCTTCTGGCCGAACATGGGCTGGAAGGTCTGGTGCAGGAAGCCGATCTCGTCGTACCACGCCGTCTTGCCGCGCCGACCTTCGACGACGATTCCGGTCTGGTCGTGGCTGACGAATTCGTCGTTGCCTGGCGCGTCCGACACGACGACTGCCAGGCCGCAATACATGGCGCGCAGCACCGACAGCGCGTGCAGGCCCACCGACGGGATCAGGAACACGTCGGATGCCATCATCAGATCGACCAGCTCGTCGTCGCTGACTCGGTGGTCGATCAGGTGCAGATTGGGAACCTGCCGGACGAACTGGGCGAAGCCTTCGCCGTAATGCGACACCGGCAGGGTCGACAGCATGATCAGGCGAGAGGCCGGGTGCTTCGCCACCAGCTCGATGAACGCCCCGATCACGTCGGCGCCGCCGCGCAGGATGAAGCTGCCCTCCTGCTGCGACCACGAGTTGGTGAACAGGAACGTCGTCCCCGGGGCCTGGCTGCGGCTGCCCTGCCGCTCGGTGATCTTCTTGGTCGCGGCCGAAGAGAACTCGACTCCGAGCGGCACGTGGTGGACTTTGTCGGCGAGCTTCGGGCTGTCGAACAGCACCGGCAGGAAGTCGCGGCTGTGCGTGAGGTGCGAGAGCACGGCCCGGCACGCCGGCGATTCCAGCAGATACTTCACCATCCGGTAGGCGGGGAGGTCGCGGATATGCACGTCGGCCGAGGTGCCGTGCCAGACGAACGGCGCGAACAGCGTGATCAGCTCCTCGACATGCAGGATCCACGGCCTGATGCCTAAGGTCAGCGGGGCGGTGTGCAGGAAATGGAGGTCGCACGGGGCCAGCATCATCGCCTGGGTCTGCAGGCCGCGCGACACGATGAATTCCTCGATCATCTCGGTCGACGGCGTCGGCGTCTGGGCGCGCAGCGCCTGGCGGAACGCGTCGGCCGCGGCGTTGGCGCGGCGGATATTGGCCGCATCGGCCGGCGACAGGGTGAAGTCGAAGCTGTAGCCCGGATAATCGGCGACCAGGCTGCCGGGTAACGGATGGTCGCCGTTGAACCGGAGGAGCCCCGGCGCGTTCCACGGCACGCCGACTCGGATATCATCCATGCGCGCACTGTAGCCCGACAGGTCGCCTTTAGGTAGCGCTGCGGCGGAGAGCGGAACGGCCGGCGGCGCCGCCAGTGTTGATCGGGCAGGCGGTCGAGGAGGTCGCGATGAGACAGCACTCTTTTGGAGCCACCAGGCGGAAGGTGCCGGTGATCGGCCAGGGCACCTGGTACATCGAGAGGAACCCGAGCGGCGGCGTGGCGACCCTGCGGGTCGGCCTCGACCTCGGCATGACCCATATCGACACCGCGGAGATGTACGGCTCCGGCCGCGCCGAGGAGATCGTCGGCGAGGCGATCGCCGGCCGGCGCGATGAGGCGTTCCTGGTGTCCAAGGTGCTGCCGCAGAACGCGTCGCGCCCGCGGCACCGTCGCCGCCTGCGAGGCGTCGCTGCGGCGGCTCAAGACCGATCGGCTGGACTGTTATCTGCTCCACTGGCGCGGCAATTATCCGCTCGAGGACACATTCGCCGCCTTCGAGGAGCTCCGCAGCGCCGGCAAGATCCTCGCCTGGGGGGTGAGCAATTTCGACGTCGACGATCTCGTCGACGCGCTGGACGTGGCCGGCAACGGCAAGATCGCCTGCAACCAGGTGCTTTATCACCTGCGCGAGCGGGCGATCGAGCATAAGGTCCTGCCGTGGTGCGAAAAGCACGCGGTGGCCGTGGTGGGCTACGGCCCGTTCGGCCACGACGATTTCCCGGCCCCGAACACGCCGGAGGGCCGCGTGCTGGCGGCAATCGCGGCGGTGCACGACGCGACACCGCGCCAGGTGGCGCTCGCCTTCCTCACCCGGAAACCGCCGCTGTTCACGATCCCGAAAGCGTCGAGCGTCGAGCACGCATCGGAGAACGCCGGGGCCGGCGACCTCGTGCTGACCAGGGCCGAACTGGCGGTCATCGAAGCCGCCTTCCCCCTCGGCCCCCCGCGCGCTTTGCCGATGCTGTAAAGGCCGGCGTTTCGCCGGCCCGCAGGCTACGGCTGCGACCGCAGCCGCGCGCGCTTATGCGCGCGGAAGCCAAGCGACGCGGCAGGCACAATCGCGCAACGCGATTTGCCGGCGTCGCGCCCGGCGCTTGAGGGGCTAAGCAATCGTGCGCACGATGCCGCCTTCGACGCGCAGTGCCGCTCCGTTGGTGGCCGAGGCCTGCGGCGAGGCGACATAGACCACCATGTTGGCCACTTCGTCGACCGTGGCGAAGCGCTGCAGCAGCGAGGTCGAGCGGTGTTCCTTGACGAACGTCGCCGCCACCTGGTCGGCGGATTTTCCGGACGCCTTCCCCACTTGCTCGAGGAACGTCTCGACGCCGTCCGAGCGCGTCGGGCCCGGCAGCACGCTGTTCACCGTGACCGCGGTGCCGGCGGTCAGCTCGGCGAGGCCGCGCGCGATGGCAAGCTGGCCGGTCTTGGTGAAGCCGTAATGGATCATCTCCTTCGGGATGTGCAGCGCCGATTCCGACGAGATGAAGATGATCCGGCCCCAGTTCCGCGTCAGCATCGCCGGCATGTACCCGCGCGACAGCCTGACACCCGACATCACGTTGGTCTGAAAGAACCGCTCCCAGTCGTTGTCGGTGATTTGGGAGAAGTCCTTGGGCTCGAAGATGCCGGCGTTGTTGACGAGGATGTCCACGGACGGCACCGCCTTCAGGATCGCCGCACAGCCGGCGGCGTTCGACACGTCGCCGCTGGCCGGCCGGATATCCGCCTCCGGCAGTTCCTTTTTGAGCTGGGACACGGCGGCGTCGACGCTCGCCGGCTTGCGGCCGTTGACGAACACGCGCGCCCCGGACGCGGCCAGGCCGCGCGCGATCGCCCGGCCGATGCCGGAGGTCGAGCCGGTCACCAGGGCGGACTTGCCGCTGAGATCGATCTTCATGGGGAGGTCCTCGAGGGGTTCGGCCGCCGCTGCGGCCACCGGTCCATCTAGGCGCCCGCAGATGCTAGCTCAAGAGACCGGCGACCGCACGGCTTCCTGGGCCGGCCGCATGCTGAGCGCAAGCAGGCTCGAAAACAGCAAGAACAGCACGCCCGCGGCGACCGCCAGCGACCAGTGGACGCCGATCATCGCGCCCACCACCCCGATGGTGAGGCCGCTGAAGGCGCGCAAGCCGAGTGCGGCCATGCTGTACATGCCGATCACGCGGCCGCGGATCGCCGGCGGGGCGTGGAGCTGCACCAGGGTCTGCGCCATCGCGTTGAACGAGAGCTCGAGGAAGCCGGCGGCGAACAGCAGGACGAGCGCCAGCGGATAGGCCGCGGTCCAGGCGAAGCCGCCTATGACCAGGCACCACAAGATGGCCAGAATGAACGCGGTGCGCGGTCGCGGGCTCAGCAGGCCGCGGCTCTCCAGCACCAGGCCGGCGGTGAGCGCGCCGGCCGCGTCGGCCGCCAGCAGCATCGAATAGAAGATGCCGGCATCGCCGTGGCCGAGGTCGTGCGCGAATTCGGGAAGCTGCGGCTGATAGCCGTTGCCGATGACCAGCGCGTAGCCGCCCGACAGCACCATCATCGACATGATGGTGCGGTTGCCGGCGACCTCGCGCAGGGTCTGCACGATGTCGCCAAAGCCGCGCATCGCCCGCGCGGCCGCGGCTGGTGCCGTGCGGAAGCGCGGCCCATACGGGGCGCGCCACAGCCAGAGCAGCAGCGGCAGATAGATCGTGACGTTCAGCAGCAGCCCATAGGCCGGGCCGAACACGAGCAGGATCGCGCCGCCCACCGCCGGTCCGGCGAGCAGGCCGAGATAACGCGCCGTCGCGTTCAGGCGGATGGCGCTCTGCAGTTGCGTCGGGCCGACGATGTCGTGCAGCAGCAACTGGCCGGGCGGCCCCCATAACACGCTGCCGACGCCGTGGATTGTGAGCAGCGCCACCGCGTGCCACATCTGGAGGCTGTCCGTCATGAACAACAGCCCCCAGCCCAGCGAGGCGGTCATGAAGCACAGCATGCCGATCTGGATCAGCCGGCGCGGATCGACGCGGTCGGCCAGGGCGCCCACCGAGATGCCGAAGAAGAGCATCGGCAGCCAATGCGAGATCACGGCGAAGCCGCCCAGCGCCGGCGCGTGGAACTTCTGGAAAATGATCCAGTAGCTGATCACGTGCTCGATGCTGTCGGCCATCATGGCGGTGGCCGAGGCGAAGAAATAGGCGCGAAATCCGGGGTGCCGAAGGGCCGCGAAGGACGGAGCGTGTCCGGCTGCCGGGGCTCCGCCGCGGGCGGAGCCCGAGGCCTGGCCCGAGGTCTGGATAGTCACGTGTGCTGCCTTCTGTGTAGGGGGCGCAAGATAACTTGCAGGATGTATGCCGGCCAGGGGGTCCTGGTCCGCGGGTTCTGAATAACCGGAGCCACGGAGTTCACCGAGTCGGGAAAGTCCTTCCTTCGGAGCGACAGGGCGAGCTTGAAATTATGCACGGCGCGCCGGATTTCGGGCGCCGGCCCGCCGCCATAGGCGCGGCTGATCGCCTCGAACCGGGCCAGGACCTCATCGAGGGTGGCGCGGTTTTCGGCCAGGAAGTTCCGTCCGGCGTCGGTGATGGCGTAGAGCTTCTTGCCGCCCTCCTCGGTCGCGGCGACCCCGGCATAGCCCAGCTCTTCCAGTAGGGTCAGGGTGGGGTAGATCACGCCCGGGCTCGGGCTGTACATGCCGCCGAAATGGTCTTCGATCGCCTTGATGATTTCGTAGCCGTGGCGCGGCTTCTCGGCCAGCAGATGGAGGATCACAAAGCGGAGGTCGCCGCTTTCGAAATGCCGCCGGCCGAAGCCCCGGCCCATGCGGCCGCGCTGGCCGAACGGGCCGCGTCCAAATGGCTCATGCGCGAAGCGCCGGCGTCCGTGGTGATCGCCTAAGTGGTTGCAACGCATCTCATTTTCTCCTGAAGGATTACGATATATCTTAAGATATATCTTAGAAGCATCAGAGTCAAGTCTGGGTCAGGTGACACGTAAGGGAACCTATTAACCTTTGCGGGGTTTTGTCGTTGTAATCAGTGCGATTTGGCCTGAGCGGATCGCCTGGAAGGGACTTTCACCACCGTCGCACGTGCACGCTATGCAGAAATCCGACGACTACCGAGACAACGCCCGCCGTCTCCGCGTTCTGGCCCATGGCAAGCCGCCGCGGATCCGCCAGGAGCTGCTCGACATCTCCGAGCAATACGAACGGATGGCCGATCAGATCGACCTTATCGCCAAGCCGCTGATGTCGTGGCCGGACGAGGCGTCAGCGCCAGCCGAGGCCCCGCGGGGGAGCCACTCGCGACGCTGAAGGTGCTGCGTCCGGCGGGGCGCCCTGCGTGTGCCGGACCATGATCCACAGGCCGCCGAGACCCAGGACCGCGAGCAGGGTCAGGACCCAAGGCCCGGCGATTTGCGCGAGATCGATCGCCATGTCCGTGCTTCCCCCTCCCGCGCATCAGCGAACGTTCGTTCACCGCATCACGCTAGCGCAAGATCAGGCTAGCGCAACACTTCGGCCGCACGGCTGCGGGAAATACTTGAGACCGGCGTTGGCAAACACCTAGGAAAAACCTGCCGGCGCGTACGTTTGTAGGATTCGCCGGCGCCGACCGGCGCTCAATGCGTCTCATCCGTGTCCCTCGAGCGCGATCCGCCCTGCCGCTCGGCTGCCTTCTCGGTGGCTTCCACGCCTGCCCAAGCCTCCTGGGCCAGATCCTTGACCGAGCCGGACGCTTGCTTCCCGCGCTTCATCCGCGAGGTGCTGCCCGCCGCGCGCGCGCCTGGCGAGCGGCGGCTGGTGTTGGTGCGGCTGCCGGTGCCACTGGCGCCAGCTTTCCTGGTTAGCGCCATTGCTTAGTCTCCTTGCTGAGCCTGATGCGAAAACCGCCTAGCTCGCCGACTGTTCCGTCGCCGCCGAAAATGCCCATCTGCCGGCGTCAGATGATGCACACGGGCTCAAACGTGCTCCGTGGCCGGTGGCCGTTCCTCCCGCACAATGTTTGAGCGTTCCGGATTGCCGCCGATGGTGGCCCGTTGCTGCGCCGGCTAATCGCGCCTGCGCCGTGAGTTGACCTAGTGGCGCCGCTTTCGTACCAATGCGCAAGAGAGGTTGAATGCACACCGGGCTCATCGCACGCTGGTTTGGCCGCGGCTCCCCGCGACGGCGGCCGCGCCTCAGCGAGCGGCTCTTCAACCGCTTTGCGCTGATCTATTACGGGCGCAATCTCGCGCTCGATCTGCAACTCGCGGCCAAGCGGGAGAGCGTGAAGTACATCCAGCGCCACATGCGCCAGGCCATGCTGGTGCGCGACCGCTGGGACCTGCTGGATTTCGCGCTGTCGAGAGCGCCGGCCGAGGGCATGATCCTCGAATTCGGCGTCGAGCGCGGCGACAGCCTCCGGCATCTCTCCCGGCGGACCGATCGGACCGTCCATGGCTTCGACTCGTTCCAAGGCCTGCCCGAGGATTGGCACGGCACGTTCGAGAAGCGCGGCAAGTTCTCGACCGCCGGGCGGCTGCCGGCCGTCCCCGACAATGCGCGACTGCATGTCGGCTGGTTTTCGGATGTCCTGCCGGATTTCCTGGCGCGGCATAACGAGCCGGCGGCCTTGGTTCACATCGATTGCGATCTCTATTCCTCGAGCAAGGCCGTGCTCGATCTGCTGGCCGACCGTCTGGCGCCGGGGTCTGTCATCGTGTTCGACGAGTACTTCAACTATCCGAACTGGCAGGAGCACGAGTTCCGTGCGTTCCAGGAGTTCGTCGACGGGCGTCAGCGTAAGTACGAATATCTCGCCTTTGCCGCCAAGAACGGCCACGTGGCGGTTCGCCTGATCTGATCGATACGCCCGACCCGGCGCCGCAGGTCGATGCGGCCGCCGGCGCCGCGGCGAGGGTGCCGAGCTCCCGACCTGGCCGGGCCGGTCTTATGTCGGCTCGCCGCTTTTTCCGCCGCGCCGCGCGTCGCTGAGGTGCACCAGGTTGCTCGCCGGCGGGGCGTCCCGCGAGAGCATCTTCGCCGTCGCCCGGCTGAGCTCCGCGATCGTGTAGGGCTTGCGCAGCACCGGGAACTCGGTTTCCGCCGAGCCCGCCGCCTCGCTATAGCCGGTGACCAGCATGATCGGCAGGTCCGCATGGCGGGCGCGAATGGCGCGCGCCAGGCCGAGCCCGTCCATCGACCCGGCCATCACGATGTCGCTGATGACGAGGTCGAAGGGCGGCCGTTGCCGCTCGATCGCCTCGAGCGCCGCCGATGCGTCGGGGCTCACGTCCACCCGATAGCCGAGCTCTTCCAGCATGGTGCGCGTCACGTCGACGACGTCCGGGTTGTCCTCGACGAGCAGCACGGTCTCGTGGCCGGCGTGCGCCGCCGGCCCCGGCTCGCTCGGGCCGGATCGCACGGCGGCGTTGGCTCGCGGCAGATAGAGCGTGATGGTCGTGCCGCGGCCGAGCTCGCTCGTGATCGTGACCGTGCCGCCCGACTGATGGGCGAAGCCGTGGACTTGCGACAGTCCGAGACCGGTGCCCTTGTCTTTCTGCTTGGTCGAGAAGAACGGGTCGAACACCTTGGGCAGGATGTCGGGGGCGATGCCCGTGCCGGTGTCCGTGATCGCGAGCGACGCGTACTCGCCCGCGAGTCCCGCCGGGGTGTCCTCGGCCCGCAGCTGGACGTTCTGGGCGACGATACTGACCGTCCCGCCCTGCGGCATCGCATCTCTCGCATTCAGGGCGATGTTGACGAGGGCCAGCTCGAACTCGCTCTCGTCGATCTCGACCGGCCACGTGTCGGGTGCCACCGCGACGGTGAGATTCGCCGCCGATCCGGCGGAGCTCGCCAGCAGGGCGCGAAACGAGCTGAGCCGCTCGCCGAGATCGACGACCACGGGATGGAGCGTCTGACGGCGGGAAAAGCTGAGCAGCTGGCGGGTCAGCGATTCGCCGCGGCTCGCCGCCCGCTCGATGGCGTCCAGCGACCGCCGGCCGGCGGGCTCGTCGGCGATCAGCTTCTTCAGCGTCTGCAGATGGCCGTTCACGATCATCAGCAGGTTGTTGAAGTCGTGGGCGACACCGCCGGTGAGCTCGCCCAGCGCCTCCATCTTCTGCGCCTGGTTGCGCTGCGCCTGCGCCCGTTGCAGCGCGATGTCGGCGTTGCGCCGCTCCGTGACGTCGCGGGTGATCTTGGCAAAGCCGATCAGCCTGCCGCGTTCGTCGCGGATCGGATCGATGATGACGCTGGCCCAGAACAGGCTGCCGTCCTTGCGCACCCGCCAGGTTTCCGCCTCGAACCGGCCTTCGTGCTCGGCCGTGCGCAGCCCGCGGGCGGGCACGCCGGCGGCGCGCTCCTGGTCGGTATAGAAGCGCGAGAAGTGCTGCCCGATGATGTCGTCGGCGGTGTAGCCCTTGATCCGCTCGGCGCCGGCGTTCCAGCTCATGACATTCCCGTTCGGGTCGAGCATGTACAGCGCGTAGTCGGTGACCCCGCGGACGAGCAGCCGGAACTGGCGCTCGCTTTCGCGCAGCGCCTCCTGGGCCGCCCGGCGCTCCGTGATGTCGCGGGTGATCTTGGCGAAGCCGATAAGCTCGCCGGACTCGCCGCGGATCGGATCGACGACGACCGACGCCCAGAACCGGCCGCCGTCGTTGCGCAGCCGCCACCCCTCGCCCTCGTAGCGGCCCGCGCGCGCGGCTTGCTCGAGGGCGCGCGCCGGCAGGCCCGCCGCGCGGTCTTCCCTGGTGTAGAAGCGCGAGAAATGCTGGCCGACGATCTCGTCGGCCGTATAGCCCTTCAGCCGCTCGGCGCCGGCGTTCCAGTTGGTGATCGTGCCACTTGGGTCGAGCATGTAGATGGCGTAGTCCACGACGCCGTCGACGAGCAGGCGGAAGCGCCGTTCGCTGTCGTGCAGGGCCTCCTGGGCCGCCCGGCGCTCGGTGATGTCGCGCGCGATCTTGGCAAATCCGAGCACCTCGCCGCCCGGCCCGTGCACCGCGTGCACCACGGCGAGCGCCAGGAACCGGCTGCCGTCCTTGCGCACCCGCCAGCCCTCGGTTTCGCAGCGCCCGGCCCGCCTCGCATCCTCCAGGGTGCGCTCGGGCACTCCCTGCGCCCGGTCTTCCGGCGTGAAGAAGATCGAGAAATGCCGGCCGGTGATTTCAGCGGAGCCGTAGCCCTTGATCGCCTCGGCGCCGGCGCTCCAGCTGGTGACGAACCCCCTGGGGTCCAGCATATAGATGGCGCAGTCGGTGAACGCGTCGACCAGCAGCCGCAGGCGGCGCGCGTCGGTCAAGCCGAGATCTGCGACATCGTTCCTCGGCTGCTCGCCGCGGTCTTTCATGACGGACGCCCGTTGCCTCGGTGACTTGCCCCCCGCGTCACGGCGGTCACTTTCCTGACCCCCGGGAGCAATTTATACTGGCGGACGTTATGTAGCCACACTGCGTCGGCTTGGGGAGCGGGATGCGCACCACGACAAAAATTAATTGGCGGGAGGAACCTCCCGTCGCGTCCGGAGTTCTGTATCAGTTAAGCTCCGCCCCGGGGGACGACGACGATAGCGACGCCGCGGACAAGCCGCAGGCGTCCGCGTCGCCGGGTCGCGAGGATTTGCCCTACAAGGTGGAGCTTTGGGATGCCGCGAAGGCATCCATCGAGCAGGTGCTGGCCGTCACCCGCAACGGTAGCATAGGGTACGCCGCGTTTTATGAGGCGACCCGTCAGTTCCCCAGTCGTTATATAACCCTGCGGCACAAGGGCCGGGTCTTATCCCGTTGGAACGGGCCGACGCATTGAGGTGAGGGCGCCGCTGGCAGCAGCGGTGGGGGGATCGATGGCCCACGGCGGGCAGCACAAGTCCAAGGACGGGGACGGTCCGGCTGGCCAGTCCGGCAAGCTGCCCTATTGCGTCGAGCTTTGGGATGCGTCTGGCCAGTCCGTCGAGCGGGTGCTGGCGCGGGCTGTCAGTGCCGAGCTGGCGCGCGCGATCTTCAAGGCGGCGTGCACCGAGCATCCGGCGCGGCGGATCACGCTCAGGCGCGGCACCAAGGTGATCTCCGACTCCAAGGACCCAAGCTGATCTCCGACTCCAAGGACTAGGGCAGCGCTCGCCCGATCGCCCCGGCGATCACGTCGCTCGGATAGTGAAAGCCGACATAGATCCACGGCAGCAGGCCGGCACGACCGTCCAGAACCGGCGTGTTACGCCTTGGCCGCTTTGGGTGCCGCGACTTTTTGCCGGCGCAGCTCGCGCTCCCGGCGCTTGCGCCGTTGCGTGCCTTTGCGATGAGCCTTTTTCATGGTCTTCTCCTGTCGGTTCGTCGCCCCGGTCGACGTCGAGCCCGGCGGCGGCAGGTTGTACACCGCCCAAGCCGACCTCGCCAAGGGACTGCTGTCCTCCCCTACGGGATCTCCGACATCAGGGTGGTGACGCCGCCGGTGGCAAACTTGGGCAGGTCCGCCACGACCTTCTGGGCCTCGGGGGTCGCCAGCACGCTCTGGAGGTGCGGGATGCTGTCGAACCACAGCTCGCCGATGCGATAAAACGGCGCCTCGCCGTCGGCGGGGGCGATCACCTTGGAGAACTCGGCGCGCCTGATCCCTTGCATCTGCGCCGCCAGGGGCAGATGGACCGAGGCATAGTAGCGCTCGAAGGCCGCCGGATCGGCGGGGTGGCCGTACAGCAACGTCAGTTTGATCATAGGCTCTCCTGTGTTCGGGCCGGGCGCCGCCTGCGCAGTGGATGACCAATAGGCTATTATTGGCGCCCAGAGTTAGTCACCGACGATTTTTCGGAAGCTTTTCGGACCCGTCGTGATGGTGATGAGCCGGGCTTACGAAATCATCGAGCATAGCCATGACGTCGTGATCGTGGCGCCGGCGGCACGCGTCGCTGGATGACGCCGGCCGCGTCCGGCTCGACTACCGGCCGGTCCACCTGCAGCCGCTGTCGAACGAGGTCTCCTCGATCCCGCCAAAGGAGCGCGTGTACTGAGGCGGCGGCATCCCCGATTGGGAAACGGGCTCAGTGCTTTGCTGTCAGGCAGTTTCCGTTTCGACGGTTGGCTGCGTGGACACGTCATCGAGCAGCGACCCGATCAGCTGGAGCAATGCCTGATGCTCGGGACCCTGCCCCCCTCGGCTGAGAAACGAGCCGACATCGATCAAGGTCGTTCTGCCCCCGGACGAAATGTTCGGCTCATGCCTGATTGCGACCCGGCTCGCCGCCGTCTCGCGGACCAGCGACCACCGGTCACCATTTGGACTGCTGTAGAGCTCGCGCATCTGCATATCCCGCTCCTCCAACGCTGAAGCTGATGTCCTCGATAGGCCAACGCGGGCGCGGGAGCGGAGTTCCGACCGGTTCAGGCTGCCGCTTTGCGGCGCTGCGCCTGCAGCCAGAATTGGCAGAATTGGGGTCAGAGTGAGGTGGCGTTCACCGCGGCAGCGCAATTCTTCGATAGCTGAACGCCTCCGCGATGTGGATGCGCGCGACCGCCCCATCCGCAACCGGACATCAGCTTTCGATGAGGTCCCGGATCTTGGCGCCGAACGTGATGAGGTCGAAGGGCTTGGTCATCATGTCCATCCCCGGTGGGAGAGCGGCGCTGCGGACGGCGGTGCCCTCGGCGTAGCCGCTGACCAACAGCACCTTCAGGCCCGGCCGGAGCCGGCGCGCGATCCCGGCTAGCTGACGCCCGCTCATGTTCGGCAAACTCAGGTCGGTGACGAGCAGATCGATCGGCAGAGCGGATTCAAGAAGCGGGAGTGCCATTCGCGGATCCGACGCCTCGGCGGAGCGATAGCCGAGCTCGTGAAGCAGCTCCGCAATCGACGAACGCACGCTCGCATCATCCTCCACCACCAGCACCGTTTCGCCCCGTCCGTGCGCGCAGACGTCGGGCACCTTGTGCCGCCGCTCTGCATCTTCCATTGCGCGAGGCAGGTAGAGTTTAACCGTGGTGCCGTTGCCGACCTCGCTGTCGATTGTAACGTGCCCGCCTGACTGATTGACGAAGCCGTGGATGATCGACAGGCCGAGACCGCTGCCCTGGCCGATCGGTTTTGTCGTAAAGAACGGATCGAACGCCTTCGCGATCACATCGGCGGGCATGCCACGTCCTGTGTCCGACACGCTGATCACCACGTAGTCGCCTGCGTGCGCCTGGGTCCCGTCGAAATACGTATTCGCCGTCTCGATGGTCAGCTGGCCGCCCTCGGCCATGGCATCGCGGGCGTTGATCACAAGATTCAGGATCGCGCTCTCAAGCTGATTGGCATCGGTCGGCGCCGGCCAGAGACCGGCCTTCAGCATCGTCTTGAAGGTGGTGTTATCGTCAAGCGTCTGCCGAAGCAGGTCGTCCATGCTGGTGATCAGGACGTTGACGTCGACGGGCTTGATGTCGAGTGGATGCCGCCGCGCGAAGACCAACAGCCTGTTGATGAGCGCGGCGCAGCGCTTCGCCGATGTCGAGGCAGTGTATACGAAGCGATGAAGCCCGTCGGTGCGACCCGCGTCCAGACGGCGCCGCAACAGGTCGAGCGAAGCTTTTATTCCGGTGAGCAGGTTGTTGAAGTCGTGCGCGATCCCCCCGGTGAGCCCAGGGCCTGCATCTTTTGGGCCTGGTGCAACTCCTCGCGGAGCTGCGCGCGCTCGTCCTCGGAGCGCTTTTGCGCGCTCAGATCTTGAAAGCAGTTGACGGCACCGATCAACGTGCGGCTCCCGTCAAAGAGCGGCGCGATGTTGACCAGAACGGTCACGCGCGACCCATCCGGCTGCTCGATGATCACTTCCTGGTCGCGAGCAGCGTTGCCGGTTCGCAGAACCCGCTCCATCGGCGTCTCGCGGTGGGGCAGGTAGCGTCCGTCGGGACGAAATAGTTTATGCGCTCCGCAGAATTTTTCATCCGTGCGCGCGCTGGTAACGGTGCGGTTCTGAAAACTCCCTCGCGCCCAGTCGGGTTCGTGCGCGCGGTTTTGCCGATCCCGACCGCCGGCCTGGCCACGGCCGTCGCATGTTCGCGCTAGTGGAGGGTCGGCGGCTCGAACTCGGCGACCTCATCGGCCAGCGCCTCGTATTCATGCGCAAGGCGCACGTATTCTTCCTTGAGACCGACGTTCCGGGTCATCGCGGCCGTGCGCAGCAGGTCCATGGCCTGGGCGCGATATCGCTGAAGGCGCGGGTCCTCGGAAGGCATGGTTACCGCCGCATCACCTTGTTCCGAAGCCGGTGGGATTACGCGATTTGGCGCAAAGCGGTCAAGCGGGATAACCCCGAGCCGGTGCGATAGTCGGGGATAAGTCCAGGCATGTGACATCAAAGGCATCACCCGCGTCTTTTGCCGCAACTCGTCAATCCGCTTTGACCGGCTGGCGATCCGGGTCGGTTCGGGCCAACGGGGAGCCGGGCCGGACGCCTTTGGCAAGCCGCAATCCTTCGCCACCCGTTCCGCCGGACCACAGAAACTCAACGCCCGCCCGCTCGAGCGTCTCGGTGATGTCGCGTCTGGTGCGATAGCGGAGCCGTCGATCGCCGACTTCGAAATCCGCGATCGTCTTGCGCGCGACGCCAGCTTCCTCCGCCAGCCTCTTCTGGGTCCAGTTCAACAGGCCGCGAGCCGCCCGGCATTGCGTACCGGAGGCCACGGGTCGTCTGTTGTTCCGCTCGTCGCCGAAAGTTCCGGGCACTGACATGGCGCTCTCTCCCTGGGTTCTTCTTCTGGTCGCGAGCCCGCCGGTTGCCGATGGCGTCGGGTACTGAACTGATGATCACCTCATTCAAGGACTCGTGGCGTCGGTGGATGGAACGCGCGTTATCCACGGGCGGCCACTGGAGAAACTGAAAATATCGAAAGACGCTCCAGACTTTTTGAACGTGAATTTCGCGACGCAGGCTGGCTGCACAGATCCAGCGTTTTTGCGTGAACAGTGCTTTTTGGCGCGATGCGCTTAACGCTCGGAAAGCTCATTTTCACCTCGGCAGCGCAATCCTGCGATAGCTGAGCGCCTCGGCGATGTGGATGCGCGCCACGGTCGCGGCACGGTCGAGGTCGGCCAAGGTGCGCGCGACGCGCAGCACGCGGTGATAGCCGCGCGCGGTGAGCTTCAGGCGGTCGGCGGCGTCGGTGAGCAGCTTGCGGCCGGCGGACTCGGGCGCGGCCAGCTGCTCCAGGAGTTCGCCGTCGAGCTCGGCGTTGGTGCGCGGCCGGCGGTCGGCGGCCACGCTCGCCACGCGCTCGCTCCGGATTATCCGCGCTGCGGCGACCCGCGTCGCCACGTCGCTTGAGGATTCGGCGGGCGGCGGCAGGCTGAGATCGGCGGCACTCACCGCCGGCACGTCGACATGCAGGTCGATGCGGTCGAACAGCGGGCCGGAAATTTTCGACTGATACTCGATCGCGCATTTGGGGGCCCGGCCGCAGGCCTGCGACGGGTCGTCGAGGTAGCCGCAGCGGCATAGACGCGTTGCCTTCCTGCCATACGTAAAAGTCTGTTTAAAAACAGAAAGACCGCTTCCATACCCCCGGTTTCCGACCACTTTCGGAGGCCATCTCCGAAAGCGTCGATATGAGCTGGAGCTCCTACAACGGCAAGCGGCCAAGCGACTAGGCGTCGCCGTGAACACGGTCATGGAATGGGAGTTGGATCGGAAAACACCTGAACTGCGGCAATGGCGGCGGATCATCGCGTTTCTCGGATATGACCCCCAGCCAGAGCCCAAAGCCCTCGGGGAGCGCCTGCAGGCAAAATATCGCGAGTTGGGCATCCCCCGGAAGGAGGCTGCCCGCCGGCTCGGGATGGATGAGAACACCCTTCAACGCTACGAGGAGGGGAAATCGAAACCCACGACGGACCGGGCGCGGCGGTTGGTAGCGCGATTTCTTGAGAAGGCGAGTGTCCGCTAAGGCACGAGAACCGGACAGCCGATCGTCACGTTCCATTGTCGCTGCTGTGCCACGAGCGGCCGTCTTATTCGATCACCTCGTCCGCGGTGGCGAGCAAGGTCGGCGGGACGGTGATCCCGAGCGCCTTGGCGGTCTTGAGGTTGATCACGAGCTCGAATTTGGTCGGCTGCACGACGGGCAAGTCGCCGGGCTTGTCGCCGCCGAGGATGCGCGCGACGTAGAGGCCGGCCTGCCGATAGGCCTCGTTGAAATCCGTTCCGTAGCTGAGCAGGCCGCCGTCGTCGACGAACTCTCGCCGATACGAGATCGTCGCCAACTTGTGGCGCAGCGCCGCCGCAACAAGGAGCTTCCGCTGAGCAACGAAGAACGGAGACTCCGCGATCACCAGCCCGGCGGTGCCTTGTCGGACGAGATCGGCAAGCGCGCCGTCGATATCGCTAATCGCTTCCGGGGGTACGACCAGCACACGACGGCCGATCGCGGCGCCGGCCTCTTGCAGCTCGCGGCGCTGCTGCGCCGAATCCGGATAAGCCGGATGGACCAGCGCTCCGATGGCCGCACCGGCGGGCAGCAGCTTATGGAGAAATTCGAGTCGCTTCGTATCGATCTTCCGGCCGAGCATCGCGATGCCGGTGATGTTGCTGCCGGGGTGAGCGAGGCTGGTCACGACCCCGCCTTCGATCGGATCTTGGGCGGTGACAAAGACGATCGGGATCGTCGTCGTCGGCTTGATGGTGAGCGCCGGTCCGTTGTTGCCGGCTGCGACGAGCACGGCGACGCGCCGCGCAATCAATTCTTTGGCGAGGCCGGCCAGCCGCTCGGGATGTCCCTCGGCGGCACGCCTCTCCATCGTGAAATCGCGCCCTTCGACATAGCCCCCCTCAGCGAGGCCGCGCAGCAGTCCGGCCATTCCGTTCTCGGCGCTGGCGGCGTGCAGAAAGCCGATAACCGGCCGGCCATCCTGCTGCGCGGCGGCCGCGAATGACCGCCACACCGCCGCAACGCCCAATCCGATGATGAACTGACGCCGCCTCATTCTATGACCTCGTCGGCGCGAAGCAATGTGGCGGGTTCAAGTTCGAGGCCGAGCGATCGGGCGGCCTTGTTGTTGACGATGAAATCGAACTTCGTAGGCTGTTCGATTGGCAGATCGCCGGGCTTGGCACCTTTCGCGATCTTGTCAATGAACGTCGCCGCGCGACGAAACATTTCGAGAAAGTTCGGGCCGTAACCCGCTAAGCCACCCGCTTTCGCAAAATCAGGCTCGCTCATCGTCGGCAGGCGCTGCATCGCCGCAGCGCCGGCGATGGCGCCGTAGTTGGCGGTGAATAACCCGTCACTGTCCATCACCACCGCTTGGATGCGCTGCTCGGTCATTGCGGAGAAGACCTGCTCGATTTCGCGAAGAGATCTTGCCTTAAATGGCTGGACATCAAGGTTGGACAATCGGGCGAGTCGATCCATGTCGGGAATCTCGAGCTCGGAGATCGGGTTGTCCGGGTTCACCAGGAAGCCGATGCGGCCGATCCTCGGCAGTAAGTCCTTAAACAGCGACAATCGTTTCGCGTTCAGCTCCGGGCTGAAGAAGCTGGAGCCGGTGACGTTGCCGCCGGGCCGCGCGAGACTGGCCACGATTTTCATCGCTACCGCGTCTCCGCTGACCGCCATCACGATCGGCACCGTCGAGGTCGCCTGTTTCGCGGCGCTCGCCCCCGGCGTTCCGTGGGTGACGATCACGTCGACCCCACGGCGGACGAGATCGCCGGCAAGCCCGCTCAGGCGATCGTATCTCCCCTCGGCCCACACAGCGTCGAAGACCAGGTTCTTTCCCTCGACGTAGCCGAGGTCGTGTAAGCCGGCCCGCAGTGCGGCAACGCGGCCGGCATAGCCGGCCTCCGAAGCCGCGCCTAAGAATCCGACATGCAGCGAGCCCGATTGCTGCGCAACGACGCATGTCGGCCAGACGACGATCGAGGCACCGACACCGGCAATGAACTCGCGTCGCCTCATTCTATGACCTCGTCGGCGGTGGCGAGGACATTCGGCGGGATGGTCAGGCCGAGTGCTTTCGCGGTCTTGAGATTGATGATGAACTGAAACTTGGTCGGCGCCTGCACCGGCAAATCGCTGGGTTTGGCGCCCTTGAGGATGCGATCGACATAGGTGGTCGAGCGGCGGAACAGGTCAGGGATATCGAGAGCATAGGTTATCAGTGCGCCGCTCTCGGCTAGCTGACGCGTATTGGCGACGGTCGCAACTTTGTATTTGAGAGCGAGGGAGGTGATCGTTTCGCGGTGCACCTGGGTGAAGATATCACCGAGAGCTAACAGCCCGCCGCGCGGGGGAAGCGCCGCAACGACCGCCTCAATCCCGGCAGCTTCGTGGCACGGCGCGTCGCGCACCGTCACGCCGATAGAGTTGGCGGCGTCTTGCATGGCGCGGACCATGCGGCTGCCATACGGCGCGGTTGCGGGATTGTAGAGAATAGCGACAGCCGTGGCCGGCGGCGTGATCTCGGTGAGCATTTGCAGCTCTTTTGTGTAATTCGGCGGAGTATAGCTCTCGAAGCCTGTTAAGTTGCCGCCAGGACGCGCGATGCTGTCTACGTAGCCCAGCCCGACCGGGTCGCTGACGAGGACGAACACGACGGGAACAGTTTTCAATTGCTGGCGAAGCTTTTCAACTGCTGGATTTCCGCCGGCGAGGAGCACATCAGGCTTGAGCCCAATCAGTTCCGCCGCCTGGCGTTCGGCGAGCGCGGCGTCGGCGCCGTACCAGCGCCAGTCGATCTGCAAGTTGGCTCCTTCTTTCCATCCGAGCACATCAAGCCCCTGCAAGAAGGCGGCTGTATTGTTCTTGCCGAACGCGTCGTTTGGAAGACCTAAGGAGAGGAAGCCGAGGCGCCGCATCCTAGCCTGCGGTTGCGCACGCGCCGCGAGCGGCCACGCCGCTGCGCCACCGAGCAGCGTGATGAACTCGCGCCGCCTCATTCAATCACCTCGTCGGCGAGGGCGAGGAGCGATGGCGGGACCGTCACGCCCAATGCCTTGGCGGTGGCGACATTGACCGCGAGGATGAACTTCGTCGGCTGTTCGACCGGGATGTCGCCAGGCTTGGTGCCGCGCAGAATTTTGTCGACGTACTCCGCCGCTCGGCGGAACAGGTCAGGACGGCTCGGCCCGTAGGCCATCAAACCGCCCGCGGCAATCGCGGCCGTGTTGCTGAACATAGTCGGCAGGCGGGCCCTCAGGGCCAGCGACGAGATGTGACCATAGTTCGAGCCCATCAAGGCGTCGCCGACCACATAGAGTCCATCGGCGGTGCCCTGGATCGACGCGAGCGCGGATGGAATGTCCTCGGGCACCGTCACCGCAGCCATGCTTGTTTCAAGACCAAGCGCACGCGCCGCAGCGGCGCATTTCTCCATTTCTTTCTTGGCAGCGGAATAGCTCACGTTGACGAGGATCGATAATCGGTGCAGGTCCGGCACGACCTCGCGCAACATCGCCAATCGCTTTCCCGCGACATCGGCGCCCTGAAGGGACAGGCCGGTCACATTGCCGCCGGGGCGCGACAGGCTGTCAACGAATCCGCTGCCAAGTGGGTCGATGGCCACCGGGAAGACAATGGGGATGGATGCGGTCGCCAACTTTGCGGCCGGCACGGCATCACCGCCGACAACCATCACGTCAACTTTGCGTGCGACGAATGCGTCGGCGATCGCGCGCGCCTGTTCGTTGTGGCCGTCGGTCCAGCGATAGTCGATGTCGATCGTCCGGTCGGCGCTCCAGCCGAGTTCGCTCAGACGCTGTTCGAAGGCCGCCACTTGCTCGCGCCATGCCGCGGCCGAACTGGTTCCAAGGAAACCGATGACAGGCATCTTGGCCGGCTGGGCGCGTACGCCAAGCGGCGATGCCACCGCTGCGCCTGCCGCCCCTACAATGAATTCGCGCCGGTTCACTCGATCACCTCGTCGGCCCGGGCGAGCACGTTCGGCGGAATATCGATCCCGAGGCTCTTTGCGGTCTTCAGGTTGAGGACGAACTCAATTCGGCGCGGAAGCTCGACGGGAAGATCGGCTGGCTTTGCGCCCTTGAGGATCTTGTCGACGTACTCGGCGGCGCGGCGGAACAGGTCGGAGAAGTCCGGACCGTAGGAGAAGAACCCACCGCTAGCGACGTAACCTTTCGTATTGTGGATCGTCGGCAGCCGTGCTGCGAGCGCAAGCTCGTTGATCTGGACCTGATTGTCGGCGGTCAACGGATCGCCGACGACGTAAAGCGCCTGCACGCGTCCTTTGAGGCCGTTGATGCCCGGTGCCACGTCTTCCGGGCGCCGGATATCGACGGGCACGATTTCAATGGCGAGCTGGCGCGCAGCACCTCGGAGCTCGTCCACCGAGAGCTTGGCCGTGGGGTTGTTGACGTTTGCTAGATAACCAAGCCGGCTGAGAGTGGGGATGATATCGCGCGCAAGACCAAGCCGCTTGCCGGCAAGGTCGGGCTGCTCGTTCGACAAGCCGGTGACATTGCCGCCTGGCCGCGCCAGCGAAGCGACCAGGCCGTCGCCCACGGGATCGGACGCGAGCGGAAAGACGATGGGAATGGCGGTTGTGGCCTTCTTGGCCGCGATAGCGGCTGGCGAGCCGAGAGGCACGATGATGGCCACGTTCGAGCGCGCGACCTCCGCGGCGACATCCGCGTAGCTGCGGCCCCGCGCCCAGCGATATTCGATCGTGATCGTGCGGTTCTCGATCCATCCGAGTTCCCGCAGCCGCTGTATCAATGCGGGAACCCATTCGCTCCAACCGGCGGGCGCGGAGCCCAGGATGGCGACGGTCGGCAGCCTGCCACCCGCCTGATGCGCCCGCGCAACCACTGGCCAAAGCGCCAGAGCGCTCCCGCCGGCGATGAACTCCCGCCGCCTCATTCTATGACCTCGTCGGCGAGAGCCAGCAGCGACGGGGGCACACTCAAACCGAGCGTCTTGGCAGTCTTCAAGTTGATTACGAGCTCGAACTTGCTGGACCGCACGACCGGCAGGTCACCCTGCTTTTCGCCGTGCAGGATCCGCGCGGTATAGAGGCCCGCGATCCGGTAGGCCTCACTCTGGCTGGCGCTGTAACTCATCAGGCCGCCAGCCTGTGCCGCCTCGGTCTGGGTATGGATGGCCGGCAGCTTCTCGTGCGCCGCCAGGGTCAGCACGCGCTCCCGTTTCGAGGTGAGGAACGCGCCGGGTCCGACCAGCAGAGCACCCGCCCCGAGCTGCGCAAACATCGCAAACGCGGCATCGATATCGGTGTCGTTTGCGGCGTCGGCAACGACGAGTCTCCGGCCGATCGCCTGTACCGCCTCTTGCACGGCTGTCCGGTCGATCTCCGTCTCGATGCTGTGTGGGCCCACGAGCATGGCGTAGAGCGCCGTGTCCGGGACCAGCGCGCGCAGCAGCTCGAGCCGTTTCGGGCCCAGCGCGCCGGAGAAGAACGTCACGCCCGTGATGTTGCCGCCTGGCCGGGCGATATTGCTGACGAGCCCTTGCTGAACCGGGTCGCCGCCGTCGGTGAACACGATCGGAACCGCCGTCACCGTCGCCTTGATGGCGAGCGCGGCAACACCGTTCGTGACGATGACGGCCGCCTTCCGCCCGATCAGGTCTGCCGCGAGGTCCGGCAACCGCTTCAGCTGATTGTCCGCATATCGGTACTCCACCTCGACGGTCTGTCCCGCGACGAAACCGCCATCCTTCAGTCCCCCCACAAAGGCGGTGACAAGGCTCTCGAACGGCTGGGCGGGCGTGCTGCGCAGAAAGCCGACGACCGGCCGGCCGCTCTGCTGCGCGTCCGCGGCGAACGGGCGCAACGCAGTTCCAAGGCCCAATCCGATGATGAACTGACGCCGCCTCATTCAATCACCTCGTCAGCGACGGAAAGGAGGCGCGTCGGCACGGTGACACCTAATCGCTTTGCAATCTGCAGGTTGACCAAGAATTGGAATTGAGTCGGCTGTTCGACTGGAATTTCGGCCGGCCGCGTTCCTTTCAAAATTTTGTCTACGAAGCGCGCGGCGCCGCGACAAATCGCCACCATGTCGGGGCCGTACGACATCAGCGCCCCGGCTTCGAACGACTCATGCGACCAGACGCAGAGCGGTAGTTTGTGATCCAGTGCGAGTTGCGCGATCTGCTTTCGCCCAACAAAGAAGAGACCTTCTGGACCGATCATGAGTGCCTTGGCTCCTGCCGCGGCCATCGCGTCGAACGCACCTGGTACCGCTGCCAGGCTCGCAGCCTTAAAAGGTTCGACCGCCACTCCGAGCTGCCGTGCTGCAGCTTCCGCCTGCTCGACGTAAAGGCGGGAAACTTCGGCGTCAGGGTTGATTAGCAAGGCGACCTTTGTCAGGTTTGGCACCACCTCTTTCAGCAGTTGCAAACGCCGTCCGCTAAGTTCAGGCGCGATGCTTGTAAGTCCGGTCGCGTTGCCTCCTGGGCGGGCCAAACTGTCGACTAGCCGCATGCCGACGGGATCTGGAACGAAGACGAAAATGATGGGTATGGTTGCTGTAGCCGTCTTCACATATTGCGACGATGCGGCGCCAATCGCGATTAATATATCGACCGGTATCTGCACGAGCTCGGACGCCATCGCCCGGAAGTGGTCAGGCATTTCATTGGGAAACCGGTGTTCCATGACCACATTACGCCCGTCGATGTACCCGGAATCTGCCAGCGCCCTGTTAAATGCGGAAAAGTAGGGCTCCTCCTGCTCCGAACCCGCCGCGTGCCAAAGCACGCCGATGCGCGGCAGCTTGGTGACAGCCTGGCCTAGTGCTCCAAGTGGCCACGTAACCGCGGCGCTCAGCGCTGCAATGAAGTCGCGACGCCTCATATGCCTCCCCAAGGACCGCTGAGACCGATGTACTGGCTTGTATTGTCTAAGGCCCTCGCATCACCTCTACCTTAAAGTAGACGGGATTCGCCACAGCCGTGTGTGAACCGGTTCACAGCTCACTGGAGCGCGTGCAAGTCGCCGAGTGGGGGTCAGAGTGAGATTAAGGCGCGCTCACCGCGGCAGCGCGATCCGGCGATAGCTCAGCGCCTCGGCGATGTGGATCCGCGCCACCGTCGTCGCGCGCTCGAGGTCGGCGAGCGTGCGCGCCACGCGCAGCACGCGGTGATAGCCGCGCGCGGTGAGCTTCAGGCGCTCGGCGGCGTCGGTGAGCAGCTTGCGGCCGGCGGACTCGGGCGCGGCCAGCTGCTCCAGGAGCTCGCCGTCGAGCTCGGCATTGCTGCGCGGCCGGCGGTCGGCGGCAACGTCCTTCACCCGCGCGCTCTGGATCGTGCGCGCCGCGGCGACCCGCGTCGCCACGTCGCTTGAGGATTCGGCGGGCGGCGGCAGGCTGAGATCGGCGGCACTCACCGCCGGGACGTCGACATGCAGGTCGATGCGGTCGAACAGCGGGCCGGAGATTTTCGACTGATACTCGATCGCGCATTTGGGGGCCCGGCCGCAGGCCTGCGACGGGTCGTCGAGATAGCCGCAGCGGCACGGGTTCATCGCCGCCACCAGCTGCACCCGCGCCGGATAGGTCAGATGCGCGTTCGCCCGCGCCACCACGGCGCGCCCGGTTTCCAGCGGCTGGCGCAGCGCCTCGAGGGTCGCGCGCTGGAACTCGGGCAACTCGTCGAGGAACAGCACGCCGAGATGGGCGAGCGAGACTTCGCCGGGCCTGGCGCGCAGGCCGCCGCCGATCAGCGCCACCTGCGACGACGTGTGGTGCGGATCACGGAACGGGCGGCGTCGCGAGATCCCGCCGTCGGCGAGCAGCCCCGCCACCGACTGGATCATGCTGACCTCCAGCGCGTCGGCGGGGCTCAACGGCGGCAACAGGCCGGGCAGGCGCTGCGCCAGCATCGACTTGCCGGATCCCGGCGGGCCGACCATGAGCAGATGGTGCCCGCCGGCGGCCGCGACTTCGAGCGCCCGCTTGGCCGTCTCCTGGCCCTTGATGTCGCGCAGGTCCGGCACCGCGGCGGCGCGCTCGTCGAGCTTCGCCTGCGGCGCGCCCAGCACCTGCGCGCCCTTCAAATGATTGATCAGCCCCAGCAATGACTCCGGCGCCAGCACGTCGCCGCCGGCCCACGCCGCCTCGCCGCCGCACCCCGCGGGACAGATCAGCCCGCGGCCCTGCGCGTTGGCGCCCATCGCCGCCGGCAGCGCGCCCGCGACCGCCGTGAGCTTGCCGTCGAGCGCCAGCTCGCCGATCACGGTGTAGCCGGCGACGGCGTCGGCGCCGATCACGCCCATGCCGATCAGGAGCCCGAGGGCGATCGGCAGGTCGTAGTGGCTGCCTTCTTTCACCAGGTCGGCCGGCGACAGGTTGACCGTGATGTGCTTGGGCGGCAGCGCCAGCCCGAGCGCGGAGAGGGCGGCGCGCACCCGCTCGCGCGCCTCGCCGATCGTCTTGTCCGGCAGCCCGACGATGCTGAACGCCGGCAGCCCGCCGCCGATATGGACCTGCACGTCGACGTCGACCACGTCGATGCCCTGGAAGGCGACCGTGTTGACCCGCGCGACCATGTGACAGCCCCAGTCCCCTGCTCGGCCAAGTCCCCTGTTCGGCACTCCAGGCTAGCCCGCCCGCGGCAGCGCGTCGAGCGGGCGCTTCTGCGTCCCGCGCCGGAACTCGGCTGACATGGCGGCCGCGGCCCTCGGGGGCTCGCGGTCCGCGCCGCTCATTTCATGTAGTGGAAGCCGGCCTGCTGCAGCTCGGGGATGGTGGCGACCATCCCGGGTGTCAGGACGGCGCCGTCGATGAGGCGGTTGGTGAGCTCGGTGGCGATCGCCTCGTGCGAGAGCCGATCGGGGTTCACGCCATGTCCCAGTAGCTGTCCCGCGAGTTCCCAGATCGCGTTGTGGCAGGCCAGGAACACGACGCCGCGACTCTGCAGGGTCGGGATCGTGTCGCCGGCAGGACCGAACATGCTCTTGGGGTCCTCGAAGTCGGACAGCTGCGCCGGCGCGGCCTTCCGAACGATGAGCGTGTTCGCCTCGAACGCGCCGCCCGCCATTTCGGCGAGCCGGTATTTGTCCCAGATATCCTGGTCGAACAGCGCCAGGTGCGCGGAGCCGTGGGTGGCCGAGACGGCCAGGAAGTCGCGATGCCCGAAGGAGAACACCTGCGCATTGACCGAATTGCGCATGAGATTCATCCACGGGCTTCCGAGGTCCGTGTTATCCCAGACCTGTCGGCGCGCGCCCTGATAGGCGATCACGGCCTTCAGCGCGGTGTCGTCCCACAGGTCGGGGTGGTCGAGGATCATCGGCACGGTCTTGAAGTCGCGCCGGCGTGGCGCCTGGCGAAGACGCGCCATGAGCTCCGGCAGCGCATGCGCGCCCTGCGGGATCGCGCTGCTCGAGGCCTCGGCTTGAACCGGGCCGGCCACCAGAGCGGCCGCGCCGACAAGTCCGGCGCTGAATCCGAAAAGCGCGCTCCGCCGTCGCAGTAACGGGGGGAGCGCGCGCTTCACCGGATCTTCAGGCGGGGACGACACCTGGCCGATTGCCGGGAAATTTGGCCAGCACGGCGGGATCGATGTTCAAGTGCTGCGCGACCAGCGCTGCCGGGGTGTGGGTCAGCCAGTCGGAGAGGCCGATCTCCTGATACTCGGGCGTCTTGAAGATCGCCAGGAGCTGCAGGTCCGTGGTCCCGGTGTTCTGGATGTAGTGGCCCTGGCTCTTCTTCACGTAGCCGATGTCGCCGGCCTTGAAGTCGGCGGTCCGGGCGCGCGGCCCGGCATCGAACACCGTCATGCGGCCTTCGCCCTTGATCCAATATTGCCATTCGTCGGCATTCGGATGCCAATGCAGCTCTCTCAGGCCGCCGGGCTTGATCGTTTCCAGCCCGGCCGCGATGGTGGTCGAGACCCGGAAGGTCGTGCTGTCCGCCAGCCGCACGGTGCCGGACCGGGTGTTCATGATCGGATTCTGCTCGCCGAGCGCCCAGGTGAACGGATTGGGCGGCGTGCCGCCGGCGGCGACGGCGGCCTGGTCGTCGGCGAGCGGGCCCGGCTCCTGGCCCTGGAAGATCCACAGGTCGTGGAGCGGGATCGATTTGAAGACCTCCGCCGGCACGCCGAAATTCGCGGCAAGCATGTCCGGCGGCGTGTGCGCGAGCCAGTCGGTCACCAGCAGCGTGTTGTATTCCGATTGGTTGCCCTGGTCGAAGACGATCAGGAACTCGCATCCGTCGGAGCCGAGACCCTGCAGCGAGTGCGGGTAGCCGGCCGGGAAGTACCAGAGATCGCCTTCCTTGACGTCCTGGACATACGCGCGGCCCTGCGGATCCAGCACCGTGACCCGGCAGCGGCCGTTGGTCATGTAGCCCCATTCGGCCGCGAGGTGCCAATGCAGCTCACGGATCGCGCCCGGCCCAAGGCGCATGTTGACGCCGGAGACCGCTTCGGAGATCGCGAAATCCGCCTGGGTGACCTCGCGCGCCCAGCCGCCGTTCTGGATCCGCTTCGGCGCATTGTTGAACGACCCCCAGAACAGCGGCATGTCGCCGACATCGGTCGCGGGCGGGTTCTGGAACGAAGGAAACTGGCTGGCGAGCGGCGGGTTCTGCGGTCCGGGATCCGACAGGCCGGCCGGGTTGGCGTTGACCGCACCCTGCGCCGGTGAATCCGGATTGCCGAACGAGGCCGCCCGGGCAGCCGTCGCGACGGCGGCGGCTCCGCCGGCCGCTCCGAGGGCCAGAACATGGCGTCGAGAAAAAGGAATCACGGGTCTCTCCTACTGGCTGAGCGGGACTGGCGCCTGTCGTGTGCTGCCGCGCGCCGAGCCGACGCCATTCAACATGGGCAATAATTGCGGTCGGCCCAGCCAGAGGGAGGGATCAAGGCGTCATACTTTGGTTTAGGCCGGCCGCGGCATTCACGGCGACCGATCCCACCCGCGGTCGATGCGACCACACCTAGGTAGAGTCGCCGCTATCCTTTCCGTCCGCCGATCTCCCCGAAACGCTCATCCGAGATGACGCAGGTGCAATGGCTCAGTCGAGGACGGCGCCTTAGCTGGCACATCAGCCCTGTTGCCTAATTTCGGCCCCGTGGCCTCAACTCTGCCCGTGGCCTCAACTCTGCCCGTGGCCTCAACTCTGAAGGAGCACCCGCCGATGTCTCGCAAACCGATCATGGCCAGGATCACCTATGCCCCCGCCATCCTCGCCGTGGCACTTGGCCTGTCCGCCTGTGCCGGTGGCGGTGCCGATTACCAGCCCGTGGTCGACATGCGCGGACATACCGACGCGGCGTACGATCGTGATATCGCGGCCTGTCAGCAAACCGCGCGCGCCGCCCGCAACAACACGAACGTCGCCGAGGACGCGGGCATGGGTGCTGCGGGCGGTGCCGCCGTCGGCGCCGTTGCCGGCGCGATCGGCGGCGCGCCGTTGCTCGGCGCGGGCGTCGGGGCCCTGGCCGGCCTCGGCATCGGCGGCGGCTTAGAGGAGTCGAAGACCGAGAACCGCGAGGAGCGCATCGTCAAGAACTGCATGCGTGGTCGCGGCTACACGATCCTCGGCTAGACCGGGCGGGGCCGTGCCGTTTCACGCTCGCGGCGTAAATCATCGCCAGCGGGTTGTGAGGGGCGACGGGGATAACGCCCTGTGGACGCAACGCCGGCCGATTACGGCAAGGTCATACAAGACATCTCCGGCTGGTCGCTTACCTTGAACGAATTCGCCCCTTGGACGAATTCGGCGGGTCACGACGAGCCGGCCAAGCGGTGAGGCAAGTCCGCGATCAATCGGGAACACAAAATGTCTGACACGCCGAAGTTTCAGCCCAACGACGCCGCCGCCGGCGGCTGGGGTGCGCTGCACGCCACCGCAAAGGCATTGCGCGAGCAAAGCGCGCTCCTCAAGGGCGGGAAATCGCTGCTGTCGATGAACCAGCCCGACGGGTTCGACTGTCCCGGCTGCGCCTGGCCCGATCCGAAGCACACCAGCTCGTTCGAGTTCTGCGAGAACGGCGCCAAGGCGGTTGCGTGGGAAACCACCGGAAAGCGGGTGACGCGGGATTTCTTCGCCAAGTGGACGGTCGCCGAGCTCGAGCGGCAAAGCGACCACTGGCTGGAGGACCAAGGCCGGCTGACCGAGCCGATGCGGTACGACCCGGCGACGGACCGCTATGATCCGGTGCCGTGGGAAGATGCCTTCGCGCTGATCGCGCGCGAGCTCCGCGCGCTCGCCGATCCGAACGAGGCGGAATTCTATACCTCGGGCCGGACGTCCAACGAGGCGGCGTTTCTGTACCAGCTGTTTGCGCGGCTCTACGGCACGAACAACATGCCGGATTGTTCGAACATGTGCCACGAGCCGACCAGCGTCGGCCTTCCGGAATCGATCGGCATCGGCAAGGGGACGGTGGTGCTCGAAGACTTCGAGCACGCGGACGCCATTTTCATCCTCGGCCAGAATCCCGGGACCAACAGCCCGCGCATGATGACCGAGTTGCACAACGCCTCTCGTCGCGGCGCCCCGATCGTCGTCTTCAACCCGCTGAAGGAGCGGGCCCTGGAGCGGTTCACGGCGCCGCAGGACCCGATCGAGATGGCGACGTTGCGGTCGGTCCGGATCGCCAGCGAATACTGCCAGGTCAAGGTCGGGGGCGATGTCGCCGCGCTGAAGGGCATCATGAAGCTGGTGCTGGAGGTGGAGGACGACGCCCGGGCCGCCGGCCGGCCGTCGGTCCTCGATTGGGTGTTCATCGCCGAGCACACCGATGGCTTCGAGGCGTTCGCCGCCGACCTCCGGCAAACCCCGTGGGAGGGGATCCTCTCGACCAGCGGTTTGTCGCGCGCCCAGCTGGAACGCGTGGCGCAGGTCTACATGCAAAGCAAGGCGGTCATCGCCTGCTACGGGATGGGCATCACCCAGCACCGGCTCGGCACCGACTGCGTGCAGCAGGTCGCGAACCTCCTGTTCCTGCGCGGCAACATCGGCCGCTCCGGCGCCGGAATCTGTCCGGTGCGCGGCCACTCGAACGTCCAGGGGGACCGCACGGTCGGGGTCGACGAGAAGCCGACGCCGGCGTTCCTCGACCGGCTCGGCCGCGCGTTCGGCTTCGACCCGCCGCGCGCCCATGGTCACAACGTCATCACGGCGCTGAAGGCCATGCTCGCCGGCCGGGCCAAGGTGTTTATCGGCATGGGGGGCAATTTCGCCGCCGCCGTGCCCGACAAGCCGCTGGTCCAGGACGCCATGCGCAAGCTGCGCCTGACCGTGGCCGTGACCACCAAGCTCAACCGCGGCCACCTGGTCCATGGACGCGAGGCCTTGATCCTGCCCTGCCTCGCCCGCAGCGAGATCGATTTCCAGCGCGGCGGTCCGCAGTCGGTGACGGTCGAAGATTCGATGTCGATGGTGCACGCATCCGGCGGCCTGCTCCTGCCGGCCAGCGAGCACTTGAAATCGGAGGTCGCCATCGTCTGCGGCATCGCGCGGGCGACGATGCCGCAGTGCGCGGTCGACTGGCAGTGGTTCCAGGACGACTACGACAACATCCGCGACAAGATCGAAGAGGTGTTTCCCGACCTGTTCAAGGACTTCAATGCGCGGATCCGTCAACCGGGCGGCTTTCGCCTGCCCAACGGCGCCTCGGACCGGGTCTGGCGGACCTCCACCGGCAAAGCGCGGTTCATGCTGTTCCGCGGGCTCGACGAAGATCCGCGCGTGTCGCATCCGGAGATGCTGCGCCTGGCGACCATACGCAGCCACGACCAGTACAACACGACGGTCTACAGCATGAACGACCGCTATCGCGGCGTTTACGGCACCAGGTCCGTCATCTTCATGAACCAGCACGACATGGCGGCGCGAGGCATCGCGCCCCAGGGGCTCGTCGACATCGAAGCGCTCAGCGACGATGGCGTGGAGCGCCAGGTGCGCGGCTTCACGGCCCTGCCCTACGACATCCAGCGCGGATGCGTCGCGGCCTACTATCCGGAGACCAATCCGCTGCTGGCGCTGGCCCATCACGACGCCAAGAGTCAGACCCCGGCGGCCAAATCCATCCCGGTCCTCGTCCGCGCCGCGGCCGCGCTCGACGCGGCAAGCGCCGCCGAGTGATGCCGTGATCCTCGAACCGGCACTGGCGCAGACGCCCAAGGTCCGGCGGCGTTCGGAAATCACGACCTGTTTTCGCCTCCACGGATCTGCCGTGGTGCCGCGGGACGCCGCCATCGCCGCCGAGGTGCCGGTGGCTCTGGCCTACAACGGCCTTTCCCACGTCGTCATGATGACGACGCCCTCCGACCTCGCCGACTTCGCCGTCGGCTTCAGCATCAGCGAGGGCATTCTGGCTCGTCCCGACGAGCTCTTGGACCTCCGGGTCGAGGAGGGCGAGACCGGCATCCGGGTCGACATCACGATCCCGCCGGAGCGCTTCGCAGCGCTTCAGACGCGGCGACGCAACATGACGGGCCGGACCGGCTGCGGCCTCTGCGGCGTCGACGACCTCACTCAGGTCGCCCGCCTTCTCCCGCGCGTCGGGCGCGGTATCGACGTCGGGATCGGCGCCATTCATCACGCACTCGATGCGCTGCCGGCCTGGCAGGTGGCGAACCAGGAGACCGGGGCCGTCCATGCGGCGGCGTGGGCAACCCCGGCGGGCGAGATCGCGTTCGCCCGCGAAGACGTCGGCCGCCACAACGCCCTCGACAAGCTGATCGGCGCCCTGGCGCGAAGTCACACGGACCCGGAGGCCGGCTTCACGGTGATCACCAGCCGCTGCAGCTTCGAGATGGTCCAGAAGGCGGCGACCATCGGCATTCCGATTCTCGTCGCGATCTCGGCGCCGACGACGATGGCGCTCCGCATCGCCGAGCGCACGGGAATAACCCTGGTCGCGCTGGCGCGGTCGGACAGCGTCACCGTCTACGCCAATCCAGGACGGATCAAGTCGCCCTGCAAATAAGCCCCTCGCCCGCCCGGGTTCGCAAGGGGCATCGCCCCTTGGCACGGAATTGGGCGGGAGAGGCCGCTCCACTGGCGCGGAGGCGCCAGCGGACGCGAGAGGGCGACTCGTAAACAGGGCCCATCGCAAAGCGATGGGAGGGTGACGGTCCCGCTGCGCGCGCTGCCGAAGAACGCGTCCTTGCCCGCATCTTCGACGATTTCCCCGCGAGCGCCGGAGGTCCCGGCCCGTGCCCGGGACCGGCGTATAGTCGCCCCTCCCGCCTGACCTTGACAGACGGGGGTCCCCCTTCCATATACCATCCATCCGGATGGTCTCTGGAAGGATAGAAGATGGTCAGCACTGTACATGATCTGCGGCCCAAGGGCAGCGACAGCGAGAAAATTACGATCAATCTCGGCTATGTCGACCTCGGCCACATCGACCTGATGGTGCAGGACGGGTTCTACTCGAACCGGACCGACTTCATCCGTACCGCAATCCGCAACCAACTCGACCGGCATGCCGACGTGGTCAAGCAGGCGGTGGCTCGAAAGAGCCTGGACCTCGGTCTGCGACATTACAGCCGTGAAGATCTGGAAGCCGCGCGTGTCGCCGGGCAGATACTCCACATCCACGTGCTGGGCTTGGCCAGCATTGCCCAGGATGTCACGCCAGAGCTTGCCCGCGCGACGATCGCTTCGATCGTCGTGCTCGGAGCGTTGCATGCCAACCCGGCGGTCAAGGCCGCTCTCGCCGACAGGATCCGATAACCGCTCGCGGCCGCGCCTTCGCTCGCGTGACTGACGCGACGCCCGGCATGGCCGCTGCCTTCACAGTCGACGATCAACATTCCAACCGGGAGACGGATCAGGTTCTCCACGCGACGCGTGCCCTGCCTTCCATACCGAAAGCTCCGACATGAACGACATGATGTACCGCGAAATGCTCGAGGCAACCCGCCTCACCCGCGCCGGCCGTCTCGCCGAAGCAAGCGCGCTCCTGCAACGCGCGCTTCGCGGCGAGACGGCGCTGAAGAACGGGTCCGGTCTCACCGGCGACACCAGCGGCGTGCCTGTCGGACGCACGTCGCGCACGATCGATGCCGCGCCCGAAACGATCGAGGTGGCTGACATCCCCGGAGAAACGGCCGGGCCGCCGACGCGCGGGGCGCTCCGCAGCTTCCTCGATCGGGTCAATCGGATCGGCTCGGCGATGGGCGAGTGGGCGAGGCGGTCTGCCGAGCCCGTGCCCGATGTCGTACCGGACGGCGGCGGCGAGTTTGTGACGAGAGCCTTCAGCAATGGCGCCGGACGCCGTGCCTACAAGCTCTACGTCCCCAGTGGCTATCATGGCCAGACACTCCCCTTGATCGTCATGCTGCATGGCTGCAAGCAGTCGCCTGACGACTTCGCGGCCGGCACGCGCATGAACACGCTGGCCGAAGAGCACACCTGCTTCGTCGCCTATCCTGCGCAAGCCGCCTCCGCCAACGTCTCGAAATGCTGGAACTGGTTCAGCCCGGGCGACCAGCAGCGCGATCAAGGCGAGCCCTCGTTGATCGCCGGGATCACCCGTCAGGTGATGCGCGACTATTCGGTCGACCCGCGACGCGTCTATGTCGCCGGGCTCTCGGCTGGTGCAGCGGCGGCGGCCATCATGGGCGTGGCGTACCCCGACCTCTACGCCGCCATCGGCGTGCATTCCGGGCTCGCCTGCGGGGCTGCCCGGGACTTGCCCTCAGCCTTGGAGGCGATGCGGCACGGCGATGTCGGCGCCGTGGACCGCTCTCGCGGCGTATCCAAGACCGAGGACGCCCGGCGGATCGTTCCGACCATCGTGTTCCATGGGGATCAGGACAGCACGGTGCACCCGCGCAACGGCGATCAGGTCATTGCGCAGGCAAGTGCGACCTCCACCACGGGTGTGCACAAACAGGTGGAGCAAGGTAGAGTTCCCGGCGGCCATGCCTACAGCCGCACCTCCTTCGCCGCCGCAAGCGGGGAAGCGATCCTCGAGCAGTGGGTTATCCACGGAGCGGGTCATGCCTGGTCGGGCGGCAGCCCCGCCGGCTCATACACCGATCCACGAGGGCCGGACGCCGCGCGGGAGATGCTCCGCTTCTTCCTCGAGCACCCGCATCCGACGGCGGCGCGATAGGGTGCAATCGAGGCGATCGCCTTCAGTCAGCCGCGCGGTGGCAGGCGGGCCGTTGTGAGTCGGCCGCTGCTCGTCATCGACGGTGACTCGTTTGCGCATCGCGCCTATCACGGACTCCCCAAGTCGATCCGCCGGCGGGGCAACAGGGGTGGCGGCGCCATCGTCGGCTTCGCAAATTCCCTCCTGCGACTCTATGAGAGCGAGCGACCTCGGGCCGTGCTGGTCGGTTGGGATACGCTCGACGCGCCGACCTATCGTCATCGGGCGTTCGAGGCCTACCAAAGCGGACGTCAATTCGACGCCGAGCTGTGCGACCAGCTTGATGTCCTGCCGCAGTTCGTGGCGGCGTGCGGATTTGCCTGTGCGAAGTCGGCCGGCTACGAGGCCGACGACTTCCTCGCGGCCGCCGTCGCCGAGGAGGAGCAACGCGGGGGGACGGCGATCGTGGCGACCGGCGACCGCGATGCTTTTCAGCTGGCCTCGCAGTCGACGACGATCCTCCAGCCCGTGCGCGCCGGCGAAATGGCACGCATCGGGCCCGCGGAAGTACGCCAGCGATACGGTGTCGAGCCCAAGCAGGTGCCCGACTTCATCGCGCTGCGCGGCGACCCTTCGGACAAGCTGCCCGGTGCCAAGGGTGTCGGCCCGAAGGGTGCCGCGAGCCTTCTGCACAAATACGGAACCCTCGAGGCCGCGCTGGCTGACGGCCGGTTCGCGGCTCAGGCGGACGAGCTGCGTCTCTACCGCGGGATCGCGACCATGGACAAGTCCGCGCCTCTGCCCTCTCTGCAAGACCAGGCGCCAACCTGGGCAACGGCGTCCGCCCTCGCTCGCGAGTGGGAGCTCAACCGTCTGGCCGACCGCCTCGACGCGCTCGTCTCGGCCTCACCCTGAGGCGCGAAGCGTCTCGAAGGGCGAGGCCCGCGGCTCAGGATGAGGGCGTCTCGAAGGGCGAGGCCGTGACGGCCGATAGAGCGGGCGGCAGCAGAACCAACCCCCTCTTTCAGCCTTCTCTGCGGCCCAGTGCGCGTCAGTGCGCCAGGATCTTCGACAGGAAGAGTTGCGCCCGGTCGCTGCGCGGGCTGCCGAAGAACGCGTCCTTGCCCGCATCTTCGACGATTTCGCCGCGGTCCATGAAGACGACGCGGTCGGCGACCTTGCGGGCAAAGCCCATCTCGTGGGTCACCACCATCATGGTCATGCCGTCCTGCGCCAGGGCCACCATCACGTCGAGCACCTCCTTGATCATCTCGGGATCGAGGGCGGAGGTCGGCTCGTCGAACAGCATGGCGATCGGATCCATCGCCAGTGCCCGTGCGATCGCCACCCGTTGCTGCTGCCCGCCCGAGAGCTGACCGGGATATTTATCGACCTGCTCGCGCAGCCCCACCCGCTCGAGCAGCGCCGCGGCCTTGGCCATCGCCGCATCGCGGCTGCGCTTCAGGACCTTCTCTTGGGCGAGACACAGGTTCTCGCGGATGCGGAGATGCGGAAACAGCTCGAAATGCTGGAACACCATGCCGACCCGCGCCCGCAGCTTCGGCAGGTCGGTGCCGGGCGCCCCGACGGAGATCCCGTCAACCCGGATCTCACCCTCCTGGAACGGCTCGAGCCCGTTCACGCACTGGATCAGGGTCGACTTGCCGGAGCCCGACGGTCCGCAAACCACCACCACCTCGCCCTGGCCGACCGCCGTCGAGCAGCGCTTCAGGACATGGAACTGGGCGTACCATTTGCTCACGTCGCGGATCTCGATCATCGGACGGCTCATGCTCAGCTCGCGATCGCGACGCGCGCTTCGAGCCGCCGGACGAGCCGGGAGGCGCCATACGACACGACAAAGTAGATGACGGCGGCGAACAGGTACATCTCGACCAGCCGGCCGTCGCGCTGCGCGACCTTGGACGCGGCGCCCAGGAAATCCGGCAGCGAGACGACATAGACGAGCGAGGTGTCCTGGAACAGGACGATGGTCTGGGTGAACAACACCGGCAGCATGTTGCGGACGGCTTGCGGCAGGACGACCGATCCCATGACCTGCCAATAGGTCAGGCCCAGCGCATAGCCGGCCGCCACCTGGCCGCGCGGAATCGACTGGATGCCGGCGCGCATGATCTCGGCGAAATAGGCCGCCTCGAACAGGGTGAAGGTGATCGCCACGGACGGAAATGCGCCGATGGGAATCGGTCGGGCCGTGCCGAGCACCCACTGCCCGACATAAGGGATTAGAAAGTAGAACCAGAAGATCACCAGCACCAGCGGCAGCGAGCGGATCAAATTGACGTAGCCGGCGATCATCTTGGCCAGCGGCGTGAACGCGGACAGCCGCAGCATCGCGAACAACGTGCCGAGCACCAGACCGCCCGCCGTTGCCAGCGCGGTGAGGCTGAGGGTGAAGGTCATTCCGTCGCGGAACAGATAAGGCAGCGAGCGCCAGATCACGTCGAAATCGAAATTCGCGAACATCGATGGCGCCTTACCGGGCCGTTTGGGCAACGAAGCCGGGCACGGCGACGCGCCGCTCCAGCTGGCGCATGGCAGCGACGATCAGGAAATTGAGCGCCAGATAGAGCAGCGTCGCCGTGCTGAACGCCTCGAAGACCTGGAATGAGAACTCCTGCATGGCCCGCGCGCGCGAGGTCAGCTCGACAAGCCCGATGGTGAGGGCCACCGACGTGTTCTTGACGGTGCTGAGGAACTCGGAGGTCAGCGGCGGCAGGACGATCCGCAGGGCCATCGGCAACAGCACATAGCGATAGGTCTGGGGCAGGCTGAGCCCCAGCGCCTGCCCGGCGAGGCGCTGGCCGCGCGGGAGGGCACCGATGCCGGACCGCACCTGCTCGGCGACACGGGCCGAGATGTAGAAGCCGATGCCGATCATCGCGGTATAGAGCGAGCCCTGAGGCAGTTGCTTCAGCCAGGTGCCCGCACTCTGCGGCAGCAGCTCGGGAAGGACGAAGAACCACAGGAAGAGCTGGACCAGCAGCGGAATGTTGCGGAACAGCTCGACATAGCCGGCGCCGATGCGCTGCGCCCAACCCGCCGGCAGCGTTCGCATGACCCCGACGGTGACGCCGAAAATGAAGGCTAGGAGCCAGGCGCCCAGCGCGGTCACCACCGTCCAGCCGAGCCCGAACAGGAGCGTGGCAAGATAGGTGCCGTGTCCCTCCGGCGAGGGCTGCCACAGGATGGCCCAGTTCCAGTTGTAGTCCATCCGCGGAGACCGTCCGCGCGCGCTGACTCTCAGTAGGCGGTCGGGTCGCCGTTGTCGGTCGGATGGGCGAAGGCGTTCTTCAGGGCCCCGTCGAGCGGCAGGTGGAGGTTCAGGCCCTTGGGCGGGATCGGGCTCATGAACCAGCGGTCATAGATCGTGACGATCTCCGGGCTCTGATAGAGCAGTGCCGTCGCGCGATCGACCACCGCCTTGAACGCCGCGTCGTTGCGTCGGAGCACGATGCCGTAGGGCTCGGGCAGCGAGAAGGTCTCGTCCGAGATGACGTAGGCGTCCGGCGTCTTCGAACCGGCGACGAAGCTCGCGAGCAGGATGTCGTCCATCACGAACGCCACCGCGCGATCGGTCTCGACCATCAGGAAGGCGTCGCCGTGATCTTTCGCCGCCAGGATGTTGATCCCCAGCTTTCGCGCGGTGTTGACGTCGTTCAGCTGCACGATGTTGCTGGAGCCGGCCGTCGAGACCACGGTCTTGCCCTTGAGGTCGTCGATCTTGACGAGCTTGTTCGCCGTCTTCGACACGAATCGGGTCGCCGTCAGGAAGTGGGTGTTGGTGAACGCCACCTGCTTCTGGCGATCGGGATTGTTGGTCGTCGAGCCGCACTCCAGGTCGACGGTGCCGTTGGCAATCAGCGGAATCCGGGTTGAGGGGATGACCGGGTTGAGCTTGACCTCGAGCTTGTCGAGCTTGAGCTCGGTCTTGATCGCCTCGACGACCTTCGCGCAGATGTCCATGGCGAAGCCGATGACGTGCTGATTGTCGTCGTAATACGAGAACGGTATCGAGGATTCGCGGTGGCCGAGCGTGATCGTGCCCGACTCCTTGATCTTCTTCAGCGTACCGTCCAACTCCTGGGCCGTCGCCGGCAGTGTGAGCCCCAGGACTGTCCCGATCAGGATTGGGCCGATGACGGCGGCAGGCTTGACGATGGACATGATGACCTCCTCTTTCCTGCCGACCACGTGTAGCAACACTGTAGCAGAAACCACCTGTAGCAAGAGCCGGGCCAACACCGCCTCTCCGGGCGAACGTTGTTAGGCCGAGTTCGGGGGTCTGATACCGACTCGGGTATATTCGTGCCAGCGGATATATCATTGACAGTGAACGTGAATTATCTGCTGCTGAGGGAATCCGGCCATGTCCCTTAAGGTCAGCTGAGCAGACGACGGCTACTATCGGCCCAAGCCCAGCGGATCGGCGTGAAGCGGCCACATCGGACGCGTCAGGCGGCTATACGGCACCTTGGTGTAGTCACGCGGCAGGGGTCCGTCCGCTTCGACGTACAGCACCTCCTTCGCGATCGGGGCGAAGGCGGCGTAGAAGTGGTTCGTTGATTTCACGACCAGGATCTTCCTCGTTCTTGGATCGATACCCAGATTGGTGAACAGATCAGGCGAGCGCGCCTGCGTGCGTCGTGAGTTGACCACGACGTCGATCCCGCCGATCCGCAAGGCGGCGCAGTCGCCCAAGGCGATGGAGGCGCCGGAGAAGCGCTGGGCAGCATTCTCGGCGAGTTTCGTCACCGTCACCTCCGCATCGATCGGAAGGCCGGAGCGCGGACCAACCTTGCCGCCGATCCGCATTGGCAGCCGCGCACCTTCACCCGCCTGAAACGCGAAGCGTACCGCCACAGGA
>WNFI01160009.1_pt1 | contig 72558 bp, 60 predicted proteins | sample 5400471 | NCBI WGS metagenome assembly WNFI01 (sample SAMN13153348, study PRJNA577476) | soil metagenome | isolation source: 100 cm saprolite on Douglas fir-dominated hillslope | place: USA:California | collected 2013-09-17 | reverse complement strand
ATCGGCAGCGGCTGGCGGGCTGGGAGAAGCAGGCCACTTCCCACGGCGCGAAGGAGTTCCGCGTCGTGCTGGATGCGGAAAAGCTCTCCGACTTGCTCGACGAAGGGTAAGCGAGTTTCTGAGACTGCACGGTGGCCGGATGCCACCGTGCAGGGATGGGACTGCTCTTCGTGGTGGCAGTCCCGCGACCCAGTGACTGCAGAGGCGCGCTCCGCCCCATGAGAGTAAGGGAGCTCGAACGCGAGGCCCCCAAGGCGACTTCACGAGTATCCGAGTGATAAAAGCGCTTGCTTGGGGATCTTCAGATGAGCGCTGGGAGCACGCAGTGGAGCGCAACGGCCGTCGTCTTCGCCGCAGCAATGTTCGCCGGCCGATGCGGCAACGCACCGGGCTCGCTCGACGGCGACGCCGTCCAGATGTTGTTTCCTTCGGCGCCCGGCTCGGGTTTCTGGCTCGGGTCCTCCGACCCGAACACGACCTCCCATTTCGCCATCGAGCAGGGCACCAAGGCGGTCGCTGGCAGCGAGGGAGCGATCCGCTTCTGGAACATCCCCTCCTATCCCTTCAATTACGCGAGCGGCGGCTCGGGCTGGACGAGCCGCCTCCACCTTCATGCCAGCGGGGGCACGCAACAGCAGTTCACCTGGAAAACCCAGAGTGGGTACCTCTACAGCCCCGCGGACGTGCGTAACCAGGAGTTCACCGTCTTCGCCCGCGCCCACCGCATCCTCGATCCCTCGCGCGCAGCGCTCACGCTCAAGATCCGCGGCGGGGCACACACCTCCTCCAACGGCGATCTGGCCTCCTGCATCATGCTGACGCTCCATCCTGCCGGTGTCGGCTACGTGACCCGCTTTGGAAAAGAGCTCTTCCACCCCGACTACGATTACCTGCAGCTCACACCCCGCTTCGACGCCGCGCTCACCGACGGAGCGTGGGTGGGCATGAAGATGGTGAGCTATTCCGTCGCCGGACGTAGCGACCAGGTCGTCAACCGGCTCTACCTCGACAGCGACCCTTTCGATCCGGCGACCGGCAAGCCGAGGAACGGCTGGCGGCTCTTCAGCGAATACGTCGACGTCGAGGAGCAGAGCACGGGCCGCTACTCGAAGCTCGCTGACTGGGGCGGCTGGCAGACCACCTTCCGCACCGACGGCATCCACGACCTCGACTTCGCGATCATCTCGGTGCGGGAGATCGTGCCGCCTTAGCGACTACGGCTTCGGACGGGCCTCGAATTCAGCCGAGCAGCGGCAAGATCGGCGTCGAGAAGTTCCGGAGGTTGGGAAAGATGCCGGCGAGATCCGCGTCGGCGACGCCGAACCAGCGCGCCAAGCTGGCCCCGTACTGATCCAACGCGGTGGTGGGGATGAAGCGGCCCTCGTCGCTGGCGTCGTCGGGGCCGCTCAGCACGAGCGCAGGGAAGGCGCCGTACAGGTCGCCGCCGCGCACCGCTCCGCCCAGCACGAGATGGTGGCTGCCCCACGCGTGATCGCTCCCCCCGCTGGAATTCGCCTGCAGCGTGCGCCCGAAGTCGGAGAGAGTGAAGGTGGTCACCTGGTTCGCGATTCCCAGCTCGACGGTGGCGGTGACGAAGGCATCGAGCGCGTCGTCGAGCGCGGCGAAGAGCGGGCCTTGGGTGGCGAGCTGGTCGCCGTGCGTGTCGAAGCCGTCGATAGACGCGAAGAACACCTGGCGGTTGAGCCCGAGAATCTGCCGCACCTGGGTGACCCGCGCGATCTGCAGCAGCTGCTGCCCCAGGTCGGTAGCAGGGAACTGCGTCGCGAGCGGCGGCGCGGCGGCCAGCGCCTCGGCGAGGATCTTCGCGTCGCCGAAGGCGGTGGCCGTACGCTGGCTGGCGAGACGCACCAGCTCCTGCGCAGTGTCGGCGGCGAGCAAGTCCTTCATGGCCGCCGCCAGCGGCGAGCCGTCGTTCGGGTCGATGCCGGTGATGGGAGTGGTGCCGTCGGAGGAGACGGCCGCCGAGCGGATTTCGGGAGCGTCGCAGAACGGGCTCGCGCCCGCGAGCGTCACCGCCGGCGGAAACTTCGCCAGGGGCGAAAGCTGCTGCAGGCGACCGGCCATCAAGCCCCCCCACCCCGAGTCCTGCGCCGGGCCGAGCTGGGCGGTTTGCCACTGCAGCTGCTGGTCCTCGTGCGAGAGCAGATTTGGCGGCAGGTTGAATGGGGAGCAATGAAGCGCGCGGCAGCGCCAGGGCGGAGCGCGCCCTCGCGTACGAGGCGTAGCCGGCGTCGTCGTTGGGGACGAGGAGGTTGTTGCCGTCGTTTCCGCCGAAGAGAAAGATCGCCACCAGCGCCTTGTAGTCGGGAGCGCTCTGGGCAAGCGCCGGAAGCCGGCCGAGCCCGGAAGCGAGCCCGAATGCCGCTCCGCCACAGCAGGCCTTGACGAAGTTTCGGCGACTGATCATGGCTGCACCTCGAACTGCGAGGAAGTTGCGACGAGGAAGACCCCGGCGCGGGCGCGCGCCACGGGATCGTCGGAGGGCAGGGAAGCGACGCCGGAAACGATGGCCTGCCGCGCCGCTGGCGAGATGTTGCCGCGGAGCAGCAACGCGCCGAGGGCGTCGGCCAGCGCGGTCGCGGCGCCCGCGACGGCGGCGAGCGGCGCCAGGTCGACGGTGGTGCCGGTGATGCCGCCCGTGAGCAGATCGTTGACGAAGGCCGCCCGCGCCAGCACCGTGGGCGTCGTGCGCAGCTTGAATTCCGGCCCCAGCAGCACCGAGCCGGGCACGCGGTAGGTGGGCGGATAGTGATTGAAGACGCTGGGCGGGTAGAAGAGCGTCTGCCGCATCGACGCGCCGTAGTCGGCGAGCGATGAGCCATCGGTGCTGGCGGAGAGAGCGCGCAGGAGCGCCGCGATGTAGAGCACCGGCTCGCGCAGCTTGCCGCCGTTGCGGTCGTCGGCGCGCGCCTCGGGATCGAGCAGCACGGCGCGGATCACCGCCTTCAGCTCGCCGCGCCTTGCCTGGCCGTCGTTGTCGAAAGCGGCCGCCACGCGCCCGACGTAGGCGGGACTCGGGTTGCTCTTTACCAATCGCTGGATGAGCCGCAGCCCGATGAAGGGCCCGACGTTGGGATCCTGCACGATGTTGTCGAGCGCGTCGGCCAGATCCTTTGTGCCGCCCTGCCCCTGCGGCAGGCGCGTGCCGCGCAGGAGCAACTTGGGGCCGGGGTAGTGGTGCGCCTCGATCAGCTCCATCTGCGCCGCGTCGTTTTCCGGATTGGGGAAATCGGGCGTCGCTCCGGCCGCTGTGGCGAAGGTCCAGCCCGTGAAGACGTGGGAGAAGCCTTCGATGACGTTCTGATCGTAGGTGGGAATCGGCGCGCCGCGCCCGTCCAGCTTGACGGTTCCGTCCGGATTCAGCCGCGCGAGACCGATGGAGAAGAGCTGCATGATCTCGCGCGCGTAGTTCTCGTTGGGGTTGGTGCCGGCGACCGGATCGGGCCGGTCGTTGTTGACCATGTCGAGGTACATCCCCATCGCGGGGCTGAGCGTGACGTCGCGCAGGAGGTTTGCGTAGTTGCCGAAAGCGTCTCCCGAGAGCATGCGGAGCCAGGGCGCGAAGGCGCGCGGATCGCCGACCTTGTTTCCCGAGACGCCCGTCGAATCCGACCAGCTGCAAGTGGGCGACCGAAGCGGGAGTGGGGCCGAACGTCGCCTGCTCGAGGAAGCGCGCCGCCGCCGAGGCCGGAACCGGCGCGTGCCGCTTGCCACACGCGAGCAAAGCCAGCGCGGCCAGCAAAGCGACTCTTCTGTGGACGGACATGAGCATCACCCTAACCCCGAGGGCGACTTCGCGTCGTGACTGCAATCACGACGGCGGATTTGCCGAGCGCGGCGGCGGTCTTGGTGACCGTCGGACGCGATCGGATTTCGCTGCGGGAGATCCCGGCGCACGCGTTTCGCGGGTTGCCACGATCGCCACTTTAACCGAGGACCGGGGCTGCGGGTACCTTCCAGGCAGCCTGCATTTGCAGCGAGCGAACGCCGAGCAGCGCGCGGGACATCTGGCTCGAGGGGCGTCGCGCGCCTCGCCTGTCAAGCCTTGAAAGTGTGGGGCCCCGCTGCTGAACGTTGTGCCGGAGGGTCCAAGGGGGACCGTTGACCCATCGCGTGATCATGGTCGAACCCGCACTGAGGAAGGCTCCGGCAAAAGTGCGCGAGGAAGCGCGCTCGCGATTCCAGGAGATCGCCGAGGTCCTGGATGGCATTCCGTCGGAGAGCGTGTTCTGGGCGTCGGCGAAGGTGAGCAGGCTGAGCCTGGTCGTTCTCGGCTGGTCGTTCCTCTACACGCTCGACGGCGAGACGCTCCGCGTTATCGAAGCGCGCCGCGCCTAGTCGCGGCCGCCGTAGGCGGCTTGGCGACTACGCGCATGTAGCCGTTAGAAGTTGTGAAATGCGCCCAGCCGCGTGCGATTGCAGAATTTCGAGCAGATGCCCAAGATCCGGGCGCCTACGCAGTACCCTTTTGCGCAGTGATCGAGAGTGACCTACTCAGCCCACTTCCTCGTCGACCTTGCGGCCATTCCTGAGGATGCGCGTCTGGAGATCGAGCGGATCATGGAGGAGATCGCTGAGGTGGTGGGCACCATCCCGCCAGCGAACCCGTTCTGGGCCTCCATGGACGACTCGCTGCTGCAGATCGACGTGGCCGGTTTCAGGGTGGCCTATCGGATCGATCCGAGGCGGCGCGCGATCACCGTCATCGAGCTGGAAAAACGTCGGCCGTAGAAACGACCAGGGCTGGTTCAAGCCCGATCTGGCGTGAAGCCGTGCCTCGCGTTAGATATGCCCGGCTCGAACTACGAACAGGAGATGTCCCATGTCTTTGCGTATCGGCGACGAAGCACCCAACTTCAGCGCGCAAACAACTCAGGGCCCCATCGACTTCCATCAGTGGATCGGCAACCAGTGGGCGATCCTCTTCTCTCATCCCAAGGACTTCACTCCGGTGTGCACCACCGAGCTCGGCTACATGGCGCGCATCAAGCCCGAGTTCGACAAGCGCAACACCAAGATCATCGGCCTCAGCGTGGACTCGGTGGACGACCACAAGAAGTGGTCGAAGGACATCGAGGAAACGCAGGGCACCGCGCCCAACTACCCGATGATCGCCGACTCGGACTTCAAGGTGGCCAAGCTCTACGACATGCTTCCGGCGGCTGTCAGCGGCGATGCCAAGTCGCGCACGCCGGCGGACAACGCCACGGTGCGCGCGCTGTTCGTCATCGGGCCCGACAAGAAGATCAAGATGATGCTGTTGTACCCGATGACCACCGGGCGCAACTTCGACGAGGTGTTGCGCGCTCTCGATTCCATGCAGCTCACCGCCAAGCACAAGGTGGCGACGCCCGCCAACTGGAAGCAGGGACAGGACGTCATCATCTCCGGCGCGGTCAAGGACGAAGAGGCGAAGAAGCAATACCCGGACGGCTGGAAGGCGCCCAAGCCCTATATCCGGATCGTCCCACAGCCGAAGTAAGCCGGCGGAATCGATGGCACGGCCGCGCGGCGTGCGGAGCGATTGTCGTTCCGTGTCTACAGCACCGCCGCGATGCTTCCCCCCTGCGCCAGGTCCACCACTTCCGGCGGTTCCGAAAGGGTCAGCGCCCGAGGCAGTCCGAACGTCTCCGGGCTCCGCACCACCGACGTCGTCCGCACCGCGCGGCCGTCCGCCAGCTTCAGCGACGTTCCGGGGGGATAGCGCCCCATCCGGTTGATGAAGGCCTGGAACATCACCGGGTCATACCGAATCCCCGCTCCGCCGCTGATCGAGCCGATGGCCCGCGCCGGAGAGACGCCGGAGCGCACCAGACTGTCGTAGTCGTCGGCGATGTGGAGGATGCGCCCGAAGAGAGTCGAGCGCCCGCCCACGGTCTCGACGATCTGCCGGTGGTGGTCGAAGACGGCGAGCACGCGCCGCACCTTGCCCTCGTGGAATCCGGGTTGCTGCAAGAGCGCGAGGCTGCCCGCCCGCACGTGCGGGTCGCCTCCTCCCGCGCGCGCCGCGCCGATGTCATGCAACAGGGCGGCGACGCCGAGGTCCTGCTTCTGTGCCACCGAGAGTTGCACACCCTCTGCCAGCAGCAGCGCGTATTGGCAAACGCGGAAGCTGTGCAGCCCGTGCGCGCTCGCTTCTGGAGGATCCCCCCACAGCTCGTCGTGCCCCGGTTGCAACTCGAGCAGGTCCGTCACCACACGCCGCAGCGGCAGGATGTTCATCCGCCGGCCCTCTGCGATCCCCTCCCAGGCGTAGTCCACCAGCTCGACGCCCCGGGTGACGAGCACTTTTGCATCGAGCTTCTCCGCCGGCGTGCTGGCCGCCTCGCCCGCGATCCGGAAGCGGTGAAGGAGCGCGGGCTCCACGTTGTCGACTCCCTTGGCGAGCAGCGCGCGGCGCAGCGCTGCTCGCGGGCGATCGGCGGCCGGCTTCGCGTTCAGGGACATCAACAATGCGCGGATCTGCGCCTCCGACGGCGCGGACGTGAAGGTGAGCCCGCCGGCTTGGTTGAGCGCTGGGTTGTCGGGCGCGTACGCGCGGCTGGTGCGCAACAGGCCGAAGAGCAGGCCGACCATCTGCTCGCCCTTTTCTCGCACGATGCCCGCGAGCTCCGGGTCTTCTCCGGCGCGAGCCCGCCCGATGCTGCGGCCGAGCGACTCCTGTGCCCGCTCGAGATCATCCATTCGCTTTCGCTCCGCGCCGCCAGAAGGCGATGCTCTTCAGGCAGCGACGCTTCAGCTCTTCATCGGATTGGGCTTGTGCCGCGATTTCCCGCAGCAGCTCCAGCGTCTGTTCTCCGGGCACGTGCACGAGGCCGGCGGCGGCGGTCCAGGCGAGCATGCGCCGGGGCTTGCGCGCGACGAGCCGCGAGAGCAGACCGGTCGCTTGCGGCGGGCGGATCCAGCTGGTGAAGAGCTCGCGCGCCTCGCCCGGCGCGAGGACGGCGAGCGCCACCCCCATGGCTTCGGCCTCGAGCTCCTCGAGCCCGGCGGCGTCGCGCGCGACCACCTGGTCCTGGATGGCGGAGAACGCCTTTTTCGCCAGATGCAGCGCGAGCACTTCCGCGGCGGCGATGCGAAGCTCGACCGCGTCCGACTCGAGCGCGGCGATGAGAGCGGCTTCCGTCTCCTCGCCCGCCCCGGCTTCGTCGAGCAGGCGCACTCCGGCGAGCTGTGCCGCGAGGTCGTTGCTCGCGAGCAGCTGCTTGCCTGCCTCCAGCCCGGAGGTCGGCTCGACGGCGCGCAGAAAGCGCAAAAGAACGTCGACGAGCGCGGGCCCCGCGGTCGAGAGCCGCGCGAGGAGCCGCTCCTTCTTGCCGCGCGCCGCCCGACGCGCGAGCGTCTCGAGCGCGGGATCGGGCTTCGCTGCGCCGGAGGAGAGGGCTTTGTCGATGCGGTCGAGGAGCGGATCGAGGAGGTCGGCGCCGTAGCCCACCAGGAGGTCGAGGAGCTCGACGAGCGCGTCCGGGGCTTCCTCGCCGGGCGGCACCGTCGCGAGCAGCCTCTGCAGCGTGTACGGAGCCGCGAGCGGCCTGAGCGCCGGGCCCAGTGTCGCCGCCGCCCGGCCGTGCTGGCCGGCCACCACCCGCGCGAGGTCGCGCAGGTGTTTCAGCTCCATCTCCGCGAGGAGGAAATCGCGCACCTCCTCGACGGCGGGCACCAGCGTCTTCATCTCCTCCTGGTCGGCGTCGTCGAGCAGCTCGCGAACCATCCGCACCGCGTTGCCCGGCAATGCTTCCGGCGGCTCCTCCGCCTGGAAGCCCTGGAGCGCGATCTTGGGGATCTCGAAGTAGCCGAACTGGCGCGGAGGCAGCACCGGCGGCGGCGGCCCGTCGAAGTCGGCAGGGAAGGAGCGGCCCGCGCGGCGTTGCGAGCTGACGCCTTCGTCCGGCTCGTCCTGCGTGCTTTCCACGAGGCCGCTGACAGATGCGAAGGAGATGGAGCGGAAGGCGGCGCGCGTGAGCAGGGTGACGACGTCCTCCTCCTGCTGCCGCACGCCGATGAAGCGCACGCTGACGATCTCGAGCAGCTTGAGCTCTTCCTCCCAGCTTGCGCCGGGCTGGATCGTCAGCCGCCGGATGCCGTCGCGATAGAGGCGGGAGGCGAGCGACTTCTCGCGATCCTTCTCGGCGTGGACCACCTCGCCGCGCAGCGACAGCTCGAACGGTCGCACTTCGAGCTCGAGCGCGCCGTGAGCGCCGAGAAAGCCGTTCAGCGCGTCGCGATAGTCCTGCAGGAACCGCCGCACGGCCTCGTTCTGCGCGTCGTAGAGCGTGAACGCGCGCGCCGCTTTCGAAAACGCCCGCAACGCCGCGTTGGCAGCGCGGCCCGGGGGCGTTCCGCCGGCGGCGGCTTCCTCGAGGATGTCGCTTGCGGGTGGGGTGACCGGATCGACCGTTGGCATGCAGGAGCAGCCTACCTTGCCGGCCGAGGCTTTGTCCTTCGCGCAGCGAGCGAACCGTGGTCTTCTGTCCCTTTCTTCTCGAGAGGTCAGACCATGACGGAGCAGAAGCTGGGATCGTTCGAGGCGGTGAAAACGGCCACGCTGTCTTCAGGCACCGTGTACCAGGCGTACGTCAGCGACCAGCGCATCGTCGCGGTCAAGACCGGCGGGCAACTCGACGGAGGCAAGGCGTTCACCGCGCACTTCGGTGCGCTGGGCGGACTGGTCGGCTACTTCCTCGAGAAGCGCGTCCAGAAGAAGCGCGCGGCGCTGCGCGCCTCCTTCGAGGAAAAGACGCTCGACGAGCTCCTCTTGCAGGACCCGAAGAACTTCGAGGTTCGCTTCGAAGCGCTGGACGGCGCCGAGCTCAAGAAGGGCAAGTTCGCATTTCTGGGCGGCACCAAGGCGAACCTGATTCTGAAGCGGGCCGGCGAGAAGCCTCTGGAGCTGCAGCTCCAGAACAAGGACGCTGTGGCCGCGGCGCTGAGCACGCTGGAGAAGGCGCTGCAGGGGCGCTTGCAGACGGACCCGAAGCTAAAGGGCTGAGCAGCTTGGCCATCCGCCGCAACTCGCCTGTGGACGCCTCCGCCGCCACGGCCCGGGCCCCTCTCGGTGCCGCGGAGGCGGCGCTGCTGGAGATCGGCGCGGCGGAAGAAACCGCCATTCGCCTGCGCATCCACGACGCTTCGCGCATCGAGTGGATCGTGGCGGTGCCGCTGCCCCGCGACCGCCCGCTGCCCTATCAGATCGACGTCGAGCTGGAAGTGCCGGCGAGCGCCGTCGGGCGCGACGCTTCCTGGGACCAGCTGCAGACCTTCACCCGCCTCGACGGGCCCGCCGAGATCGCCAGCTCCGCGGACGTGACCATCGACGCGCTCCGCCGCGGGGCGGTGACGCTCACCCGGATGCTCGCGCGCGCCCGCGAGGGCTTCGCGCGCCATTGCCAATCGGCAGCTACCGAGCCGGACAAGGCCGAGCTCGCCGGGGAGCCCTTCCTCACCGTCTGGCTGAACGCGGCTCTGCGCGCGGTCCACGACGCCCGCGAGAAGCTCACCCGTCCGGCGCCGCAGGACTCGGCGCCCATCGCCAAGGAGCGCGTGCTGGTGGACGAGTACGTGAGCGTGCGCCTGCTCGACATGCTGGCCGAGGCCGAGCGAGGGTCGCGCGAATGCGCCGGCCGAGTCGCGGCTGCGGCCGTGTTCGAGGTGCCCGCAGCGCACATTGCGGACGCGCTGCGCGAGGAGATGGCCTATCGCCGCTCGCGCGGGTTTCTCGAAGCAGAGGCTGATTCCCCCGAGACGCTCGAGCGCTACCTCGCCCGCGCCGCGAGTCTGAAGAAGCATTTCGAAGAGGTGCTCTTCCTCGATCGGGAGAGCGAGCAACTCGACGAACGCGTGCAGCTGTGGACGCGGGTGGTCGGCGCGCTGCTGGCCGGCATCATCGTCACCCTGCCGCTGCAGGTCCTCCTCACCATGCGCGCCGCCGATCTGGGGCTGGGGCTCATCGCCTTCGCGCTGCTCACCGGCATCGCCTACGCGGCGCGCGAGCACATCAAGGAGCGGGGCCGCTCCTGGCTCTCGGGAAAGATGGTGCGCTTCCAGTCGCAGCGGGTGCTGCGCTGCCGCGTGCCGGCTCAGCGCCTACCCAAGCGCGATCTGCTGGTGGAGGCGCGCGAGTGGTGCCGCCAGACGACGCGCTCGCGGCCCGACCCGCTCCATCCCGAAGCCGGGGCGTCGCTGCGCGCTACGCAGGTCCAATACCTGCACCGCGGCACAGTCCGACCACAGGCGGATCTCTGGAACGCCGGCGTGCGGCGCGTGCTACATATCTTCCGCTACGACCTGTCGCCGCTCCTGCCTCGCCTCGACGACGAGGTGAAGCCCGTCCCCGTCGCGGAGGTAGACGGAAAGGTGGCATTCGTAGCCGCTGTGCGGCGCTACCATGTGCCCATCCTCGTGGGGCTGGCCGTGGACGGCGAGCACCAGAAGCAATTCGGTACCCTGGTGCTCGATCGCGCCGGCCTCCGCCGGCTCGACAGCCGCGGCAGTGAGACCGAGGTCACAGCGACCGAAATGCCTCGGCCGTTGTAGACACACGACGAAACACAACACGCATCTCTGCGGTGCAGCTGAGGTTATGGGCGCCTAGTGCGCCTATGTGCGTGACATCATTCGTTAACTCTCTCCCCCATCGAGGGTCTTCAATGCGTGAGAATCGCCTCCGCCGGGAACGCCTTCTTCGCCGCGCTGCTGCTCGGCGCGTGCGGCTCGCCGTCAGCGAGTTTCCCGAGGACGAGCGACGCGACTTCGACCGTGGCGTCCCAGGACATCTGGTACTTGAGCGCCCCAGGCCTCCGCGCCACCGTCAAGCTCGCTCGCGACAGCGCGGAGCTCGCCCCGAGCCTCTTCGAGGTCGAGGGCGACAGCCCCGTTTCGGACGGCGTCGACAGCGTCCAGCGGGACTCGAGCTCGCTCTCGTTTCGCCGGGTCGGCGACGGATTCTGGGAGTGGTACCGCGGCACGGTGGTGATGGGCGTGGTCACCGGCCGCATGGCGCGCACCAGCACGCCGGCTGCCCCCGACGACGCGAGCTACAGCAGCCACTTCACCGGCTGGAGCAGCGCGCTCGACACTGGCATCGTTCCCCGCGTTTTCGATCTGACGGTGGGTTCCAACGACCTGGTCCGCGTCCGCATCGATGGGGACGGGGCTACGGGCTTCGTCGGACGCTTCAAGCGCTACGCCACCGTCGCCGACGGCGCAGCCGGTGAAGATCTCGAGTACGACCTCCAGGTCGACGCCTGGGACGGCACGAGCCTCAGGTTCAAGCTCGGCGAAGGAGAGCTGAGCGGCTCGTACTGGGCGACGGTCCAAGGGCGGCTCATCTCCGGCGCCGCGCAACTCGCGGGCGGCGTCACGGCCTTCAGCGGAGCGCGTGCCGAGGTGCTCACGCACGGTCTTCGCGACCTCTCTCCCGCAGCGCGCGCCAGCTGGCAAGACGTCGCCCGCAAGGCCCTGGTCCACCTGCTCATGGCCGACAATCCCACTCCGACGTCCGTGACCATCCACACGCTGCAGCAGGGAGTGTCTCCGTTCATCTCGAGCTACTCGTACAACCGCGATGACGACCCGGAGCACTGGGCGCAAGCCTACACACTCGACGAGCTGCAGCTGGAGTTCACGCTGGCCGATCCCCATGGCGGGCCGGACATCCGGCGCGTCGTGCATGGCTGGATGTCCACCCCGCTGGCCGCCCCTCCGGCGGCCGGATACCCGGTCGCGGTCGCCATCAACGGCCACTTCGGGAGCGCCTACCAGATGTTCGACCCGGACGGGGACTACTACTACTACGGCGACGCCTATGCTCGGCGGGGCTACGTGGTAATCTCATTGGATATGTCCCATCGGCCGGTCGCGGATCGCCAGGGCCTCTATGGCGACTTCGAGCAAGGGGACGATCCCGAGCACGGGAACATCGCTCATCCGTCGATCAAGTCGAACGGCTTCGACAGCGACTTCGAGGAGGACGGGGAACGCACCTGGGACGTCATCCATTCGGTCGAGGCCTTGCTCGCAAGGAATCCCACCCTCGATGCGAGCCGGCTCTTGATCACCGGCCTCTCGATGGGCGGCGAGGTGACCACCTGGGTGGGCGCGCTCGACGAGCGCTTCCCGCTGGTGGTGCCCGCTGGCTTCTCTCCGGACCTGAGCGTGATGTCGTTGCACGGGAACCACGAGTGCTGGATGTGGCAGCATGCGGACATCCGCGAGTATCTCGACGTCTCCGACCTGCACGCCCTGATCGCGCCGCGCACCCTGGTGGTGGAGACCGGGCGCAACGACTGGACCTACTCCGACTTTGCCGAGCCCTTCGCCGGCGACAAACAGGTCGCGCGTCGGAGCCGCAGCGCCTTCGCCGACGCGCCCGACCACTTCGTGCACTACCTTCACTACGACGAGCACCACTATCACTTCGGAGACGTGAATCCGTCGTGGCCCTCGGAGCTGGGGTTGCGCGTGACCACTGACCTGCAGCCGGTCCCGTCCGACGACACCGGCTGGGAGATCGATCCCATCACCACCACGCTGCCTTCCAACCTCTTCGGCTTCACGACGGCTATCTTGAGCAGTCGCGCTCCGTGAGAGATACGCACTTCATCGGGCGCCTGGCCCTCTCCATCTCGCTCGCGCTGCTGCTCGGCTGCGGGGGGCCGGTCCCGCTCTCGCTCGACTGCGCGCCGGCCGCCGTCGGCGATCCATCGACGCCGATCCAGTATGGGCAGCGCGAGGTCGATATGGCGCTCACCGACGCCGGGTTGAAGCAGAGAGCTTGCCTCTTCACCGTCTGGGACCGCGGCGTCCTTGCGACCTTCTCGGCCGCCCGCATCTCACTGGGCACGAGCCCCGAGTCGTTCGCCGCGATGGGAACGCCGCACGGAGTGGCCATCCTCGGCCGTGACGCCGCCGGTGCGATGTACGGCGCCCTGGAAGTCGCGGAACGGATCCGCACGCTGGGAGCGAAGGCGTTTCCGCTGAACGAGCCCCTCTCCGGATCGCCGCTCATCCGCGTCCGCGGCGCCAACCTGTTCCTCAATCTCCCCGGGCCGCAGGAGGCGAATTGGTGGTTCCGCAGCTCCGCGTTCTGGACGGAATATCTCGATCTGCTCGCGCGTGCCCGCTTCAACTTCCTGGACCTGCACGGCATGTACAACCCCGACAACACCATCTTCCCCAACGTGCTGCTCTATTTCGCGACCAGCAAGACGTATCCGCAGCTGGGGGTGCACCCAGAGGATCGCAAGCGCAACCTCGAGATGCTGAACACGGTGATCCGCATGGCGGCAACGCGGGGCATCCAGGTCGGGGTGATGAGCTATCGGGCCGACCTCAGCCTGACCGGCTGGTCGCCGCCGCAGCAACAGCTCGCCGATGTGGAACTGAAGACGTATACCCGTGAGGCGGTAGCCGACTTCTCGCGGTCGCTCCCGGCGCTGTGGCGCCTCGGTTTTCGTATCGGGGAAAGCGGTCGCCCTGCGCACTGGTACCAAGACACTTTCATCGCCGGCGCGCGGCAGGCGAACACGGGTGTCGAGATCTACACGCGGACGTGGCTGAGCAGCCGGAACGAGGTGCTCGCGACGGCCCGGGCCGCGGGCGGACACTTCATGCTCGAAGCGAAGCTCAACGGCGAGCAGCTGGCGCTTCCGTATCCGATCGCGGGCGGTGTGTTTGCGCAACGCTGGCAGCACTATTCCTACGAGGAGTACCTGAACAATCCGGATCCGTGGCTGTTCGTCTTCCAGATTCGGGCCGGCGGCACACACCGCATCTTCCGCCAGGCCTCGCTGCAGCAGACGCGCCGGCTGATGCGCTCGCTGGCAGACACGCACGCGGGCGGATTTTCTTACGAGTTCCCCCACGCCTATACTCCGCAGCGCGATTTCTACCATGCGCCCTTCGACGCGTATTCGGAATGGACCTTCCGGCGCGATGAGCTGCAATATCTCATGGTGGGACGGCTGGCCTACGACCCCGACGTTACCGAGGCCGTCTTCCGTGCGGCCCTCGAGCGGCGGGTGGGTACCGATGCCTTGTGGGAACCCTTGCAGGCCGCGAGCGAGATCGTGCCCTGGATGCAGGCGGCCCATACTTGTGGTCCTGACCACCGCGATGCGGCTCCCGATCTCGAGTTGGGCGGTCCGGTCGGTTACTGGGCGCAGGTGCAGACCGCGCCCTCGTCCGCCGGCACCTGCCGCCACCCGTACCACGGCCCTTTCGACAGCTTCGCCATCGCTGCTCCCCACGAAGACGCCGTCGAGCTGGTCAGCGGGAAGGGCGGCACGCGGTTGTCGCCTCGCGAGATCGCGCAACGGATGCTGCAGAACGCCAGGGATTCGCGCCGGGCGGACTCGCTCCCGATCGACCCCAGCAACGCGGAGGCGCGCGATCTGCGACGCGAGTGCGTGGCGCTGGCGGATCTCGGCGAGTTCTTCGCGCACAAGCTGCGCGCGGCCACGGCGCTGGCGGTCTACGCCCAGAGTGGCCAGGCCGACTATCTGAGCGCGGCGCGCGCTGCGTCGGCCCAGTCGGGGAACGCCTTCCGCGCGCTGGCCAACGACACTGCCTATATCGCGCCCTTCCTGGAAGAGCTGCGCATGACGCCGCTCGGCTTTCGCCCCTTTCACTGGAGCGCCGAAACGGCGCGTCTCGCTGGTGAAGAGGCCTCGATCGATGCGGTCGTCCCCGCCGTTGCCGCGGCGGCGCCGGGCGCGCGCGCGTCACTGCCGCCTGCTGCGTCCTGGTTGGATGAGCGCCGCGCCGCCGGTCCTGGCCTCAAGCAGCTGCAGATCATCCCGGCGGTGCCTTGGGCCAGGAGCTGGGTCGTGACCGCCGTCCTGCGGGACGCGGCGCCGCCCGGCTCCTCGGTCAGCATCCTCTGGAAACGCTTCGCCAACAACACCAACTGGATAGCGGTGCCCGCTCGCGGGCGCGGCACTCGGTGGAGCGCGACCATCCGGGGAGTTCCGCGTACTGGCTGCGCCGATCGCGGCGATCTTCGTGCTTCTCCCGCCTCTGATGCTGTTCGGGGGCATCTACCGCGGCAGCCTGCGCAAGCCTTCGGTCCTCGAGGGAGGCATCGAGTTGCTCTCGCTCTCGCTGCTTCTTGTCGCGAGCCTTCGACTCCTCCGGGACAGGCGAGTGGCGCTCGGGGCGGTCGCCGCCCTCAGCGGGTTGTACTTGCAGCTGCACCAGGCGCTTCTGCCGGCGCTGGCCGCGCTGCTCCTCTTCGAAATCCTCGTGCAGGTGGGAGGAGTCGCGCGCTCGCTGCTTCGATCGGGGGCTGACTCCGCGACGCTGCAGGACCAGCTCGACTGCTGGGTGATCGGCCTCGCCATCTGGCCCGCCTGCGCGGTGGTGGCTTCGCTGCTGGGCGTGGGTGGAATCCCGCACCTGCGCGTGCTTCTGCTCGCGCTGGGGGCGCTGGCCGTCCTCTGGCGGCGGCGTGAGCCCTTGATTGCGACCGTGTCCCGCCGATTCCTGCGCGCTTCGCCTCTCGAGCAGACGCTGGCGCTGGTCTTGCTGGTGCTGCTCCTCCTCCAGTTCGCCAAGGCCGCGGTCGTCGTCGACTACGATTCGAACTGGTACGGGCTGCGGCCCGAGAAGGTGCTCTTCGGCGAGCGCTCGATCTTCGCCGATCTGCGCCTCGTCCATTTCGTCTACCACTACTCCGCCTTGCTGCTCGAGGTGCTGGCGGCGCCGGTGAGCGGGCTGGGGGAGTACGCCTTCATCTTGGCCGTGGACGTGGGCGTTCTGGCGGTGGCGATGATCGTGCTCTACCGGTTCGCGCGCGAGGCGGGCGGCAGCGTCCGCGAGAGCCTTTTGCTCGCGGGCCTGGGGGCATCGATCCCCGGCGTTTCCAACATGGCCTCGACCGCCAAGGGCTATGTGCTCGGCGTGCTCCTCGGCACGCTGGCCACCCTGCACTTCTGGCGATCCGTGCGCGCGCAGCAGCTCGCGCCCGCGCTGCCGGGATTCGTCGCGCTCACCCTCATGCTGTTCGCGCGCCTGACCTCGTATCTCTATTTTCCCCTGCTGCTCCTGGGCGCGGCGCTGGCTTGGGGAAGCGCCCGTCTGGCCGGCGCTCGGCCGCCGCTCGACGTGCCGCCGGTCGATCGCCGTGCCGCCCTGCGCCTCTGGGCGCCGGTGCTGTTGCTCTCGGCTGCCGACGTGGTCGCCTTCTGGATACGCACCTGGCGGGGCACGGGCATGCCCACGACGCCAGTACTTTCCAAACTATGGACCGCCCTCGGCTTTCACTATCGATACCCGACGGATGCTCTGGCGCTGCAGCTTCCTCTCGGCGCTCATTTCAGGCAGGCGTCCGAGTTGTTCGATCTCTGGTACCAGCTCTTCTTCAATCCCACGGACCTCGAGCATGTCCTCATCTCTTGGCCGGGCAACTGCGGGTTGCTCTTCTTGATCCTGAGCGCGCTCTCGCTCCTGATCAGGCGCCCTTCCTGGCGTGAGACGGGACTATGGCTGCTGGTCCTCCCGGCCTGCGCGGGGTCGCTCCTGTACGCGACCTTCGGAGTCTTTCCCCACCGCGCTCCCGGCGGCGACGGCAATTACTACATCCTGCCCGCTTCGCTGGCCACGGTTGCCGGCGGACTGGTCCTCCTCCGGCAGACGGAGAAACTCGCGCCGCTCGCGGCCGGGCTCATCGCTGCCTGCACGTTCTGGCTCCTCCCTCTGACACTGGTCGGGCACTGGTCCTGGCACCCCGGCACGGCGCCGTTCAGCTTCCATCTCCTTCGCACGCTGCCGCACACGAACCGGGACTGGCAAGAGAAAGTGCTGCAGGCCGGGCTTGGACCGCTACAGGAATACGCGCGAGCGCATGCCTTGAAGTCCTGCGGAGGATTGACGCGCCTTGCGGCAGGCGATTCGACCGACATGCTCGCGCGGCTGCTGCCCTGCCGCTTCGAGGACTTCGAGCAGCTGCAGGGCACGTATCCCGGCCTGTTCGAGAGCGACGAGGCGGTCTTTCGTTTACTGCGCTGGAAAGAGCTGGACCTATTAGTCCTGGCGCGCAAGTCGCTCGAATTTGAAGCCCGGCCGCTGCGACGCGTTTTCGAGCGCCTGCAGGAAGATCCGTTGGTCTCCACCCACGAGTCCGGGCCGTACCTGTTCCTCGATCTCTCGAAGCTCACCGGCATGGGTGCCCCGAACCGGGGCCACGATCAATAGATCGTGGGTGTCGTCGAAGGGTCCGCGGGCAGAGCTGCGCGGACGACCCTGACGAGATCTGCCAGCTCGCATGGTTTCTCCAGGGCGGCGTCGAACGGCAGCCCGTCCACCGCCGCGAGGAACTCCTGAATCTGTGCAGAGACGAGGATGACGGGCGTGAGCTCGAGCTCGGAGTCCATGCGCAGTTGACGCAACACTCCCGCTCCACTCAGGCGCGGAAGCGCGAAATCGAGGACCACGAGGTTGGGGTGCTCTGCGCGCAGACGCTCCATGCCCTCGACGCCGTCCGAGGCGGACTGCACGGCGAAGCCCTCGAGGGAGAGGCAGCAGGCGTACAGCTCCCGCGTATCCTCGTCATCTTCGACGATGAGGATGTTGCGCTTCGTCGGCATGATGCTCCTCTGACCAGAAGAACTCGACGCCCAAGCCGTTTTTCCAGCCGGGCAAGGTGACTGCCGGCGGCGCTCGTCGAGCACTTCGCGAACTTTGGCCATGAGCACGACAGAATCTCCAGTTCTTCGATGCGCCACTTGTCACGGCTACAGGCGTAGTCGCTAAGCCCGCCTCCCGGCGTGGCGGCCCGACTGGCGACTGTCGCCTCCGGCGACATCTTCCCCGCCAAGCGGGGAAGTCCCCTGCGGTGGCCGCGACTAGCGGGCGCTTCCCTGGACGGACTTCCTCCGTAGCTGCGGCAGTGACGGCGCGCGCGGCCCGCCATCGGCACAGCAGCGCGGTTGGTGCCGGAGGTCCGGCGCGCGCAGCCACGCCTCGCGCAGCGAACCGATATATCGCATCACCTGCACGGTACCCGGCGCGACGAAGCGCAGACCGGCCTCGCCGCCCTTCGCGCGCACCACCTGCGCGGGCCCCAGATCGGCGCGAGACGGGGGGACGTCCAGCAGCCGGACCAGATAGATGTCGCCCGCCATCAGCTCGCGCGGCGCGCGCACGCGCAGCCCGCCGGCGCCCACGTCGAGGAGCTGCGCGACCACTTGCTCTCCGAATTGGCCCCGCAGCATGAGCAGCTGGTCGCCGCTCACCCTCTGGTCGCGCCGCGCCATGAACGGTCCCGGCGGGCGCGCCAGCCGCGGCAGGTGGTGCTCGGAGAGCTCCAGCCACGCGCCCGGCGGCGTCTCGTGCGCCTGCGCCACCGGCTCTCCACGCACCACCGTCTGCTGCCGCGTCTCGCGGACGCTCAGCTCCACCAGCACGGTCCGCACCCGGGCGCTGGCGATCCTCGGCTCGGGCACGAAGAGCAACGTCGCGTCGGGCATCACGTGCAGGTGTTGCGCGAGTTGCTCCAGCGTATCGAATCGATACCGGATCAGCATCGTTCCCCGCTCGACCATTCCCTCTGGCATGACGCAACCTCGGGGCCGGGCCGATCGGCGCGCACGCCACGTCCGAACCAATGGACGCTGCTACGGCCGTCGGCCCGGCCCTTCGGCTCCCCCCGTGGCCCGGACCCGTCACCCCCCGAAGGCATCGGGCCGTCGCACAGCACCTTGAGATTCACGTTGCACATATGAACGCCCTCGGGCATGCGCGCGCAGTTGCATTCCGTGTACGACGCTTCGCCGCGCGAGCCACTGCCGCCTTTGCAGGCTTCAGCGGAATTGACCTCCGCATGCTCGCGGGCTTCGGCGCAGGCTGCGCTCTGGTCGGCAGCGCTGCCCACGCCGAAGTAACGCTCGGTCCATTCCCGGGCGAGGGCGGGGCTGGCGACGGTCGCGATGATCACGGCTATGACGGTTCGGGTCACGCCAGCCTGCTCAGCACGTCTCGTGCCAGCGCCTCCTCCTCTGGCGGCACCGCCCCAGGCGCTGTAGCGCAACATGGCTGTGATGTTGCGCCTCCCGTTGCACCCCCCTTTCGCGGTGGCGGATACTCGCGCGCATGCCGGCGGATCCCCCGACCTCCGATGTGACCGCGGAAGACCATGGCGCCGCGCCTCCCGGGCTGCGCCGGGCAGCGAGCGTCGCGCTGGCCTTCCAGGCGGATCGGCCGCTCGATGCGCCGATGCAGATTTCGCTGGCCAGCGTGGACTCGGTCTCGTTCTCGCGCGGGAGCGGCCCGGCGCGCGCCGAGCGCATCCAGTCGGGAGGGGAGACGCAGCTCCGGCTGGAGGTGCCGGATCGCTTTCTCTCCTCCTCGCACGCCTCGCATGGAGCTTGCAGATGGCGCGCTCTTCGAGATCGGGCACAGCTTCTTCGTCTTTCGCACCGCCGCTGCCCATGACCCGCCGCCGGTGCCGGCCGGCGAGAACTTCACCGGATCGCTGCAGCCCTCGTACGCGGCACAGCTGCGTGCGCTGGAGCGGGCCGCGCCGACCAGCTTGCCGGTGGTGCTGCGCGGCGAGACCGGCACAGGCAAGGAGGTGCTGGCCCGGCTGGTGCACCGGCTCTCGCGGCGGCCCGGCAGGTTCCAGCCCATCAACTGCGCGGCGCTGGCGCCGTCCCTGCTCGAGTCGGAGCTGTTCGGCTACCGCAAGGGCGCATTTTCCGGCGCGACGGAAGACCGGCCCGGGTTGGTGCGCAGCGCGGACAAGGGGACCCTCTTCCTCGACGAGATCGGCGACCTGCCGCCGCCGGCACAGGGCGTGCTGCTGCGCGTGCTGCAGGAGTCGGAGGTGCTGCCGGTGGGAGACACGCGCCCGGTGCCGGTGGACTTCCGCCTGGTGGTGGCGACGCACCGGCCGCTCGAGGAGATGGCGGCGGCCGGCCACTTCCGGCACGACCTGCTCGCGCGCCTGGCCGGCTTCACGCTGAACGTGCCGCCGCTGCGCGAGCGCCGCGAGGACCTGGGCGTGCTGATCGCCGTGCTGCTGCACAGGCACGCTCCGGGTCGGGCGCTGCGCTTCTCGGCGGCCGCGGCCCGCGCGCTCTTCCTTCATGCCTGGCAGCTCAACGTTCGCGAGTTGGAGAAGACGCTGGCGCTGGGCATCGCGCTCGCGCCCGAGGGCGTCATCGACCTTCCCCACCTGCCTGAGCAATTGCGCAGCGCTTCCGAGCCGAAGCCGGCCACGGCGGCGCCGCTCGGCGAAGACGAGCTCCGGCGCCGCGAGGAGTTGGTATCGCTCTTGCGGGAGCACAGGGGCAATGTCACCGCCGTGGCCAAGGTGCTGGGCAAGGCCCGCGTCCAGGTGCAACGATGGATGCGGCGCTACGGGATCCGGCCGGCGGTCTTCCGATAGCCGGTCTGGCCCCATTGGGGGAATCCTGTACTCTTCGGGATTTCGCACCTTAGGAGACGAGGGCTGATGGCGGAAGAAGAGCGTCCTGCGGGAGCGGTTGGGAGCGACGTCAGTTCGCCCCGCACCGGCGCCATCTTCGCCGGCCGATACGTGCTCGGGGCGGTGCTCGGCAGCGGAGGCATGGGGCGCGTCTACGCGGCGCGCGACGGGAAGCTGGAGCGCGAGGTCGCGCTCAAGGTGCTGCTCTCTGCCTCGCCGGAGCCGGAGGTGCTGGGGCGCTTCCGGCGCGAGGCGCTGGCCGCCTCGTCGCTGCAGCATCCCAACGTGCTGGCCGTCTTCGATGCCGGCGAGGAGCAGGGCCGCCCTTTTCTAGTAACCGAGCTGCTCCGCGGCACCACCCTGAAGGACCGCCTCTCGCAGGGGGCGCTGCCGCTCGAGGAGACGCTGGGCATCATGCGCCAGCTTCTGGCGGGGCTCGTCGCGGCGCACGACAAGGGGCTCACCCACCGCGACCTGAAGCCCTCGAACATCTTCATCACCAGCGATGGATGGGTGAAGATCCTGGACTTCGGCCTGGTCAAGCTGGCCGAGACGTTTCTCCCCGGCGTTCAAGGAAGCGACGATCCCGAGGTCGCCTTCACTGCGTCGGGGCGCATGCTCGGCACCGTCGGCTACATGGCGCCCGAGCAGGTGCGCGGCAAGCCGGTGGACCTGCGCGCCGACCTCTTCAACCTCGGCTTGGTCCTCTACGAGATGGTCTGCGGAAAGCGCGCCTTCCACGGCGCGTCGTCCGCCGAGACCGGATACGCCATCCTTTTCAAGGAGCCGGAGCCGCTGCCCTCGTCGGTGCCGCGGGCGGTGCGCGATCTGATCGCCCGCTGCCTGCAGAAGGATCGGGACAAGCGGCCCGCGACGGCGCGCGAGGCGCTCGCATTGCTCGACGCGCGGCCGCGGCGGAGCGGAAAGTTCTCCTTTCCCCCGCTGCCGCGCCGGGGCATCCTCGCCGCGATGGCGGCCGCTGCGGTGATCGCGGCGTCCATCTACCCGGGACGCCTCTTTCGCTCGCGCTCTGCGGTGCCTTCAGCAGCGCCGCCCTCCGGCACGGTCGCGATCCTGCCCTTCGGCGTGCGGGACGCGCCCCGCTACGCCTATCTCTCCGAAGGCCTCGTCGATCTGCTCGCCCGCGACCTGCAGGGGAGCGAGCTTCGCGCGGTGGACTCCGCCAGCGTGCTCCGGGCCCTGGGCGGCGATCCCACCGCCGAGTTGGACAGGGTGCGCGGCGCTTCTGCCCAGCTGGGGGCGAAGTACTTCGTGCTCGGACGCATCGAGGAACGCCGCGGCGAGCTGGTGCTGGAAGCGGTGCTCCACACCGGCGACGCCGGTGAGCCGGTCACCCAGACGTTGGTGCAAGGCGATCCCGCAGAGCTGCTGAGCATGGTGCGCAAGCTCTCCGACAATCTACAGATGCGGCCGCTGCCGCCGCAGGAGTTCGAGGCGCGCCTCGCCGGCCTGGCGCGGCGGACCAGCCGCTCGCCCGTGGCGTTACGGGCATGGCTCGAAGGAGAACGGCTGCTCAGGCACGGCAACTACGAAGAGGAGGTGGTGAACCGCCTCAACCCGGCGGAGCGCTCGCTGGTGGAAGCCCGGCTCGCCGTGCAGCAGGGCCGGCTGCCCGAGGCGGAGCGCATCCTCCTCGGCGGCACGCAGCGATTTCCCGACGATGCGGACACCTGGATGCAGCTCGGCGAGCTGTACTTCCACCAGAACCCGCTGCGGGCGCGCTCGCCGCAGAAATCGGTGAGCGCCTTCGAGCACGTGCTGACGCTGGATCCGCTGCACGTCGAAGCGATCTCGCACCTGGCCGACCTGGCGCAGATGCGCGGCGAGCGGGGCTTGGTGGCGCGGCTCTCCGATCGGCTGCTGGCCATCTCCGACGACCCCACCAAGGCGGTCAGCTACCGGTTGGCGCGGGCATGGTCGCGCGGCGACGCGGCCGAGCGCGATCAGGTGCTCGCCGGCCTGCCCGGAGCCCGCACGCAGCTCCTCAAGACGGCGTTCGTGCGGACCGAGTGGCAGATGGACGCCTTTGCCGACGCGCAGGCGGTGGCGATGCTCCTCACCGGCTCCGAGGACCGGCCGCTGCGGTCGTATCTGCTCGGCACGCTTGCGCTGCTGCGCGGCAAGCCGGAGACGGCGCGAGCGGAGATGGCGCGCGGCGCCGAGCTGAGCGAGGGTAGCGACGCGGCGTATTTCAGACCGTGGATGGATACGCTCGACTTCGTCCCTGTCTCGGCGGCCGAGCTCCCCGCGGCCCGCGCGGCGGTGCAGCGCATCGACGCCACCCGCAACCGCGCCCTGGGACCGGCGAAGCTACATCTCATGGGAGCGCTGGCGGTGCGCGCCGGCGATTTCGCAGCCGCTGAGGGGGCGGCCCGCCAGCTCGAGTCGGCGGAGATGGGTTCCAGCATCGGTGCGGATCTGGCGCTGGCAGTGCGGGCGCGGGTGCTCGCTGCGCGCAACGACCTGGCCGGCGCGCTGGCCCTGCTCGACAAACAGCAGGTCAACATCCCCGCACGCTACGCTCCGTGGTTCCCGCGCCTGTCGGAGCCCTGGCTGCGCGCCGGTCTGCTCGAGGGACTCGGGCGGCAGCGCGAGGCGCTTGCTCTCTACGACGCGCTCAACTTCTACAGCGTGATCGACCCGGTCTTCGTTCCCATGGCTCACCTGCGCAAGGCGAAATTGCTCGACGCGCTGGGCGAGCCGGAGGCGGCTGCGGAGCACTACCAGCGCTTCATCGAGCTGTGGAACGACTGCGAGCCGGCGGAGCGGCCGGAGGTGGAACGGGCGCGGGCGCGCGTGCTCCAGCTTCGTTCCCCATCCGGACGCTCGCCGCGATAAGCTGACGAGGTATCCACCAACAGGGGGGAAACAAAATGGCGAAGGCGAAGAAGCCGTCGAAGAAGAAGAGTCCCGCGAAAAAGGCCGCCGCGAAGATCGAGCTGCGCGCGTTCTTCCGCAAGCTGTGGAGCAAGCCGGCCATGCTCGACCAGTTCTCGGCCAGCCCGCAAGGCCGCGATGAGGTGCTGGGAAAGTTCAACCTCTCGCCGCGGCACCAGGACATGCTCAAGCGCGGCTGCATGCGCGAGATCATCCCGGAGCTGGCCGGCGTGACGGCCACCCCGGCGAACAGCACCGTGGTGAACAGCATGGACATGGCGGAGTGCGGCCATCCCGAATGCCTCGCGTTCACCTCCGCCGTCAAGCCGCGCTGATGGCCGCGCGCAAGGGATCGCTGGTGGTGGTCGGCACCGGGATCGAAGCGATGGGGCAGATGACGCCGGCGGCGCGGACGGCCATCCGGCGCGCGCAGCGCGTTTTCTTCCTGGTGGCAGATCCGCTCACCGAAGAGACCATCCACGCGCTGAATCGCCGCTCCACTTCGCTGCGCGCGTGCTATGCGCGAGGGAAGAACCGGCTCAGGACGTACGCCGAGATGGTGCAGATGGTGCTCGCGGAGGTAGGGCGCGGCCTGCGCGTCTGCTTCGTGCTCTACGGACATCCCGGCGTCTTCGCCATGCCCGCGCACGCGTCGGTGCGGATGGCGCGCGCCAAGGGATATCGCGCGGAGATGCTCCCTGCGGTCTCCGCCGACGGGTGCCTGTTCGCCGATCTCGGCGTCGATCCGGCGGCGTGCGGCTGGCAGAGCTACGAGGCCACCGACTTCCTCCTGCGCAGGCGGCGGGCCGATCCCGCGGTCGGCCTCGTCCTCTGGCAGGTCGGCGTGGTGGGGCGACTCGACTATCCCGACGGGCCGGTGAACCGCGAGAAGCTCGCCATCCTCACCGAGGCGCTGCTCTCGATCTACCCGAAGCGGCACGTGGGCACGCTGTATGAGGCGGCCACGCTGCCGGGATTCGGGCCGTCGATCGAGCGGGTGCGCATCGGCTCCCTCCACCGCGCCGAGATGTCCCCGGTGACCACGCTGTACGTCCCTCCGGCGCAGGAGGCGCCGCTCGATCCGGCGATGCTCGCGCGGCTGGGAATTCGCGGCTCGGATCGCGTGGGCTGCCTGCGCTGACCGCCCGCACGGCCGTCACACGCGCAAGCGGGCGAACAATGAGCTCGGCTCCAGCCAGCGGCGCTTTGCCACGGACCTGACAGGAGAATCCTTTGACGTGGTGCGTTATCCCATGTCCATGAACCGAGACAACAGCGTCACCGAGGGCAACACGGACACGAGGTGCCAGCATGCGACTGCGGAGTCGCTGGGCTTCAACAACGGTATGGAGTTCCTGCGCTGCCTGACTTGTCGCTCTATCATCGTGACCCAGGGCGCGCTGAGGTTCGCGATACCGCCCGTTCGGGCGGCTGGATGATCGATCGGTCTGTCAGTGGTGCATCACCGCGCTGAAGCCGATGAAGCTATTCAGCGTCAGCACGGCCATGGCCATCCAGGCAGCAAGCAGCACGACAGGAAACCCGCGAGTCATTTGCTTCATCATCATCCGCTCCATTAATTCTTCGAGCGCATCGAAATTGAATAGTCGCGCTGAGAAGCCGCATTCGTCAACGATTCCAACCTGATGCAAGGTCGGGCCGCATGGGTCGAGGTAGGTGAGCGGAGGCGGCCAAGGATCTCGCCGCAGCCATGATGAGAGCTAGACCGTCGGCGCCTCTGCAGCGCCGACCGGAACCGTGCTTCCTCGCGAGAGCAGCAGGAGCGCATCGCCGATCTGGTCCACCGTGCGCGCAGCGCGAAGGTGGTCGTAAGCGATGTGGATCCACTGCCGGTCGCGAGCCATGTTCCTTGGCCCCGCCATCGAGGCCGATGCGGCCTTGGTCAAAACGTCAGATGGCAATCGGCAGGTGCGACGTAGATGACCCCACGCTCCAAGGGATCATCTCGCGTGCTTTCGGGATTGATTGAGACGCCCATAAGGTCTCTCTATCGTTTCTTGGGCGCGGCTCGACCTGCAGCCTGCGGAGGGGTCGTGTTGCCCAGCGAACCGGACGCCGCGGCGCTGGTTGCCAAAGCAGTAATGACCGGCATCGCTACGTCCTTGGTGGCCGCGCCGTTCTGCGACCCGCTGCCGCTGCCGATGTTCCTCAGCGAGCTCGACGGGACCGGCACGGTGATCTCTTCCGCCACGCCCGGCAGGCCCGGGTGGATCACCACCTGTGCATCCTGGATTTTCAGCTCGTCGATGACGAGCTTGACCGGCTTTTGCGACGAGCTTTCGTGCGCGGGCACCAGGTCCATCGCCCTCTTGAAGTTCATCGTGCCATTGGATTGCTCGATGACCAACCTGGGCCGATCGAGCGTCAGCGATTCCACATGGATCGGATCCTTGCGCAGCTGCCCGTACTTGACGGACAGATCGACATCGCCCAGTCCGAGCATGTGCGGCGCGGAAAAGCCCCGGGGCGATGCGATGCGGAACTGATGCAGGTTGACCTTGCCCCCGAGCAGCGAGTGACGCGCGCTCTGGAGCGAGGCGTTCAGATTGAGCGAGGTGCTGGTCTGCCCTTCCACAGCCGTTTTCAGGATGCCATCGAGTTTGAGGTAGACGACGACTCCCGCAAGGATGAGCAGCGGGACGAGGATCAGAACAGTGCGGCGTAGTCGGCTCATTTGAATCTCCGACGTCAATATGCGCACGCTCATTAACTGGGGCTGGAACTGCCTGGAAGTGCCTGCCTGCTTGCCAGACCCTCGAGCGGCGAAGCGAGACAGGATCCGGTGCATCGCGAACAGCTACTTCGCGCCTCGGCGCTTTCCTGGCTTCTTCGCGGCAGGCTTCTTCTTCGCCGGCTTCTTCGCGGCAGGCTTCTTCTTCGCCGCAGGCTTCTTCTTCGCCGCAGGCTTCTTCCTCGCCGGCTTCTTCCCCTTGGGCGCCGGCTTGGCCTTGCCTGGCCTCGCCAGATTTCCGGCGGCCCCCTTGCCTCCCGACTTCCTGGCCGGCGCAGCTACCTTGTCGACTGCGCTCCAGTCGACGACCTTGGTACTGGCAACCCCCGCCGGCAAGGGCAGACCCGCGAAGAGGTATCGGTCGCGGAATTGGATCTTGGAGCGATCGTAATAGTTGCTCCACCAGGGAACCTGCCGCCCGGTCTTGCCCGGATACCAGAGCGTCATCGGATCGGCCTTGGTCGCCTTCTGTATCACCTTCCGGAAATGGTAGTGGTCGAACATGCTCACGGCTTCGATCGCGTAAGCGGTGGCGATGGCCTCGTCCTCGATCATGGTGAGGCTGTCGCCGTTCGCCTGCTCGCCGCCCGCCGCGAGGTTTGACGAGCCGGTGAACACGGTCGCGTTCGGGGCACTGAAGTCGACGACCACGAACTTGTCGTGGATGTGCTTGCCTGGACCGCCGCTGAACTCTTTCGTGAAGGGAGCGGGCACGAGCTTCGAGAGTGCGGCGAAGCCCGTCAGGTCGCCCATGGCGCCGTCGGGGCTCTGCACCGCGAGGCCGCTGTCGGTTTCGACGGTGCCGTAGGAAAAGACGGTGGGCTTTGCCGCGATTTCGCGAAGGGAGCTCAGCACCGGCCCCTGACCTGTCGGCTCCATCACGGCGAAGAGCACCGAGCTACCGGCGGCGCGGATGCGATCCGACATCGGACCCAAGGAAACCTTCCAGTCCGAGTGCGGCGAGAGAGCGAGTTGGAACTTCGGCAGGTCGGCCGAGTCGGCCGGCGATCCCGTCATGTATCCGGCCGAGATCTGATCCTTCTTGAACAGGGCTGCGTTGACGCCCGTTGCGAATGCGACGTCGAAAGCCTTCGCGAACATTCCCGCCACGCTCGCGTCGTCCACGACGATGACATTGTTCGCCTGTACGTACAGCCCACGAACCGAGAAGTTCATCGACCCGAAGATGACGCGCTCCGCCCGGCCATTCATGTCGCGCTTGATGAAGACCTTGTTGTGCTGGTAGCGGCCGAACTTGCCTTGCTTGACGTTGCCCGATCCCGCCGCCGCGATCACCATCTGCGCCGCCACCACCTCGGGCGGCTTCTCGCCTTGCTTGTTCGCTTTGACGTGAAGGTCGGCATTGTCCAGGACCGCCCGTAGACGCCCCTGCCTCCCTATTCGGCACATCGCCGCGACGACGTCGGGTTCGTCGAGGTCGTAGGCGAAGACGTCGACCTTCGCCTGTGCGTCGTTCTCGCAGTCGGCGATGAAGTCGAACAATGCCGTTCGCGCATCGGCGCCGAGCCACTCGTATTGCTTCTGGAAGGGCTTGGTGTCGAAGGCGGGCACCTTTGGACCCTTCGGGCGGATGTCCTTGTTCTGGAACCTGTCGGCATAGGCCTGCGAGGCGATGTAGCCGCGCGTGAAAGCCGCGTGGAACTTCGCGTGCCGCTGCCTCACGGGTTGAACCGTGACGGTCACTTCAGGTCCGTCCTTGGTCGCCGAGCCTTGGCGCGAGGCGAAGTAAAGCGCTTTCACGCGGTAGGTGATCGGCGCATCGAAGCCGTCGGGTGGCACATCGACCCAGCGGAACTTCTGGAAAGGAGCCTTGTCGGAGTCGTACCACTTGCGCGACTCGGAAGTCGTCTCATTGGTCACGCCCTCTCCGAAGCTGATCCGGTTTCCCAGGACGGTTTCCGGCCTCCCGTCCGGCTTGCGCCAGATGGCAAAGCCGGCGAGGTTTTGATCGTTCTCGTCGACCCCGCCATCTTCGATCGACATGGCGAGCAGGACCTTGTTGTCGCCAGCATGGGCGACGACGCGCAGGCCGTTCGCCTGCACACTCGAGTTGATTGCTTTCATGATCGACTCCCCTCGCGGTCGAAAGTCGTAATCCATTGCGACGAAACCGGCAAGCGTCTCGCCTGCTGTCGGTGACGCAATCCTTGCTGCAGATCGGATCCACTTTGAAATCGCGCTTCGTCCCAGCTTGCGCGATCCCTGGAAGGGTCGTGCAACTGGGGCAGATAGCTGACCCGGCAGCTTGCCGGTGGTACCGTTCCAGCTGTGGGGTCTCGATGACTTCTCTGCGCATCAACGAGCATCGGCTGGCGGCCAACCGGGTCGGCCTGCGCTACGTCACCGACGGCGTGGTCGGCATCCGCCGCCAGCGCGCGGGGAAGAAGGGTTGGGTCTTCATCGCTCCGGGCAACGGGCGCATCACCTCCCCAGCCGAGCGGGAGCGCCTCGAAGCGCTGGTGATTCCGCCTGCGTGGACCGACGTCTGGATCTGCCCCGATCCGCTCGGCCACATCCAGGTCACCGCCCGCGATGCGCGCGGCCGCAAGCAGTACCGCTACCACCCGCGCTACCGCGAAGCGCGCGACAAGTCGAAGTTCAGCCGCATGCTGGAGTTCAGCGAGATCCTTCCTGACATCCGCGAGCGGGTGGAGCGCGACCTGCGCGCGCGCGACCTGACCCGACGTCAAGTGTTGGCCACCGTAGTGATGCTGCTCGACCGCACGCTCATCCGCGTCGGCAACGACGAGTATGCGCGCGAGAACCGATCTTTTGGTTTGACCACGCTGCGCGACCGCCACGTCCGCATCCGCGGGGCGGAGATGCGCTTCTCGTTCCGCGGCAAGAGCGGCGTGAACCACGAAGTGGCCATCACCGACAAGCGCCTCGCGCGCATCGTGCAGCAGTGCCAGGACCTGCCGGGACAGGAACTGTTCCAGTACCTCGACGTGGGCGGAAAGCGGCAGACCATCTCCTCCGACGACGTCAACGCATACCTGCGCGAAACCACCGGGCGCGACATCACCGCCAAGGATTTCCGCACCTGGGCCGGGACCATGCTGGCGGCGAGGGAGCTGTGCGCGATGGGTCCGGCCAAGAACAAGCGCGAGGCCATGCGCAACATGAACCGGGCCATCGACGCCGTCGCCGAGCGTCTGGGCAACACGCGCACCGTCTGCCGCAAGTACTACGTACATCCCGGATTGGTGCGGGCCTACCTGCTCGGGCTGACTGCGCTCTTGCCCTCGCGCTCCCTGCCGCGCGAGTTCCGCCGCGCCGACCACCCGCCGGCCTTGCGCCGCGACGAGGTGGCGGTGCTGCAGTTCCTGCAGGAGGACGTGCCCGACGAAGACGCTCCCGCGCAGTGATTTGCCGCGCTTACGTGGCCGCACCTATTTCGAGTCTCGACTCGGTCCTCGCGCGCTAGTCGCGGCCGTCACGACGGGCGGCCCGCGGCGTGCGGCTCGATGGCGAGCGTGATCAGCGCCGCTGCCGTGCAGAAGGTGGTGCTGGTGATGCAGTGGTCGCCGCGCCAGGTGCCGTTCTCGCGCTGGATGGCCGCGAGCCGCGCGCGGATGTTGTTGCGGAAGTCGGCCCACTCGGCGCCGCCCAGCGCGGCCTTGGCCTCCGCGGTCAGCATGTACGAGACGTGCTCCTCGCCGCCGTAGCTGCCGAAGCCGCGCAGGACGTTCTCGTTGGAGAGCGCCGCGCCGCCGGCGCGCGTCGCGTCTTGCGCATGCTTCTTCAGCTCCGGTGACGCCGGCTCGCTCGACTGCGCCACCTGCGCGGCGGCCATCACGCTCGCGGCCACCGCGTAGAGCTGCACGCCGGCGGAGTCGCTGACGCCGAAGCTCTTCGTCTTTTCGTCGTACTTGTCGACGAGCCCGGCCTGGCCTTTCGCGAGCACGTCCTTGTCCACGCGCGCGCCCGCGCGCTGCGCCGCATAGAGCCCGTTGTTGGCAAACGCCGAGGCGAGGAGCGGAGCCCAGCCGTCGCGAGAATAGCTGCCGTCTGCCGACTGCGCGCGCTCGATGCGTTGCACCACCGATCCCAGGGCCCGCTCGGCGCGCGCCTGCAGCGGCCCGCGCAAGGTCGGCAGCACCTCGGCAAGGAACTGCGCCGCGACGAAGGTATCGATGTTGCGGCCCAGCTTCCGCTGCGGGAGCGTGCCGGGCGGGTTGATGGCGATCTCTTGCTGTTGCGTGCGCTCGACCGCGCCAGCGATGTAGGCCACCGCATGGCGCGTGTGCTCCTGGTGCTCGCCGCGCGAACCGGTGTGCCCCAGCCGCACGAGCGCGAGGCCCGCGAGAGCGGTGGTGGCGACGTCGGGGTGCGGGTCCTTCATCCCGTCGCCCCAGCTTCCATCGTCGTTCTGCGCGGCGACGAGCCACTCGAGCGGGCGGCGCGTGTCGGGCTCGCCCGGCGGGGGCGCGGCGGGAACGTGAGTCGAGAGAAGAGCGCAAAGTGCGGTGCAGAGGATGAGTCGTTGCATGGGACCTCCAATTAGGTCCTCTGTGCAACGCGCGATCGCGTGGGGGGATCTCTTGACGCGGCGAATTTACTGGAATGGACCGTACTGAATGCCGACCAGCACCTGGACGTTGGTGTAGCTCCACTGGATGTCGTAGAAGCGCGTCGCTGGAAGGATCCCCGGCACATAGTCGGGATAGTTGGTGTCGCGGTTCAGCCAGCGGGCGTCGACCACGGCGAACAGGCTCTTGGCCAGTTGGTACGAGGCGGTCGCGTCCACCGAGAAGCGGCGGTCGAAGCGCCGCGAGCCAGAGGAGAGCCGCTGCGACGAGGTCGACTCAGGCCCGTACGTCAAAAGCAGGGCCTCCGCCCGCAGGTGCGCGTGCAAGGGCTCGGTGAGCGCAGCCTCGACCTGCACGCGCGCGCGGTGGCCGGTATATGAATAGTATCCTTGGAATGGATCGTTTTGAATGAGGAATCCATATCCGGCGGAGAGGCCCAGCATTCCGCCCAGCAGCCCACGCGCCTCGCCTTCGATGGACGGCTCGAGCAGGTTCAGCCGCTGGAGCGGGTTCCGATATCCGGAGGTGGTGCCCGTATAAGCATTCCTGGCCAGCAGCACTTGATCCAGGCGGCGCTGGTATTCGATGCGCAGCGTGGAGCCGAGCCGGTTCGTGCCCAGCTTCCACTGGGCGAGGAAGTCATGCGTCCGGTGATCGACGGGCGTCAGGTGCATCGGGTCGATGTCCGGCTGGAAGGCGGGATCGCGCCCGTAACTGATCGTCGAATACCGGTATCGGAATTTGAAATGGTTCAATCGGCTGGCTGATGCCGAGGCCGCGGCGCCCGCGTGGAGGCTGTAAAAGCTGTACCGATCGGTCGGCGGCATGGTGCCGTCGGCCTGCCGCTGGTACAGGTCGGGCCAGCCCGATCGGAGAGCGAAAGCGATCCCGGCTTCGGGGCCGACGTGGAAGGCTTTGACCGGACGCCAGTCGAACGCGGCCCCGGCGGCGCCTTTCGTTTCGGAGAGAGTTGCGCCCAGCGTCTGCAATCGCTCGAGGTGCACTGGCGCCTCCAGCCGGAAGGCTTCCTGCAGGAGCACCGGAGTGAAGGCGAGATCGAGCAGCGCGACTCCGCCCGAATCGCGCCGCACGCCGTCGCCGGAAAAGTAGCCGCCGAAAAGGCCCACCCGCAGATCGTACCCGGACTCTTTCGCATGCGGGGTCACGGGCGCGCGGGGCGGCGGACTGTCGAGGCGGGCTTGTGCGGCGCCCGCGATCGCGAGCAGTGCGGCGAGGAGCTTCATGGGTTCACCAGGGGCACAAGCAAGAAGGGAGATGAGCTTGCACATAGGTCTGCGTCTTGAGCGGATAGGTCGAGGCCGCGTAGACCGCACTCGAGGCGACCAGCATTTTGAGGGTCGCATATGCGCCGCAGATGGACGCGGGGGCCGGGTCGGAGCCGCCCGTGCACACCGGCGGCTGCGTGTGCACATAGACTTTAGCGATGTAATAGAGGGCGTGGTCGGCGTGCGAATCCGGGGGCGACACGACCTTGAACTCCGTCAGGGCGGTGGCGAGCTCCGCGGGGTCGAGTGCGGAGAGAGAGGCGATCTCCGAAGCCAGCGCGTAGTGGCACCTGCCCCGCCAGTAATGCGCGCCCATGGCGTGGATGGGCACCGGCGCGTCCAGCACCCGATCGAACCAGGTCAGTGCGGTATTCAGGTTGGCAATTCGCGCGGTCGAACTGTCCCATGGCCGCTCGTACGCGGTCTTTCCCAGATAGTAGCGGGCCGATTCGAGATATCTGCCGGCGGGATATCCCGAGAGCACCTTGGAAAGCTCCCGCTCCGCGGCGTCGAACGCGGCCAGCGCCGGCAAGTAGTTCGCGCTCCCCGGCGTGGGGCGCGGGATCACGCTCACCAGCGCGAGGCCCTCCTGGTAGTACGAGGTGCCGATGTGCTGCTGCGCGGCGTCCGCGTATCGGCCGGCGGCCGCGACCTCGATGGCGCGAGTGAGCTTCAGGCGCGCGGGCGTCCAATCCCTGAGGTCGTAGTGGGCGCGCCCGTCGAAATAGATGGCCTCGTGCAGGAAGAACGAGGCGGGGTATGCCCCCTCCATCTTTTCCAGCCGCGCGATCGCGTCGAGCCATTCGCTCGCGTTCGTGAGCAGCTTGCCGAGCTCGAAGCTGCTGCGCCCGGCGAGGTAGGCCGCGTGGTCGCAGCGAATTGATCGGCCGGGCGAGCACCAGGTGCTGGCGAAGGCGTCGAATCGCGTGCGCGCCGATTGGAAACCCGCCGTCGCCGCATCGAGCTTGGGCCTTGCGCCGGCCAGGTCGCCGGCGCGCTCGAGCGTATAGCCGGCGATCAGGGCGCGGTCCGCCTCTTGAAAAGCCGCCAGCGCCCCGGCGAAGGCGGCGTCTCCGGGCCGGGTGATATCGATGCCAGGCGGTGCGTTGGGTGTCTGGCCCCAAAGGGGGTGCCTTCCGCACGCCAGGTTGCAGAGGAGAACGGCCAACCAGTGTCGCGTCTGCTTTCTCATCGTTTACTCAGCTCGCTGGCCGCGGTTCCGCAGCGGTGATCCAGTCGCGGCTCGGTGGCGCCCTCGGCGATGAGCGCGCGTATGCGGCTCTCGCAGCCCGCGCGATCGCCGGCCAGCGCGAGCGCTTCCGCGAAGCCCGCACGCGCCGCCGCGTCGGCAGGCGTCACGTCGAGCAGGTCCTCGAACTCCTTGCGCGCGTCCGTGGCGCGGCCGAGCCGGAGATCGAGCTCGGCGAGCGCGCGCAGCGAAGGGACATGCGCGGGGTCCGCCGCGGTCGCCCGCTGCAGCGCCGTCCGCGCCTCCGTCGAGCGGCCCGCGCCGTCGAGCACGCCGGCGAGATCCAGCCAGAGCTGCGGGCTGCGCGGCTCGAGCTCGAGCTGCGCGCGATACGCGGCGATGGCCTCGTTCGCGCGGCCGGCCTTGGCCAGCGCCGCCGCCATCGCCGGGCGCGCGAGCAGGGCCTCGGCCCCTCTCACTTGCTCGAGCACGCCGGCTGCCTCCGCAGCGCGCCCTTCCTCGAGCAGAAGCCTTCCCAGGCCGAGCAGGGCGTGGGCGTTGGTCCGCGACTTCTCGAGGGCGTTGCGGTACGCCGACTCGGCCGCGTCGCGCCGGCCGCGGGCGTGCTCCGCCTCGGCGAGGCTCACCCTGGCGTCGACGTCGTCGGGATCGAGGTCGACCGCGCTCTGCGCCGCGGCCCGGGCCGCTTCGGCATTGCCGGAAGCGAGTTCGACCTTGACGAGGCCCAAAAGCGCCTCGACGTGCTCGCCTCCGGCGAGATCCAGCGCCTTGCGATACTCGGTGCGGGCCTCTGCCAGCCGGCCTTCCTTCGCCGCGGTGAGACCGGCGAGCGAATGGTTGTCGGCGTCGTCCGGACTCTCGGCGAGGAGATGCTCGGACTCGGCGCGGGCGCGCGCGAAGTCACGCAGTGAGACGCAGATCCGGACCAGCCTGCGCCGCGCGTAGCGGTAGCCCGGGTCGAGATGAAGGGCGCGCTCGTAGGCCTCCCGCGCAGCCGGCAAGTCTCCGAGCCGTTCGCGGGCGCGCCCGAGGGCGGACTGCACCTCGGCCACGTCGGGCGCGACCTCGCCCGCTCGCAAGAGCACCGACAACGCTTTTTGCGCGCCGGCTTCATCCTCGGTCGAGAGCCAGGCGTTTCCGATGCCGATGCGAATGCCCGCCCGCGCGGGCGCGAACTCGATGGCCCTCTCGAAAGCCCGCTCCGCCTCCGGCCCGTGGCCGAGGGCCAGCTGGGCGGCGCCCAACGCCACCAGCGCGCGCGCTTTCTCATGGTTGGAGCCGGCGCGGCTCGCGGCTTCGAGATGGGTGACGGCCTCGACCATCTCGCCGCGCTTGCGCAGAAGGTTCCCGAGCGCGATCTGCGCGGCGGTCATGTTGGGGCGCTGCTCCACCGCCCGGCGCAGGCTCTTCTCCGCCGCTTCCTTGTGCCCGAGGCGCGACTGCACCAGCCCGAGCCGGAAGGCGCCGTAGGCGCTGGGTTGCAGCTTCTCCGCCTCGAGCAGGAGGGGCAGCGCTTTGCGCGGCTGCTTCGCCGTGGTGAGCCAGGCGCCGTACTCGCCCAGCACTGCGGCCGTGTGGTGCTCGCGGCTCAGCTTCGCGAAGAGTGGAAGCGCCTCGGCGAAGTCGCCGCGGCGTGCAGCGATCCGCGCCCGGGCGTGCTCTTCCGAAATCGGCGTCCGGGCGGTGAAGGCCTGGTTCGACCCGGAAGCGTCGTCCTCTTCCCCCGGGGTCGTCTCGTCCTGGATGACGATATGGATGGTGTCGTTGCCGCGGCGCGAGGCCCAGGCCTGCAGCGCGAGCGCGCCGGCCAGCAGCGCGGCAAGCCCGAGCAGCATGGGCCACAGGCGGTCGGTCACCAGCCGGTTCATGCGCCGATCCTCGCGAGCGCCGGCGCCAGGCCCGACCCGTTGACGTTCTGGATCTCGAGCCCGGGGCGCGCGTTGATCTCCAGCACCAGCGGCCCGCGTTCTGCGTCGACGACGACGTCGATCCCCAGATAGCCGAGCGGCACCGCCGCGGCCGTCCGGCGGGCGACCTCGATCGCCTCCTCCCAGCGCGGCACCTGGAGCCCGACCAGCGGCATGCCCGACTCGGGGTGGACCTCGATCGACTTTCCGCGGTAGACGGCCCGCGTGGTGCGGCCGCTCTCGAGATCGAGGGCGATGCCGAGGCCTCCCTTGTGCAGGTTGGCGCGTCCGCCCGACTCGGCGGTGGGAACGCGAATCATCGACATCACCGGGGTGCCGCGAAGCGTGAGGATGCGCAGGTCGCACAGCCCGTCGCCCCAGAGCCCGGAAAAGAACCTGTGAGGGTGAATGCGCTCCTCGACGAAGGCGCGGTCCTCCAGCTGGTTCGAGTACGCGCCGAAGACGATGTTGGCGAAGTGCCGCTGCAGCTGCAGCGGGGTGATCAGCTGTCCGCCCGGGCCCCGCCACGCGCCATGCTCCGGGAGCCAGTCGCCGGCGACGACGATCCCGTCGCCGCCCGAGCCGTTCGCGGGCTTGACTACGAACTGGCCGCGCCCGGCGAGGGAGCCCACCACGCCGGCGATGGCGAAGAGCCCGTCGCAGATGACCAGCGTCCGCGCGACGGGGACGCCCGCCGCAGCGGAGCGTTCCTTCGCGAGCAGCTTGTCGTCGGCGAGCGGGTAGTCCTTGCGCCGGTTGTTCGGATAGACCAGCGTCAGGTTGCGGCGGTTGATGCCCACCACCTGGCGCCGGCGCGCGACAAGCTCGCGCAGCTTTCGCAGCAGACTCACTGAGCCTCTGCCTTGAGCAGCCCGCCGAACCGGAGGTACTCGGAGAGCCGCATGCCGACCCAGCGCCCGAGGTAGATGTTGGCGGCCACCACCAGGAAGAGCACTTCGGGGAAGCCGACGATGGGAAACATCGTCGCGCCGCCGATCAGCCGGATGCCGAGGCGTTCGCCCGCCATGGTGATGAGGATGAGCGTGAAGGTCACGCCCGCGAGCAGGATGGCGAGCGTCGGCGAGCGGAGCAGCTCGAGCGCCTGCAGCCCCCAGCGGATGAGCGCCACTGCGAGCACGACGACGATGACGGTGGTGACGCCGAAGAGCGCACCGGTCTGGGCCGCGGCCGCGGCGAGGAGCGCGGGAAGGAAGGTGCCGAAAGTGGGCAGGCCAATCACGTTGCGGAACAGCACCACCACCAGCGCGCCGATGGGGAGCATGAGGATGGTGCGCAGGAGCGAGAAGGGCAGCTTGAGCCGGTCGAACAGGCCCCAGACGTCGAAGAGCCGGAAGGAGGCCTTGGCCTTCGCCGAGGGGACCAGCGCGGCATGCGTGTCGAAGCGATACTGGAAGTTGATGTTGGAGACGTGGCGGAAGAGCGACTCGTCGCCGGCGTAGAGCCTCAGGTAGCGCTCGGGCAACTCGGCGAAGTGGTGGTTGGTCGGACAGAACGGGACCCAGTGGCCGCCCACGTACGCCTCGACCCACTGGTGCGAGGTGCGCTTCGAGCCGGCGGTGAGGATCAGGCCGCCGATGAGCCGAGCCGGGATGCCGGCCGCGCGCGCGAGGGCAACGAAGAGCCGGCTCTTGCCGTTGCAGCTCGCCTCGCCGAGGCGCAGCGCCGTCAGCGCGTCGGTCGTGCCCTTGAACGGGCGCTGCGGGAAGCCCGAAGTGTAGTCGTAGATCCGGCGCAGCCGCTCGAGGATGGTGCCCTCGCCGGCGCCGATCTTGACGAGCGTCCGGGCGATCTCCGGCGAGTCGACCTGGATCTCCTTCTCGGGCCTGAGCAGCGCCGCCGCCGAGGCCGGATAGCTCTCCGGCACTTTCAGCTCGGGAGGGATGGCGTACTCGACCTTGCGCGGGATCACCTTGAAGGAGTGGCGCACCGACGCGCCGTTGGGGACCTGCGACCCGCTCCAGACGGCGATGCGGTTCGAACCTTCACGCACCTGCGAAAGATGGAGGCCGCCCGAGATGTCGCGTTCCTCCGAGATGGTCTGGTGCTCGTCGCTGCTGGGCAGGAAGCTGCGGACCTTCACTTCGCCGCCCTGGCCATCGAAGTCCATCGCATAGGTGACCTCGTACTGGGTCACCGGCAGCACATCGCGCAGCGAGTATCCGAGGCGCTGCAGCTTGTAGAAGATCAGCGCCAGCGGCAGGGCGACGAGAACGCCGATGGTGAAGCCGATCTTCTGGTGGTGCGTGAGCGTCATGCGCACCCGCTAGTGCAACCGCAATGCCGCCACTGGTTCCCTCTGAGAGGCCGGCACCGGGCGCACCGATCGGTACGAATGCGTCCTGATCGGTACTGATGGGTCCCGTCCGCACAACGGGATCTAGAACGGCCCGGCGACGAGCCAGGACAGCCAGAATCGTGGCCAGTGCTGCGGCAGGGGGTATTGCGGGCCGCTGCCTGTAGTGCCACGCTTCGCGCCGACATCAGAGACCACGCAGTTTCTGCATCGCTGCGCGGGAGAGCGAGACACCATGGCAAGCCCGAGGGGTGGGATCGGGTTTTCGATCGGGGCGGCGTCCCTTGTCGCCATCGGCATTTCACGCATGGCCACGCCGGGGCGGCCGTACGTTCCGGTGGCGGTCGATGCCTCGGCGAACGCGATCCGCCTCGGCTCGCTGGCGGCGGCTTCGCTCGCGCCAACCGAGCCGAGGGGAGCATGCGCCAGGGTCGTCGAGGAACTGGTGGCTGTCGCACCCAACGCGAAGCGCGACACCGACTGCGAGGCCTCGTTCGCCTCTTTCCTCGAGCGGCACGGGCTTTGCGCAGCCAAGCCCCCGGCGATGCATTTTCTCGTAGCGACGGTGCCGGACCCACTCGACTCGCGTCTGTCAGCCGTCTTCGATCAGGCGCTCAACGCACTGGTGCTCGCTGCGGAGAAACAGGGCTCGCTGACCGATTACTGGTTGCCCTGGCTGGCCGACCGGAACGCGAACCGGGATTCGCGCCTGGGCCTGAGCGTGGACATGGACGGCACCACCGGGGCGCGAAAGGTTCGACCCCATGACGGGCGATGCCACGAAGCCTGGCCAGGGCTCATCGCGTTCTCCAAGGACGACAAGCTGGACGCACAGGACGACACCATCCTTTTGCTCGCGGGCGAGCTTCCCACGCTCGGCGTCCGCAAGGACGTCCTTCGCCGCGCGCTGCGGCTCGCCGGGCCCCTGAGCAGACAAAGCCAGGTCAATGTCGTCGGCCCGCAATTCTCGGGCTCGGCGGCTTCGCTGCGCGCCGCGCTCAAGAGCGAGATCGAGGCCGCTGCTCCGGGCCGCCTGGACGTGCACGTCGTCAGCGGAAGCGCCACGCGGCTCTTCAACCAGTCCCTTCTCACCGCTGTTCTCCCGCGGGGATCGATCTCCTACGAGGCCACCGTCATCCCCGACTCGGCCGTGCAGTCGAGCTTCTACCAGTACCTGGTGGACAACGGCTTCTCGTCCCCGCCGGGAGGATGCCTGCTCTCCAACGTGGCGGTTCTCGCCGAAGCCGACACGGCCTACGCGCAGTCGTTCGTATCGGGACCGGGACCGAAAAATGAATCCTGCTACCGGCCCAAGTACGTGATCGACTTTCCCATCCACATCTCGGACGTCCGCAGCGCCTGGGAGAGCGAGGCTTCCTTGCGCGAGCAGACGGCGCAGAGCTCGGTGCTCAACGTGCCGATCACCTCGGTGCGAGTCGATCTGCACGAGCGGCCCGACACGCTCGACGACCTTCCCACCTTCTCGACGCTCACCGCGGCTTCCGACGAGCGCGCGCTCTCGGCCGCCCTCGGCATGTTGCAGGAGAACCGAGTCGACGTGGTTGGCATCGTCGCCACCGACTCGCGCGACAAGCTGTTCCTCGCCCACGCGGTGCACCGGACCGCGCCCGACGCGCAGCTCTTTCTCTTCGAGAGTGACGAGCTCTTCACCCATCCCGACTATGCCGACGTGCTGCGTGGGACCCTCGTCGTCGGCACCTACCCGCTGGTGACCTCCAACCAGTTCTGGGCGGGTCGCACCGAGCTTGGCCAGGTGCAGGAGCGGACGCAATTCGATCTCAACGTCGCCGAGGGGGCATACAACGCGGCGCTGATCGCGCTTGGGCACAGCGACAAGCTCTACGAATACCACTGGCCGCTGATGCCAGGCCTCGACATCGCCACGCTCGACCGCGGCCGGCCGCCCATCTGGGTCACGGCGGTGGGGGAGCACGCTTTCTGGCCCGTAGCCGTCCTCCCGTACCGGACCGCCCTCGTGGATGGCGTCAGCACGCCCTACCTCCACGAGGACAACCATCCGCACGAGATGGAGAGCCTGCAGCGGCCCTCTCTCGAGCCGGGGCGCGCGAGCTCCGCCCTCTTCATCTTCCTCTGCCTTTTCATCATCGCGGTCGGAAGCGCCTTCCTGCAGATGATGCGCACCGGCTCGGCGACCGACGTGCCGGCTCCCCTGCGCCCACTCTTGCTGGTCGCCATGCCTGCCGCGGCCATCCCCATCTGGCGGCCCGAATCGATGGCGCGGCGCCGCTTCCTCGCCGTCGCAGGGACGGTGAGCGCGTTCGGCCTCTTCCTGATTCTCACCGCCTGGCTCGGGTCGCTGGCGGTCGCGCCGCTGGTAGTTCGGTCGAAGCTGGGCGCGCACCTCTCCGGCTGGATCGATGACAACCTGCCCTGGCAGCTCGCTCGACTGGTGGCCGCCACCTTTGCGTGCACCATCTGTACGCTCGCTCTGGCGGGGATTGCGCAGCGAGCGCGCGCCACCGAACAGGCCGCCGTTTCTCCGCCGATGCGACGGCGCGTACGGCGAGTGGCCCAGGCAGCGTTTTACGGCATGGGGGGTTTTGCGGCGGCTGTCGGCGCCCTCGTCGCAGCGGCGGCCGCGCTGCCGACCCAGTTCGCCGACACCGTCGACGTCACGGGCCTGGTCGGTGTGACGGGAGGGTGGGGCGCCGTCGCCGGCGCGATCGCGATCCTGCTCTGTGCGCTGCCGGATGGCATCCGTCGGAGAGCGGGCACGATCGCCGTCGCCCCTACCGCCGCGTCCGGGAGTTGGGCCAGGTTTGGCGCGTCGCTCCAGAATTCGCTGCAAAGGCCGACGTGGCTGCCGATCTCCGTCGCCTGGGCCATCGGGCTCCTTTCGCTGGCCGACCTGCTCTACAGCTCCCCCTCGTCCGATCTGTCCGGCATCTTCCGGTACTGGCGTGCGGTTCACCTGTCGAGCGAGCTGAGCCCTGTGGTGCCGACGCTGGCGCTGCTGGTCGTGGCAATACTCATCATCGCCAACGCCTTGCGCATCCTCGACCTCGACCAGGGCATGGCCTCCTGCGATGTCCTCAGGATCGATCCCTCCGAGCAGGCGCGCAGCGGCGTCGGCCCGCGGTTGTGCGAGCCGTGGCGGCTCGGCTCCGGCTTCTCCGACTTCGCCGACGTGCTCCGGCATCCCGGTGATCTAGGGTACTGGTGCCGCACTGCACTCATGGCAGCGGTGCTCGTGCTTCCTGCCGCCTGGGTGGTGGTGAAAGTACGCGGGCGCATCGATCATTTCTGGGGTACGTACACGCTGCCCTCAACGATGGGCGTCGCCGTCCTCTTCTGCCTGGTCGGCGTCTGGCACCTGTGGCGCCTTTGGGCGACCTTGCGCAAATGGCTCGAGCACCTGGCGCGGCAGCCGATCCGCGACGCGTTCAAACGGATCCACATGCTCACCACGCGGCTGGTGGGGCGCGGTACGCGGATGATCCCTCCAGACGAGGAGGCCGTGGCCGAGTTGCGGCGGACGCTGGCCACCGTTTCGTCGCGGTATGCTCCGGCTCAGGGCGGAAGCGAATGGGTGGCAGTGCGCTCGGCGCTCGATCTGCTCTGGAACAATGCTTCGGGCCCGGCGACCGCGGGCAGCGGCACCGAAGCCTTGGAAGACGTTGCGGCGCTGCGCTTCACCTTCCAGATCGCGTACGCCGTCGCCCGCCTGCGGGGCATCTGGCTGTGCGTCACGGTGTCGGCACTGCTCTTCATCGTCTCGATCTCGACCTATCCGGTGCACCCGCACAAGGCCATCCTCGTGATCGGATGGGCGGTGGTCGGCGCCGTGATCACCGCCACCATCCCCGTGTTCGTGCAGATGAACCGCAACGAACTGCTCAGCCTTCTCTCGAACACCAATCCGAACGAGGTGACGTGGGACGCCGATCTGGTCGAAAAGCTCGTCTGGTTCGCGGCGCTGCCGCTGTTCGGGCTGGTGACGGCGCAGTTCCCCGAGGTAGCGCGTTTCGTCTCCCGACTCCTGGACCCGATCCTGCGGGGTACGCATTGACGAGGCCACGCGGCTTCGAAAAGGATCTCGAGAGACGTCGTGCCTTCACGATGACGTGGCCCGCACCATCGTCACCTGCACCGAGAGCGACTCGCCCTGGCCACCGACGTACAGCGTTCCCGAAGTGGGCGTCGCATCGATGTAGTTGCGTCCCACCGCGACGCGCACGTGATCGGTCTGCGTGAGCACGCCATTGGTGGGATCGAATCCCTTCCAGCCCACCTCGGGAAGATAGACCTGCACCCAGGCGTGCGATTCATCGGCCATGCGCGCGTGCTCGGCCTTGGTTCCGGTGAACACGTATCCGCAGACATAGCGGGCGGGGACGCCGAGGAGACGGGCCAGGCAGATGAAGAGGTTGGCGAAGTCCTGGCAGACGCCGCGGCGATTGACGTAGACGTCGAAGGGCGAGGTGGCGGGGTTGGTCGACCCCTGCTGGTATCGGTACTCGCTGAAGATGGTGGTGTTGAGATCGAGCAGGGTGTCGAGCAGCTCGTCGTCGTTGCGGCGGGCGAAGCTCATCGCGTACTCGGTCAGCTCGGTGAGCTCGCTATCGGGCAGCTCCGGCGGCAGGAGGAACGGCTGCAGGATCTGCCGTTGCCAGGGCATCCATACCAGCGGGATCGTCGAGCGCAGGCGCGCCGGCCGGAAGTCGAGCGGGTCGATGTCGAGCACCTCGACGCTGGAGCGGGCCGCGATCGACAGCTCGGTGAAGGGCGTGTCGAGCAGCAGGCGCCGGACGCGGTTGCCGAAGACGTCCTCGAAATCCCGCTGCTGCCCGGGCACCGAGATCTCCAGCTGGCAGGAGTGCACGCTCTGCAGCCGATCGTGAACCGGGAACAGGCGCAGCACGTGCGCGCTGCGCTCGACCGCGCTCTGGTAGCGGTAGACAGTGCGATGGAGCACGTCGTAGCGGCGCACCTCTGCCCGGGCGGTGTTGTGGACCGGGCGAGCCCGCTTGACGAACGGCTCCGCCGCCGTTCCCGCGGAGAAGGCCGGGCGCTCCATCGTCTCCGGGCCCGCCTCTGCACGCACCGCGCCTTGCCGCACGACGAGGAGGTGGCCCGGGGAGAGCTTCCGCCAGGCAACCCGCTCGCCCTTCTCTTGGCTTCCTGGTTCCATGAGCTCAACTCCCACGGCGAGCGCGGTGGTCAGCCCGCCGTGGGAGTTGAGCTCATGGAACCAGGAAGCCAAGAGCTGCGGCGGGATCTCGCCGATGCTGCGGAATCCGCGCCCGGCGATGCGAGCCAAAAGGTCGCAGAGGATCTGCTCGCTATCCGTGGAACCGATGGGCTCGAAGCGCGCCGGCGGTTCCAGCTTCCGCTCCAGGCTGCCGCTGTGGGCGATGAGCCAGTCGCGCCGTCCCCAGGCGCGCTGGAAGGGCTGCGTGTTCGCCTCGGTGATCGCTCCCCAGATGGCGGTGCGTACGTGCACGAGGAAGATCGACGACTCGAGCCGCTCCCAGGCGGAGACCAGCGCGCTGCGGATGCTGCCGTGTGCAGGCGCGGCCTCCTTGAGCACCAGCGCCGCCGGCTCGCCGCCCGGGTAGCAGGCGATTCCCCAGCCGTCCGGCGGCGTCCGCCCGGGGTCGAGGCAATGCAGATCGAAGGCCGGCGTCAGCGAGCCTTCGAACGACATGGCGAGCAGATTGGGCATGGCGGCGGATGCTACTCCGACCCGCTTTCGGTGCCGCCCGAATTCGATCCGGACCCGGCCAAGGGAGCAGCGGCCAGCAAGCCGACCGCGACCTCGTCGCAGGTGGCCTGGGTTTCGTCGACGACCACGGTGAGCAGATCGTGCACCCCGGCCTCGTCGAGCGGCGTCGCGGCCTTCGCGTCGAGCCGCGCCTCCAGCGCCTCCAGCCGCGCGAGCGCGGGCAGCGGGGGCGGGCCCTCGCCGGGCGGCCGGATGTGGGCGAGGCCTTCGCGGGCGCGCCGCACGCAATGGCGGATGGCGCGGGGGAAGCGCGCCTCGAAGATGAGAAACGAGGCGACTGCCTTGCCGGTCACCGCGCCGCGGTGGCTCTTCATGAAGGGCTCGAATCCGTAGCAGGCGCGCAAAAGCGAGAGCCAGACCGCGACCTCGACGACCGGGTGCGCCCTGGCCCGGGCAGTGGTGAGCGCGTGGTGGTGCACGTCGAGGATGCGCGCGGTCTGACCGGTGCGCTCGAGCAAGAGCCCCAGCCAGATGAAGTCGAGCGGGGCGTCGTGCAGCATGGCGCCGCGCAACAGTCCCATGCACAGCTGGGTCTCCCTGCGGACGTGCCGGTAGAAGCCGTAGCGGTGCTCGTCGTACGCTGCGCGGGCGGCGGGACTTTGCATCCATAGGTGCAGCTCGTTGATGCTCTCCCACGCTTCGAGCGACACGACCTCGCGCACCGATCGCGCGTTCTCGCGCGCGGCGGCCACCGATCTGCGCAGGGAGACCGGCACCTCGTCGTTGAAGGCCAGGTACTCCTGCACCGCCTCCCCGTCGGCGGCGGCGTCGGCGCCGAGCAGCCGCAAGAACTGCTCCTGCTCGCCAGCGGTGATGATCACGGGCTGCCAGCACTCGAGCTGCGTCAGGTCCGAGTCGAGCGCCAGGGTGGAGGTGACTTGCAGCAGGCGCGCGGTGCTCTCGGCGCGCTCCAGGTAGCGCCCGAACCAGAAGCAGTGATCAGCCACGCGCGAGATCATGTCTTGAGCACCCAGGTATCCTTCGAGCCGCCTCCCTGGCTGGAGTTGACGACGTAGGAACCCTCGACCAGCGCGACGCGGGTCAGCCCTCCGGGCAGCGCCCAGGGGCCGCTCTTGGCGAAGAGCAGATACGGCCGCAGATCGACCCGCCGGGGCACCACTGCTCCGCTCGCCTTGTCCCAGGTCGGGCAGGTCGACAGCTCGATGCGCCGCTGGGCGATGTACCGGCGCGGTTCGGCGCGGATGCGGCGCGAGAACGCTTCGCGCTCCGCAGCCGTCGACTGCGGGCCCATCAGCATGCCGTAGCCGCCAGCCTCGTCCACCGCTTTGACTACGAGCTCGTCGAGGTGCTCGAGGACGTAGGCGCGGTCGTCGTCGCGCAGGCACAGCCAGGTGGGCACCTGCGCGAGCAGCGGTTCCTCGGACAGGTAGAAGCGGATCATCTCCGGAACGAAGGCGTAGACGGCCTTGTCGTCGGCGACGCCGTTGCCCGGAGCGTTCGCCAGCGCGACGTTGCCTGCGGCATAGGCGCGCATGAGGCCAGGCACGCCGATCAGGCTGTCCTTGCGAAACACCTCGGGATCGAGGAACGCCTCGTCGGTGCGCCGGTAGACGACGTGGACGCGGCGCGGGCCGAGCGTGGTGCGCAGCCAGACCCGATCGTCGTCGACGGTCAGGTCCGCCGCCTCGACGAGCTCGATGCCCATGGTGCGGGCGAGGAAGCTGTGCTCGAAGTAGGCCGAATTGAATGGGCCCGGCGTGAGCAGCACCACCGTCGAGGCATCCTCTCCTTCCGGCGAGACCGAGCGAAGCGTCTCGGCCAGCCGCGCCGGATAATGATCGACGCGCTGGACGCGCGCCGCATCGATGGCGCGCGGGAGCACGCGCTTCGAGACCAACCGGTTCTCGAGCACGTAGCTCACGCCGCTCGGCGTCCGCAGGTTGTCTTCGAGCACCCGGTAGGTCCCTGCGGGGTCGCGGATGAGATCGATGCCGCTGACGTGCACGCGCACCCCGCCCGGCGGCCTCACCCCGCGCAGAGAAGGGAGGTAGTGCTTCGCGCCCAGCACCAGATCCCGAGGGATCCGGCCCTCGGCGAGGATGCGCTGCTCGCCGTAGACGTCGTCGAGGAACAAGGAGAGCGCGAGCAGCCGCTGCAACAGACCGCGCTCGAGATCCTTCCACCCGCTCGCCGAGATGAGGCGCGGCAACAGGCAGAAGGGGAAGATCTTCTCCGCCCCCTGATCGTTCAGGAGCACCGAGAAGGTCACGCCCTGGTTGAGCAACGCGAGCTCGGCCAAGGCCTGGTTGCGGGCGAACTCGGCTGGCGTCCTCGCCGCCAGGCCCGCGAGCCTGGACGCGAATTCCGGGCGGAGTGCGTCCCCGCTCTCGAACAGCTCGTCGTAGGTCCCTGGAATCGGCTCGTATCCATCGAAGAGGCTCTCCGCGCCTCGGCCGGCGGGCGTGGGAAGAGGCCGCTGCGCATTCGCTGGAAGCCGGTGGCCCAGCGCCGGAGGCGACGCTTCTGGCCGCCCGGCACCGGGCGGGAGCTCGCGCGGCGCCGGCACTGCAAAGGGCTCGCCAGCCTTGGCGTCGGAGCGGCGCTCGACGCGCATATCGAATGAAACGCTCTCCGCCGCGATGTCGCTGGTGCCGTCCACCGGCGCTGCCAGGAAGGGCACCGCCGAGCAGGCGAGCGGGACGTGCCCCTCTCCGCAGAAGAGGCCGCTCGTCGCGTCGAGGCCCAGCCATCCCGCGCCCGGCAGGAAGACCTCGGCCCAGGCGTGCAGGGCGAGGACGTCGCTTGCGATCCCGGTCGCCAGCTCCGGCAACCTCGCCTGGTCGGCGAGCTGGACGAGATATCCGCTGACGAAGCGAGCCGCGAAGCCTCGCGAGCGCAGCGCCGCCACGAGGAGAACCGCCGAGTCGCGGCAGCTCCCGCGCTCCTGCCGCAGCGTCTCCTCGGGGGGCCAGATGCCGGGCTCTTCGCGGACGATGTATCGAACCCGCTCTCGCACCCGGCGGTTGATCTCGCTGGCCAAGGGCACCGTCGCGCCCTCCCGGGGCAGCGATGCGAAGAACTCCTCGGCGCGCGCGCCGCAGGCGAAAGCAGCGTCGCCGCAGCCGAGGTACGGCGAAAGATCATGGAGGAGCGGACCGTAGTCGAACGGCGTCTTCTCCGCGAAGCCGTCGAGCGTGAAGTCGAACGGATTGACCGCCCGCAGATCCAGCGAAAGCTCGACCTCCACCTCGAGCTCCGCGAGCCGCACTCCGTTCCAGGTCGCCCGTGCTACGTGGTTTCCGGCCGGGTCCTGCTGCCAGCGGATCTCGCCCGGCGCGGTCACGCGCAAGGCGTAGCTCTCGACGCTCGCCCGCGCATGGGCGGCCGGCCGCAGGCGGATGAGGTGTGGCCCCAGGATCGCGGGCCGAGGGTAGAAGTAGCGGCTGCGATGCTGCAGGAGAACGCGCATCGCTCACCTTCTAATCACCGATCTCGTCGCCTGGCGACCGCCGCAGCCGGATTCCGACGACAACGTCTGGTTGCGCGTGCGCTCCGACAATTTCGTCGCCCGAAGCTCGCCCGTAGACGGCGCGGCCGTGCGCCTTGTCGAGCGCTGTCATGTGAGGGGGGTGAAGCAAGAGCAGGGCACGCCGCAGCGGGGCGTGCCCTGCTCCGAAAGGCTAGAGCCCGGCGAACTGATAGCCGATGCCGCCGGTGATCATCATCGCGTTGCCGAAGTTGCTGACGTCTTGCGTGTGCACGCTCACCCGCGCGTTCCACTGGCTCTGCTGGAGGCCGATGCCGGCGCCCATGCCGAACCCCAAGCTGTTGGAGCTGACGGTGACGTTGTTCCGCGAGGCGCTGCTCATGAGATCGAACAGGCCGAGCTCGAAGGCGCCGAACATGCCCTGGTGGTCGGACCCGACGTAGTACTTCATGCCCAGCAGCATGGGAATGGCGTTGACGTGAGTGTCGAAGCCGCCCAGCGTGCGATTCAGGTGCGCCTGGAAGCCGATCCGCAGGGTGCCGGCGACCTGCTCCAGAAGGGCCAGCTCGCCGTTGATGAACGCGCCGCCACCCACGCCGTTCGCGTCGGCGTAGTTGCCCAGCGGGACGCCGACCTCGGTGTCGACGCCGAGCTTGATGTTGTGCTCCTTGAGGAAGCTGTGGGATCCGGCGGTGCGCAGCTTGTCGGCATGCGCAGCGCTGGAAATGGAAATGAAGAGAAGGCCAACCGCAATTACTGAGATGAGTTTATTCATTGTTTGTTCTCCTAGGCGTCGAACTCTCTACCCGCGGGCCTTGCCGCAGCAACGCTCCAACGTGCTCCGAGGAACGCGCAGGTGGGCAGGGATCGCAGAAACATGGACGGCATCCCACTCCCGTGCCTTGCAGGCACACTCCCTGAGCACCCAAGCTACGGGTCCGACTGACGATCTGTAGGAGGTTGCCATGGCGTCCCAGGGTTTCACGGAAGATCTCAAGCACGTGCTGCGCGACTCGGTTGCCGGCGTGCGCGAACGGATCGGCGAACTGCACCGGACCCTGCGCTCTGCGCTGGGCCGGCTAAGCGCGCTGCCGCGCCCGGTGAGGATGAAGATCGGCGCGTGCGCGGCCGGCGTGGCCGTGCTCGCCGGCGCGCTTGCGTTGCGCGGCGAGGCGCGACCCATGACTCACCGGCCGCTCGTCCGCACCAGTTCCCCGGTCACGCTGGATGGCTCCCTGCCTGCTCGCGGCGCCAGCAAGAGCTACCTCGCGGGAAGCTCGGAGGAGTCCCACGGCCAGTACAGGGCCGCCGCGCAGAGCTACGCGACAGCCGCGCGGAAAGGCGATAAGCGCGGGCTCAGCAAGCTGATGGCCATGACGCGCGCTCCGAACTGCGAGGCGAGGTCCGAGGCGGCCGACGCGCTGGCAGGCTTCCGCACCAAGAAGGCCACCGCGGCGTTGAAGAAGATGGCTGCGTCGACCTTCAGAGATGAGGCGAAGTCGCCCGGCATCTTCTCCTGCAGCAGCCGGCGCTCGGCGCAGAAGGCCCTCGACGAGCAAGGGCGCAGGTAGTCCGCGCGACGAACGTCGCGGCCCTGTTCCGCCGCGCTGGTGCGCGCGCTCTGCGCGGGCTAGGCTCGCGGACCTCATGCGCATCGTTGCGGTCCACGAAAAGACCGTCTCCATTGCCTCGCCCATCGCGAACGCGTTCATCGACTTCTCCAAGATGACCTGCTCGGTGGTCGCCGTCGTCACCGATGCCGTCCGGGACGGCAGGCGGGTAGTAGGGTACGGGTTCAACTCCAACGGCCGCTACGGCCAGGGCGCGCTTCTGCGCGAGCGTTTCTTCCCCCGGCTGGATCTTCGCCACCGCGTCCCACACCGCCATGTCGCGGTGGGGACCCTCGACATGGCGGTGTGGGACGCGGTGGCGAAGATCGCCGGCAAGCCCCTCTATCGACTGCTCGCCGATCGCTACCGCGGCGGCAAGGCCGACGACAGCGTGTGGGTCTACGCGGCGGGCGGCTACTACCATCCGGACAAGGGTCTCGCAGCGCTCCAGGACGAGATGCGCAGCTCCCTCGCCCGCGGCTACCGCATGGTGAAGATGAAGATCGGCGCGGTTCCGCTCGAGCAGGACTTGCGCCGCGTCGAGGCGGTGCTCGAGGTTGTCGGCAAAGGCGAGCACCTCGCGGTCGACGCCAACGGGCGCTTCGATCTGCCCACTGCGCTGGCCTACGCCGAGGCGCTGCGGCCCTACCGACTCTTCTGGTACGAGGAGGCGGGCGATCCGCTCGACTACGCCCTGCAGGCCGAGTTGGGGCGGAAGTACGCAGGGCCGATGGCGACCGGCGAGAACCTCTTCTCGCACCAGGACGCGCGCAACCTGCTCCTCTACGGCGGATTGCGGCCCGACCGCGACACACTCCAGTTCGACTGCGCGCTCTCCTACGGACTGGTCGAGTACTTGCGCACGCTGCGCGTGGTCGAGGAGCAGGGCTGGTCGTCGCGCCGGCTCGTGCCCCACGGCGGCCACCAGATGTCATTGAACCTCGCCGCCGGGCTGCACCTGGGCGGCAACGAATCGTACCCGGAGATCTTCCAGCCCTTCGGAGGGTTCGCCGACGGCATCGTGGTCGAGGACGGCCGCGTCGGGCTGCCCGACGTTCCCGGCATCGGCTTCGAAACCAAGAAGAGCCTCTGGGCGCTGCTCCGAACCCTGGTTGATTGACGAGGGAGCCACAGATGAAGACCTCCGCGCGATCGTTGCTGCTGCTCCTCTGCCTCGCGCTCGCCAGCCGGGCGCGCGCGGAGCCCCGGGAGATCCGGGCCGCGCAGCAGTACGGCCTCAGCTACCTCGCCCTGATGCTGATGGAGGATGGGCACCTGGTCGAAAAGCACGCCAAGGCGCTCGGCCTGGGCGACCTCAAGGTCACCTGGGCCAAGCTGGGCGGACCCCAGGCGATGAACGACGCGCTCCTCTCCGGCAGCCTCGACTTCGGCACCGGCGGCGTGCCCTCGCTGATCACGCTCTGGTCCAAGACCAAGGGCACCCCCAGCGCAGTCAAGGGCGTCGGCGCGCTCAACGACATGCCCAACGAGCTCATCGTCAGCAGACCCGAGGTCAAGTCGATCAGGGACCTGGGGCCGCAGGACAAGATCGCAGTGACCTCGGTCAAGATCGCGACGCAGGCGCTGCTCCTCGAGATGGCCGCGGCGAAGGAATGGGGCGACGACCAGTACGAGAAGCTGGACGCGCTGACGGTCTCGCTCTCCCATCCCGACGCGATGACCGCGCTCTTGTCGAAGAGCGGCGCCATCACCGGCCACTTCGCCTCGCCGCCGTTCTCCTTCCAGGAGAAGGCGAGGCCGCCACTGCGCTCGATCCTCTCGAGCTATGACATCCTGGGCGGGCCGGCGACCTTCAACGTGGTCTGGTCGACGAGCCGGTTCCACGACCAGAACCCGAAGGCCTACGCCGCCTTCGTCGCCGCGTTCGAGGAGGCGAACGCCGCCATCATCAAAGACAAGCGCGGCGCGGCGGAGACGTACAAGCGGATGACCCGGACCACCGAGACGCTCGACGAGCTGATGAAGATGATGAACGACCCGAGCATCACCTTCACACTGACCCCGCACAGGATCCTCAAGACCGCGGCGTTCATGCACAAGACGGGCAGGATCAAGAACGCTCCCCAGGGCTGGCAGGAGCTGTTCTTCGACAACCTGAAGGACCGCGAAGGCGGGAGCTAGGCATGCTGGCCGCGGCCTCGATGAGCGCGGCGCTGCTGGAGGTCCGCGGCGTCACGTTGCAGTACAGGACGCAGCGGCACCTGGTCACCGCCACTTACCGCGTCGACTTCCGAATCTTTCCCTCCGACCGCTTCGTGCTGCTCGGGCCCTCGGGCTGCGGGAAGTCGACCATCTTGAAGGCGGCGGGTGGGTACCTCGCGCCGACCGAGGGGGAGATCCGCCTGCGCGGCGAGCCGGTGCGCAAGCCCGGCCCCGACCGGGCCATGGTGTTCCAGGAGTTCGATCAGCTCCTCCCCTGGAAGACGGTGAAAGAGAACGTGATGTTCGCGCTCACGGCCAGCCGCACTCTCCCGGCGCGCGCGGCCGCAGAGCGCGCGATGCACTACATCGAGAAGGTGAACCTCACCCGCTTCGCCAACGCCTATCCGCATACGCTCTCGGGCGGCATGAAGCAGCGGGTCGCCATCGCGCGCGGCATGGCCATGGAGCCGGAGATCCTGCTCATGGACGAACCCTTCGCCGCGCTGGACGCCCTGACGCGGGGGAAGATGCAGGAGGAGCTCCTGCAGCTGTGGGACGACACGCGGTTCACGGTGCTGTTCGTCACCCACTCCATCCCGGAGGCGGTGCTGCTGGGCAACCGGATCCTCCTCTTGTCAGCCTCCCCGGGACAGGTGAAGGCCGAGCTGAACAGCACCGGCCGCGACGAGAAGGGGCCCGACGGCAAGAGCCTCTCGCAGCGCATCCACCGGATGCTCTTCGAAGGCGACGTGACGCAGGAGACTGCGCCCGATGCGTGACCGGCGCGAACAAGTGGGACGGCCCGAGATCGTCGCCGTGCCGAAGAGCGGCTTCGGCGTGGTGCAGAAGCCGCTCACCCGCTGGGAAAATCTCTTCGGCAACGCCGCTGTCCGCAAGGCCGGCCTGCTGGTCCTCTTGGCGGCCGTCTGGGAGATCGCCGCGCGCCAGATCGACAACGAGCTCGTCTTCCCCACCTTCTCGGCCACGCTGGGCGCGTTCTGGAGCGCAGTGCGCAGCGGCGTTCTGCCCCAGCGCACCGCCTACTCGCTGCGCGTGCTCCTGCAGGGTTACGCGACCGGCCTCGCGCTCGCAGCCCTGCTCACCGCGCTCGCCGCCGCGACGCGAATCGGCTCCGATCTGCTCGAGCTTCTGACATCGATGCTGAACCCGCTGCCCTCGATCGCGCTGTTGCCGCTCGCCATGCTCTGGTTCGGGCTGGGGAACGCGAGCCTCGTCTTCGTATTGGTGCACGCGGTGCTCTGGTCGGTGGCGCTCAACACGCACGCCGGGTTCCGCGGCGTCTCGCAGACGCTGCGCATGGTCGGCCGCAACTACGGCCTCTCCGGGGCGCGCTATGTCACCAAGATCCTGGTGCCGGCGGCGCTGCCCGGGATCCTCACCGGGCTCAAGATCGGCTGGGCCTTCGCCTGGCGCACGCTGATCGCGGCAGAGCTCGTCTTCGGAGTGAGCAGCGGCTCGGGCGGCCTCGGCTGGTTCATCTTCGAGAACAAGAACCAGCTGGAGACGGCCAGCGTCTTCGCCGGGCTCTTCACCGTCATCCTCATCGGCCTCGGCGTCGAGAACCTCGTCTTCCGCACCGTCGAGCGCGCAACCATCCACAAGTGGGGAATGGAGCATTGAGACCATGAAGAAGCAGAAGATCGCGGTCATCCCGGGCGACGGCATCGGCAAAGAAGTGGTCCCCGAGGGCATCCGGGTGCTCGACGCGGCGGCGACGAAGTTCAACCTCGCCTTCGAGTGGGACACGCTCCCCTGGAGCTGCGAGCACTACGCCAAGACCGGGCGCATGATGCCCGAGGACGGGCTGGCGCGGATCCGCAACCACGACGCCATCTTCCTCGGCGCGGTGGGTTTCCCCGGCGTGCCGGACCACATCTCTTTGTGGGGGCTGCTCATCCCCATCCGCCGCAAGTTCCAGCAGTACGTGAACCTCCGGCCGGTGCGGCTGATGGAGGGCGTGCCGTCGCCTTTGCGCGATCGCAAGCCGGGCGACATCGACTTCTGGGTGGTGCGCGAGAACTGCGAGGGCGAGTACTCGGCGATCGGCGGCCGCTTCGGCGAGGGCACCGACCAGGAGATGGTCATCCAGGAGAGCGTCTTCACCCGCAAGGGCGTCGACCGGATCCTGCGCTACGCCTTCGAGCTCGCGCGCTCGCGGCCGAAGAAGCACCTCACCTCGGCGACCAAGTCCAACGGCATCGCCATCACCATGCCCTACTGGGACGAGCGGGTGAAGGCGATGGCCGCGAGCTACCCCGAGGTGCGGGTGGACCAGTTCCACATCGACATCCTCTGCGCGCACTTCGTGCAGCACCCCGACAGGTTCGACGTGGTGGTGGGCTCCAACCTCTTCGGCGACATCCTCTCGGACCTGGGCCCGGGAGCGACCGGCACCATCGGTATCGCGCCGTCGGCGAACCTGAACCCCGAGCGCGAGTTCCCCTCCATGTTCGAGCCGGTCCATGGCTCGGCGCCCGACATCGCGGGCAAGGGGATCGCGAATCCGGTGGGCCAGATCTGGTCGGGCGCCATGATGCTCGAGCACCTGGGGCACAAGGCGGCGGCCGACGCCGTGCTGCGCGCCATCGAGACGGTCGTGCGCGAGGGACCGCGCACGCGCGACATGGGCGGCAAGGCGAGCACGGTCGAGCTGGGCAAAGCCGTCGCGGAAGCGCTGTAGTCGCGAAACTCTACCCGCCGAGGTAGAGGCGGCCGATATCCGGGTCGTGCAGGAGCTCGGACCCGCTGCCCACCCGCGCGACCGATCCCGCCACCAGCAAGTACCCGACGTCGGCGAACTGCAGGCCTTTCTTTGCGTTCTGTTCCACCATCACGATCGCTTTGCCCTCCCCGCGCTGCAGGTCCGAGAGGATCTCGAACACCATCTCGATGTAGCGCGGCTCGAGCCCGATCGACGGCTCGTCCACCAGCAGCACCCGCGGATCCATCACCAGCGCGCGCGAGATCTCCAGCAAGCGGCGCTCGCCACCGGAGAGCACCCGCGCGGGTTGGCGGCGCCGGTTCGCGAGGCGCGGATACTTTTCGAATACGCGCTCGGTCGCCTGCTTGGCCCTCTTGGGATCCTCCATGAGATATCCGCCCATCCAGAGGTTCTCCTCCACCGTCATCTCGGGGAAGACCGAGTTGTCCTGCAGGATGTAGGCGATGCCGGAGTGCTTGAGCTTCTGGTTGGGCGAGAGCCGGGTGATGTCCTCGCCGCCGATGCGGATGCTCCCTCGGGTGATGCGGGTGAATCCATAGATGGAATGCAGCACCGTCGATTTGCCGGCGCCGTTCGGTCCGATCATGCAGAGCGAGCGGCCGGCGGCGAGCTGCAGATCGATCCCGCGCAGGATCTCCATCTTGCCGTAGCCCGCATGCAGGTCCGAAATCGCCAGCAGCGGCTCGCCGCCGGCCAGCCCTGCGATGCGCTCGCGCGAAGCGTCGCCGGCAGCGCGCTCGGTCACTGCGCGCCGAGGTATGCGTCGATCACGCGCTGATCAGCCTGGATGGTGTCCGGCTTTCCCTCGGCCAGGAGCTCGCCGTGCGCCAGGCAATAGATGTACTCGGCGAGCCCCATGATCACGCGCATGTTGTGCTCGATCACGAGCAAGGTGATGCCGCGCTCGCCGTTGACGCGCCGGAGTCGATCGAGAAGGCCATTGATCAGCGTAGGGTTGATCCCCGCGGTCGGCTCGTCGAGCAGCAGCATGGTCGGCTCGCTCATCAAGGCCATCGCCAGCTCGAGCAGCTTCTGCTGGCCGAACGAGAGGTCGCCCGCGCGCAGGTGCCTCTTGGGGTAGAGGCCGACGAACTCGAGCAGCTCCTCGGCCTTGAGCCCCTCCGCCTGCGTGCTCTTGTTGAAGAGCGACCGCCAGCCGAGCTCCGACGCAGGGACGCTGATGAGCATGTTCTGCACGCAGGTCATCTTCACGTACGTGCGCGTTTGCTGGAACGTGCGCAAGAGGCCGAGGCGGGCGATCTCCGGGACCCGCAGCGTGGAGATCTCGCTGCCCTGAAACCGGATCGAGCCGGCGTCGATCGGATGAAGGCCGGCGATCGAGTTGAACAGGGTGGTCTTGCCCGAGCCGTTCGGGCCGATCAGCCCGTAGATCTTCCCCGCCGGAACGGCCAGCGTGACGTCGTTGTTGGCGACCACTCCGCCGAAGGCCTTGCGCACGCCGCGCACTTCGAGGATCGGGGTCACTCGCCCGTCTCCGGCGCAACCTCCTCGACGGTCTGGCCGAAGCGTCCGGGCCAGCGTTCGCGCGCCCAACCGAGGATGCCGACCGGGAAGAACACCACGATGACGACGATGAGCAGACCGAGCGCGACGCGGTGCCAGCCGAGCAGATACGTCCAGAACAGCTCCTTGGTCACGTGGAAGATCACCGCGCCGAGCACCGGGCCCCAGAGCGTCCCCTTGCCGCCGAGGATCGCCATCAGCACCATCCACACGCCGTAAGTCGAGCCGGCGAAGGCGACCTCGTGCGGATCGACGAAGCCGATCAGATTGCCGACCGCGCCCCCGGTGAGCCCGAGAAAGAGGGCGCAGATGCACCATGCAGTGGTCTTGTAGCGGGTGGTGCGCAGGCCCATCGCCTCCGCCTTGTCCTCGTCGTCGCGGATGGCGTTGATGGCGAGGCCGAAGCGGCCGGCGTACAGCCAACGCAGCACCGCAAACGTGGCCGCGGCGAGCAGGAGCGAGAGGTAATAGAAGAAGCTCTCGCGCGCGCCCACCGCGCCGGGAAAGAGCGGGGGGACCATTCCGCCTCCCGCCCCGACGAAGTCCCAGCCAGAGGCGAGCTCGCCCGCTGCGATGCCGACGCCGAGCGTCGCGATGGCGAAGTAGTGCCCTCGCAGGCCGAGAATTCCCGAGCCGAGGATCGCGGCGGCTCCGACTGCCAGCGCGGCGCCCAGCGCCATGCCGAGGAATAGCCCGAGCTTGTAGCCGAGGCCGGCGTCGCGCTGGACGATGGCGCAGGCATACGTCCCGATGCCGAAGAACACGATGTTGCCGAACGAGTTGTAGCCCATCTGACCGCCCAGCAAGTCCCAGGTGAGCGCGAGGACGATCATGATCCAGAGGAACGCCATCTGGCTCCGGTAGGCGGGCGCGAGCAGCGGCGCGGCGAGTGCAAGCGCCAGCAGGCCGGCGTAGGGAAGCCATCGCGCCGCCGCCTTCATGCGAGGTACCTTCGCTGGCGAGCGAGCCGGAACCGGCGCCACATGAGAATGCCGACCAGGAGCGCGAAGACGAATGCCGCCTGGTACTCGGCCCCGAGGATGAAGCCGGCGAAGTTCTCGGCGACCCCGAGGGCAGAAGCCGCTGCCAGCACTCCCGCGACGTTTCCCAGGCCGGCGACGATCACGATCATGAACGAGCGCACCGTATAGGGAAGGCCGAGGTAGGGATGCACGATCCAGGTCATGGCGACCAGCGCCCCGCACGCTCCGCAGATGGCCGCGTTGAGCGCGAACGTCCAGGCGTAGACGCGATCGGTATCGATGCCCATGAGGCGTGCGGCGCGCGCGTTCTGGGCGGTGGCGCGGATCGCTTGTCCCATCCGCGAGCTCTTGAGGAAGAGGATGAGCAATCCCCCGCTCAGCAGCGCTACGCCAAACGAAACCAGCTTGATCACGTAGACGGTGACGGTGCCGCCGAGGAGGACCAGGGTTCCGAATCCTGATTCGGCGGTGCGCACGTCGGCGCCGAAGAGCGCGTTGGCGAGCTGCTGCAGCAGGATGCTCAGGCCGAAGGTGGCGAGGATGGAGATGAAGAGGTCCTTGTCGACGACGCGGGAGACGACGCTCCAGTAGAGCGCCCAGCCGAGGAAGAAGAGCACCACCGCCGCCAGCGGGACTCCATAGAGCGGGTGCAGGCCCGCCTTGTAAAGGAAGTAAGCGGCGTACCCGCCGAGCATGACCAGCTCACCCTGGGCGACGTTGACGACCCCCATCACGCCCCAGACCAGCGCCATGCCCAACGACGCGAGCGCGAAGATGGCCCCGATCAGCGCGCCGTCGAGCAGCAGCTGGAGCGACAGGACAGGCGCGTCGAACAGCAACCGGAGGTTGTCCATCGGGGCGGCGCTGACGATACCTCACTGCGGCAGCTTGCGCGGCCAGACCAGTTTGGTCTCGGCCACCTTGGTGGGCGCGACGACCTTATAGGTCCCGTCCCTCACCTGGTACAGCACCATCTGCTTGGCGGTGTTCTTCCCCGTCGCGTCGAACTTGATGGGAGCGAACATGGTCATCATCTCGGTAGCGGCGAGGGCATCGCGCACCTTCTCCGGATCGAGCGACCCGGCGCGCTCGAAAGCGTCGGCGAAGACGAGCACCGCGGCCGTCGACTCGGCGGCCTGGTACGGCGTCGGATAGCCGAACTCCTTCTCGAACCGCTGGGCGTACTGATCCGCGGTGCCGAACCACTTGTCCTTGTAGTTCAGGTGCCGATCCCACTGCGCGGAGCAGAGGACGCCCTCGGCCATCCGCGTCAGGGTCTCGGCGATCTTCGCCGAATCGCAGTGGGTGGTGGCGACCATGGGCGGGTCGATCTTCATCTCGGCCGTCTGGCGGACCACCAGCGTCGCGCCCTTCTCATGACCGGAGACGAGCAGGATGTCCGGCTTGACCGCCTTCACCTTGGTGAGGGTCGCCGACATGTCGTTGATCTCGGGAGGCAGCTTGTCGTCGACGAGGATCTTCATCCCGTGGCGCTTTGCGTCCTCGAGCACGCCGTCGCGCATGTCGAGGCTGAAGGGGTCGTTCTCGAAGGCCATCGCGATCTTGACGGTCTTCGGGTCGCGCCCGTGCTCGCGGGCCACTTCGGCCGCGAGGTTCACTGAATCCCGCAGGTAATAGTCCGAGGTATTCAGCACTGCGAACAGATAGCGGTAGCCCTGGGTGAAGAGCTCGCGCGCGGCGCCGTTGGCCTCCACCTGTGGCACCTTGTACTTTTCCGTGACCGGAGCGATGGCCTTGGTGAGCCCGGAGCTATAAGGGCCGAGCAGGAACTTGACCCCGTCCTGGCTGATGAGCCGCTCGGCGAGTTGGGCGCCGCGAGCAGGGGTGGATTCGTCGTCGTAGTAGACCACCTTGAGCGTGTAGCTCTTGCCGCCGATCTTGACGCCGCCCATCTCGTTGATGCGCTTGACCGCGAGGTCGTAACCGTCCTTCGTGTTCTTGCCGTTGACGGAGTACTTGCCGCTCAGCGACACCGCCGCGCCGAGGATCACTTGATCGTCCTCGGCCTTGCCCGCAGCGCTCCCCGCCGCTGCAAGCAAGAGCGCGCTCGCCGCTGCCACCGATCTTTGCATGGTGCATTTCGGCATGTCTTCCCCTCCTGTCTGGAAAGTAGAGTGGAAAGGCCGCCCGTTTAGCACGAAGGTCCCTGAGCAGGCGAGCAGAGGAATGGGCAATGCCGGGCTAGTCGCTCACGGGGCGGGCAGCGTGATCGTATTCGCGAGCAGCGTGATCGAGGCGCTGGTGCAGAGCACCTGCCCTCCACGGTCGAACCGGTGCCCACCGTGTTTGCCGTCTGCGCCAGGACGCTCCCTTTGAAGCTCACGCTATAGTCCAGCGTGGACGAGGAACCGATGGCCCAGAACACGTTGCCCGCCTTCGCGCCATTGGCCAGATAAACCTTGGCTCCGTGGTTCACCGTCAGCGCAGACCCGACCTGGAAGATCCAGACTGCATTGGAGTTCCCCTGGGCATCGAGTACCAGGGTTCCGTTCACGGCCATCATCATCGTCGAGGCGGGGGAACTGTAGACGCCGGGCGTCAGGGTCAGGCCGGAGAGGTCAGCGACGACGACGCCCTGCGGCCGGCCGGCGGCATCGTTGTAGGCCTGAACCAGGTCCGCCTTCGCGGCGGCCGCGACGCCGGCGGGATCGGCGGCGTACAGCGTGCCCGTGATCTTGGGCGCGTTCCCCGGCGGATTGCAGGCCGCCCCGTCGCTCGTGCAGGTTGCCGTCGGGTACAGCCCGACGTCTCCACCCAGCACGGTCACGCCGCCAGCATTGGAGTTTGTGAGCCCGGCGCCCGCCACAGCCACGAAGGTGGAGAGCGAGCGAAGATTGACGGGCGGCTGGCAGAGCGTGGTGCCGGTCGTGAAGCGCCAGACCTTGTTCTGCGCCAGCCCATTGCCGCTGTTGTTCTTCATGCCCGTCGTGACGGTCGCGACATACCAGGCGCCGGTTGCGAGATTGGGTGCCGGCGTGAAGCTCGCGGTGTGGCTCGCCGGATCGTAGCTGACGGTTCCGTTCACGGAAGCCGCGGGCCCGGTGAGCGTGAAGTTCGCCGCCACCACCGTCGTGGGATCCATCGATTCGCTGAACGTCGCCTGGACCACCACGTTGGGACAGACGCCGATCGCGCCGTCGCTCGGATTGATGGACGTGATCGCCGGCAGCGGGCCCGTGGTGAAGCTCACTTGTAGTCTGCCGCGATCGCAAAGCCTGCCACATCCTTCGCGCCGGTGGTGATCGTCGCGTCATAGGTCGTGCTGGTGGCGAGGAGGCTCGTCGGCACGAACCTGGCCGTGGTGCCTGCGTAGCTCACTGCGCCTGCGATCGGTCGTACCCTGTTTCAAGGTGAAGGTCGTCGCGCCGATCGTCGACGGGTCCATCGCCCTGCTGAAGTTCGCGCTGACCTGCTTGTCGATGACCACTCCGGTTGCGCCGTTGCCCGGATCGGTGGAGGTGACCGCCGGCGCGCCGCCAGTCGTGAACGTCCAAGTGTAGTCCGCCGCCAGGCTGGTTGCGCTCGCAGCGCTCCTGGCGCCTTTGCTGATGGTAGCAGTGAAGATGTTGGAGGAAAGAGCGGCTGCCGGTGTGAACGTCGCCGTCATGCTCGCGTAGGTCACCGTTCCCGGGATCAGCGTTGCCCCTTGCATCAGGGTGAAGCTCGACGCGCCGAGGGTCGCGGGGTCCATCGGCTCGCTGAACGTCGCGTTGACGGTCCTGCTCGCGCCTACGCCCGTCGACGTGTTGGCAGCGTTCGAGGCCGGTCCCGGCATGTCGGGGCAGGCGTCGATGTCGTCGGGCACGCCGTCGCCGTCGCGGTCGGCGGGCACGTGGGGAGTCGGCACTTTGGCGACCGCAACCACGACGGGAGCCGGGGTTTCGGCGACGGCAACCAGACCGGGCACTTCTCCACCGGCCCGATCGCCGAAGGGGGAACCAAGCGCGTTCCTGCTTCGAGACTGACACCCACGACGATGTTGTTCGAGTCCCGGGTGGGATCCGCTGTAGCGTTTACGGACCTTCGCATGTAGCGTTTACGGACAAAGCATCTTCAATGCGCGGCTGGCTTCGTCTCCTTGCCTGCGTTCCAGACCGAGACGAGCTGGCGCGTATTGCGGATGTCGTCGAGCGGATTCGCCGCCAGGATGAGGAAGTCGGCGCGCTTTCCAGGGGCGAGGGTTCCGCGGTCGGTAGCGCCGATGAATTCCGCGCTGCCGCGCGTCGCCGCCACGATCGCGTCCATCGGCGTCAGTCCGGCGCGCACCATCAACTCCAACTCGCGGTGTTCGCCCCAACCCTGGATGCGCACCGGATTGCCGCCCGAGTCGGTGCCGAACGCGATCTTGATGCCGGCGTCGTGGAGCACCTTGAGGTTGTGCATGCCGTTCGAGACCGCTGCCCGGTTGCGCGGAAGATTGGGGTCGGACTCGACCTTCTTCCTGAACTCCGGGCTCTGCAGCTGATTGAGCTGGGTCGCGCCGATGGCGCCCGTCAGGAATGGATCCTGGAGGAGCGAGGGATCGTCCACGAACATGAAGGACGACTCGTCGACGTTCAGCGTCGGGATGTAGAACATGCCCTTCGCCTTCATCGCCTTGACGAGCGCGTCGTCCACCGGCTGATCGCGGATGCTGTGCGCGAACGCGTCGAGGCCGGCATCAGCAAGCGCCTTTGCGTCGTCCAGGTAGAAGATGTGCGCCGCCACGCGGAGCTTGTCCCGGTGCGCTTCCTCGATCGCGGCCTGGTAGACGTCGCGCCGCAGCTTGGGAAGCTTGCCGAAGATGTCGTCGACCCAGATCTTGAGCATGTCCGCGTGGTGCCCGGCGGTTTCCTTCACCTCGGCAACCGCTTCCTCGGGCGTCTGCGGCCGGTAGACCTGATCGGGCGCGACGGGCAACGGCGGGGCGCCGCCGGGCGCGCCGATGCCGCGGCCGGCGGTGTACAGCGAGGCGCCCGGGATTCCTCCGCGGCGCTGCTCGTCGCGGAGGTCGTAGCCGAGATCGCGATTCAACCCCATCGCCAGGACGGCGGTCACGCCATACCGCTCGTACTGCAGCAGCTGGCGGAGGACGTTCTCGCGCGTGTACGCGTCGGGTCGATTCTGCCCGTCCATCACCACGCCGACATGGCCGTGGGAGACGATCAGCCCCGGCATGATGGTCTTGCCGCTCGCGTCGATCACTCGCGCGCCCTTGGGGCGCCGCACTTTACTCGCCTTGCCGACGCCGACGATGCGGGCTCCGTCGATCACCAGGAGCGCGTCCTCCCGCGCCGTGCGGCCCGTGCCGTCGATGATGCGCGCGTGCTCGAAGACGATGGGCTGCGCGGCCGCAGAGAGCGAGATCAGACATCCTGCGAACAAGGACCTTGCGGTCATCGGTTACCCCCGGGGCCCGAAGTTGGCGCGCACCCTAGCAGACGCCAGTGAGTCGGCTCAAAGGTTCGCCGCTGGATTCGTCTTGAAGGCTGCGTCTACATCGAGCCGGGAGCGCTTAGCGAGAGAGAGGCAGCTCGATGGTGAAAACGCAGCCCTTGCCCGGCAGGTTCTGCACCTGGATGTCGCCGCCGTTCGCCCCGACGCTCTTGCGGCTGATGGCCAGACCGAGGCCCAGGCCGCTCTTGTCGGCACCGCGCCGATCGAAAGGGCGGAACAGTTCCTCCGCCCTGCCTGGCGGCAGGCCTCCACACTCGTCCTCGACCTCGATGAGGGCCCGATCCGCGTTGCTGCGCGCGCGCAGCGAAACATGGCCGCCTGCGTGGGTGAACTTGAATGCGTTCTGCAACAGGTTGGAGACGGCGGACGCAAGCAGCTGGCGGTCCGCCTTGACGGCGATGCCGTCGTCCACCGGCACGACGGTGAGATCGACGTTCCTCGCTTTTGCATCGAGCGAGGCGCCCGCCTCGATCTCCCCTATGAGCTCGGCGAGAACGACGCGCGTCCGCGCATGCTCCCCCCTCGCCAGCCGCACCTCGGCCAGTGAGCGATCGACGAGATCGCGCAGACCCGTCAGGCTGCGCTCGACCACGGCGCCGGTGCTTCCGCCGATGGCGACGCGTCACCCATCCCCATTGCCTGCTGCACCAGATGGGCGAGGGCCATCCGGAGCGGCCCGAGCGCCTGCGCGCGATCGAGGACGAGCTGATCGCCTCACAGCTGGCGACCAGCGCCATCTGCCGGTCGCAGTCGAGGAGGCAGATGCGCGCGAGCCGCTCATGCGCGGTGCGCGTCTCCAGCTTCAGGGTGCCGAAATATCTGAAGTAGACGCTGCTTTCCGAGAGCGCCTGGTGGAATCGCACCATCTTCGCCTCGTCCTCGGAGCGGATGGGGCGGATGTTCACCACGTCGCCCCGGCGCAAGTTCATGGTTCCGACCTTCGCGTCGACGACGGGCCGGAATTGATCTGGAGAAGACATGCTCGTGGGCGCGTCGCTATCCGGCGCGAAGGATGACTCGCTTGCCGGGCCCGTGGTAGACGAGCGCTTTCATGGCTGACCTCTCTTCCATTCGTGGAAGGCGATGCTGCTCGGTTCGATCGTGATGGTCCGACCTCAGGCCAGCCCAAGGCTGAAGCTGATGATGTGATCGCGTAGGCGCCGCGAAAGCTCAGCTACGTCTCGTTCCCTGGGCGAGCACACCGACCGCTGGCCTTTTGCAGCCTCGGGCACTGCAAATCGTCTCTTGCGGCGATCAGCGGGATCGGGTGAGCAGGTGTACCATCTGGTACGCCCGATGAACCGGTACGTACACCGGCCGCGGCGAGCTCTCCGCGGCGGAACAGGAGCTTGAGCGGCTGTGCAAGCGGCTCGTCCGACCCTATCCTGAGACCTGATCGTCCATCGACACGGGTGTAAAAGGAACGCGCAGGGAGGGGAGACCCCTCCGCAGGCGTCTCGAGGAAACGCGATGTGGCGCGAGACCTGCTTATAGCGCTGCCGAGGTGTCGTCGACGCTTTCGCGGCATTGGAGCTGGAAATGATCAACGCCGCGAGCACTCTTGCGGACGCCCAGGGCGAGTTCGAAACGATCCCTTTCAACAAAGCCGTCAGCCTCGGTTCAGAGGCCGACCGGATCGCGCAAGCCCTTCGCGGCCAGGCTTGCGGGAACGGTCCCTTCGGGCGCCGCTGCGAGCAGATCCTGGGCGAGCTGCTCGGCTGCCAGGCGCTGGTCGTCAGCTCCGCAACGGCCGCGTTGGAGCTCGCCGCCCTGTTGCTCGAGATAAAGCCCGGCGACGAAGTCATCATCCCCTCCTTCACCTTCGTCTCCACCGCCAACGCCTTCCTGCTGCGCGGCGCGAAGCTCTTGTTCGCCGACGTGGACGCGTCCGGCAACCTGGATCCGCGCGAGGTCTCGCGCCTGCGCTCGGCTCGAACCCGCGCCATCGTGCCGGTCCATTACGCGGGCGGTTCCTGCGACATGGACGAGCTCCGTTCTGCGGCGGAAGGAATCGCCATCGTCGAAGACGCGGCACAGGCCATCGGCGCGTCCTTTCGCGGGGTGCCGCTCGGGACCTTCGGGTCCTGCGGCGCCATCAGCTTTCACGAGACGAAAAATGTCGGCTGCGGCGAAGGCGGGGCGCTGATCGTCCGCGACTCCTCGCTCCTCGAGCGCGCGAGGTGCCTCCGCGACAAGGGGACCGATCGACATCGTTTCGAACAGGGGCTCTGCGACAAGTACACCTGGGTCGACGTGGGAACGAGCCCGCTCCTCGCCGAGCTGAGCGCGGCATGGTTGAGCGTGCAGCTCGAATCCCTCGGACGCATCCAGGCGCGCCGCGAGGAGATCTGGGCCCGCTACCTCGCAGAGCTGGAGGGCCCCGCCGAGAGGGCCGGCGTCGCCGTCGTTCGCGGCCACCCGAAAGGCCGCGGCAATGCCCACCTTTTCGCGCTGGTGTTTCGGACCGGCGACGAGCGGCGGCGGTTCGTCGCGCACACCCGGGCGATGGGCATCTCGACGCCGCCCCACTACGTGGCGCTGCACACTTCGCCCCTGGGCCGCCGCCTGCACGACGGGCAGCCGCTGCCGTGGTCGGAGCGCCTCTCCTCCTGCCTCGCGCGGCTGCCGCTGTTTTTCAATCTTCCGGACGGGGCGGTGGCGAGGGTGATCGACGCAACCCTCGACTTTCTCGTCACTCTCTAGAAGCGTGCTCACGCGGATCGCCATCGTCTGTTTCGGGGCCGAGGACGAGCGGCATGCGCAGGCGCACCTCGCCATTCTCACCGCGCTCGCCTGGCTTCCCGGCCCCGCCGAGGTGGTGGTCACGACCGATCGACCGCAATGGTATCGCTGGCTGGGCGAGCGCATCCGGATTGTTCCGCTGACCGAGCACCTCCGCGTCGCCTGGAGCGGACCCCAGCGCTTCGTCTGGCGGGTGGTGCTCAATGCCATCGCCGAGACGGCGCTGCGGGGGCCGCCGGCCAACCTCCTCTATCTGGACACCGACACCCTCGTGCGCCGGCCGCTCGCTCCACTCCTCGCCGCTCTTGAATCGGGAGATGTCTTCCTCCACAAGCTGGAATCGCCGCTTTACCAACGGAGAACGGGCAGCCACCGCAGCCTCTGGAAGCAGACACGGGGCCGCAGCTATGCCGGGTTCGCCATCGACCGGCGGACGCAGCTGTGGAACTCGGGCGTCGTGGGCGTGGGCGCGCAGAACGTCGCGCTGCTGTCGCAGGCCCTGGAGGTGTGCGACGCGATGACCGCCGCGGGCGTCGAGAGCTGGCTCGTCGAGCAACTCGCGGACAGCGCCGTGTTCCAGGCCACGGGCCGCCTGCGAGAGGCGCAGCCCTGGATCGCCCACTACTGGGGCAACAAGCCGGGCTTCAATCAGGGGGTGCGCGAGCAGCTCCTCGCCATTTTTCTGCGCGGCATGAGCGTCGATGAAGCGATCGCGTACGTTCGCGAGAACTCCATCGAGCGTCCGCTGCGGGTCAAGCCGCGCTGGTGGCACCAGTACTTCCGGCGGTTGGCCGGCACCCCAGGGTGAAGCGACCGGCGCCTGCCGAGCAGGTGCCCGGCACCTCTCGCACCGACACGCACCCGCGTGGCTTGCGTCCTCTGCACCCGAGTCATTACGCTGTGCGCACGGTGGAAGGACGGTCCGATGTCGAACCAGCCGGGTTCGCGGAGCCTACGCCAAAGCGTCAATGGAATTGCTGCGCACGTCCGCTCCGGATCATTTGCGTTTTCCTGTCAGGTCGAGGAAATCTCGACGGATGGCGCATTCCTGCGCACCGACCGGCTCCTCTCGGCAGGAGCCGAGCTGGTGATCGACCTCGCGAAGCCGGGCGGACGCAAGATGATCCATGCGCTCGCCCGCGTTCAGCGCGCCTTTGGCAGGACGGATGGGGAGCACGCGCATCCCGGTCTCGACGTGGACTTCACCTCCATCGGATACGACGACTCAGGGCGACTGCTCTCTTGGCTGGACGAGCTCGCACACCAGCCGGCTCCGACCGGCCGCATCGCGACCGCTCCTGTTCGCAAAAAAGCGACGGCCGCGACCAAGGACGTGGAGCAGGCGCCGCTCGCGACGGAGGAACCCATGAAACCGTCCCAGCACGCGAAGCTGATGCTCCAGGTGAAGGGGCTTCTCCTCGAGATGGACGACCTGCGCTCCTCCGTGCGCGTGCGGGACGAGGAGATCGAGCAACTGCGGCGCCAGTTGGAGGTCGCGGAGCGGTTGATCGGCAAGCGGACGAACGCGAAGTGAACCACGGCCGCGGCTTCCGGCGCAGCGTCGCATCGTCTGGGAAGATGAATTTCCGCGGTTAGAGTCCACCCGAACGATCGTTCTCAAGGTGGGCAATGGACCAGCCGAGGCGGGTGCCGACTCTTTACGAATGGATGGGCGGCATGCCGGCCATCGAGCGTCTCTTCGAAGTCTTCTATTCCAAGGTCCCGCACGACCCGCTCCTCGCCACCGTGTTCGCGGAGATCACTCCCGAGCATTCGAAGCACGTCGCGGCGTTCGTCGCCGAGGTGCTGGGCGGACCCAAGGTCTACACCGGTGAGCTGGGCGGTCACCCGCACATGATCCGCCGGCACGCGGGCCGCGCATTGACGGAGCCGCAGCGCAACCGCTGGATGCAGCTCCTTCTCGAGTGTGCCGATGAGACGGGTGTCCCTGCCGATCCGGAATTCCGCTCGGCGCTGGTCTCGTACCTGGAATGGGGGACACGCCTGGCGGTCATCAATTCGCGCCCGGGAGCGGCGCTCGGCGAGGATGCGCCGATGCCGGGGTGGGGCTGGGGCGAAGTGAAAGGGCCTTACACCGGCGGATCGTAGACGTTCTCCGACGCTTCGAGGGCGCGCGCCGGCCACCCCGCCAGGACTGGCGAAACATGACTGACACAATGCCGCGAATGCTTCGCGCGTCGCGTCTTGACTTGGAGAGTTGAGACGAGCCTTTTCGCGTTGACTGGAGTAGCGGCCCTCGGCGCGGCTACCCGGAACCTCCGACGCAGAGGAGGAGTCGCCATGCGATTGCTCCAGCGGTCCGCGAAGGGAGATCACATGAAAGCGCTTCGTCCGGTAGCACTTCCGCTGTTCATCGCGCTCGCCGCCACTGCTCAAGATGGCGGAACGCGCTTCCGCGCAGAACTGGTCGGCACGCAGGAGGTGCCCGCCATCTTTGCGGCCGGTAGCGCCATCTTCGACATGCAGGTGTTGGACAACGACACGCGCATCAAGTTCCAGCTCGCTTACGACAACCTCACCGGGCCTCCGCTGTTCGCGCACGTCCACTTCGGTCAGCGCGGGGTGAACGGCGGCGTCAGCTTCTTCTTCTGCGGAGGCGGCGGAAAGCCGCCTTGTCCTGCCACCACTTCCGGCACGGTCACGGGGACCGTCTTCGCGAAGGACGTGCTCGGGCCGACTGGTCAGGGAATTGCCGCCGGCGATCTCGCCGCCATCCTGCAGATGATCCGCGCTGGCTTCGGCTACGCCAACATGCACACGCCATTGCATCCTGGCGGCGAGATCCGCGGCCAGATCAGGCGTGCGGGTGACTCCGAAGGGGACGACTAGCTAGAACGCATCTCATGACCATTTTCTACCGGCTACAGGCGTAGTCGCTAAGCCCGCCTCCCGGCGTGGCGGTCCGACTGGCGACTGTCGCCTTCGGCGACATCTTCCCCGCCAAGCGGGGAAGTCCCCTGCGGCGGCCGCGACTAGCTCATCAGGAGGACGATCAGCCAATGTCTCTGTCCAGGCCCATCATCGCGCTCATGCTGGCCGCTTGCGCATCCACACCGCCTCCGCGGCCGGCGGCGGTTCCGGAAGAGCTCCGAGTGCCGGACGGCCAGCAGCTGCTCCTGCGCGCGGCCGCGCGGGGCGCCCAGATCTACACATGCAAGGCGAAGGCAGCGGACCGGGCGGCGTTCGAGTGGGTGCTCAAGGCGCCCGAAGCGGAGTTGTTCGATGAAAGCGGTGCGAAGATCGGCAGACACTACGCCGGCCCCACTTGGGAAAGCGCCGACGGCAGTCGCGTCGTCGGCGAGGTGATGCAACGCTCGCCGGTGCAGGGCGCGGTGCCGTGGTTGCTCTTGCGCGCGAAGTCGAACGAAGGCACTGGAGCGTTCGCGAGCGTGAAGTACATTCAGCGTGTCGACACCGCCGGTGGCATCGCGCCGTCCGCGGGCTGCGATGCGGCACATGCAGGCGCTGAAGCGAGTGTCTATTATTCGGCGAACTACCATTTCTACGGGGCGCGCTGAGGTGCGGCACTTCCTCGAGCAGTGACGGCGCTGCGCGCCCCTGTAGAATGAGCGCGTGTTGTTCGGGGGCTCGCCGCGTATGACATTCCACGACGGCCGCGCGCTGGCGCCGCCGCTGCTCGACGAGTTGCTCGCCTTCTCCGCGCGCTTCGTCGACGCCGATCGGAACTATCTGGCCCGCCAGTTCGCGCGCCACGCGTACCTGGTCGCCTTCCGCAGCGGCGGGCGCCTGGTGGAAAGCTGATCCAGCGAGCCGGTGTCGCCTCGTACCTGCGCGGGCTCGCGCGCGCCCCACTGCGCCCGGTCTACTGGCTGTTCGACACTTTCAGCTACAAAAGCTACCTGCTGCTGGCGCGAAACTTCGTCGAATACTGGCCGCGCGGCGACGCGGCCACGCCGCCCGCGACCACGCGCCTGATCGCCCGGCTAGCCGAGGATCGCTACGGCGCGGCGTGGCAGCCCGAGCGCGGGATCGTCGCGCGCTCGCCGCACAAGCGGCTCAAGGAATGGGTCGCGCCGATTCCGGACCAGCTGCGCGGCGATCCCGACGTGGCCTTCTTCGCCCAGCGCAACCCAGGTCACCGCGAGGGCGACATGCTGGTGTGTCTCGCGCCGCTCTCGCTCGCCAACTGGGGGCGGATCGTCGCGCGCGCTCTCTTGCCGCGCGCCCGGCCGTCGCGCCGGTGAACGACGCGCCTCGTAGAGGGTGACTCGGGGCGCGAGGGGCGGCCGAAAGTCGTTCCGCCGGTATCGCGCGCCAGGGCACGGGCGCACGCGAGTCCGCCGCTGAGACTGCAAAGACGAGCCCACCGGGTGAGCAGCTGTATGTCACGGTAGTTACGATGTTTTTTCCGTCAATTTCTTGACTCAGTGCTCGCCTGGATGGTCTATTCAGTAGCCAAGCGGGCGCCAGAAGGTCTGCTGGAAAAGGACGGTATTTGTGAAACGTAGAGCTCTCTGTCTAGCCCTTGCGATCTGCGCCGCTGCTGCGGGAGCGCAGGCGAAAGCGCGCATCGTCGTTTCCATCCAGCAGACGAAGGAAACGACGGAGTCGACGCCGGCCGGAAAGGTGACCCGCTTCGTGCCGGCCACCTCGGCGTCACCGGGCGAAGTCCTCGAGTACGTCCTCGTCTACACCAACCAGGGCGACGAAGCTGCGACCAACGCGGTGATCGAGGATCCGGTGCCCAAGGGCACGCGCTACATCGCGAACAGCGCGGCCGGCGACGGGGCCGAGATCACCTTCTCCAACGACAACGGCAAGAGCTACGCGCCCGCGGTCAAGCTGACCTACCAGACCAGGCTTCCCTCGGGTGTCGTCGAGCACCGCGTCGTCACTCCCTCCGAATACACGAACATCCGGTGGACCATTGCCCGAGTCCCCGCTGGAGCGGGCGGCAAGGTCTCGTTCCGCGTCCGCGTCAACTAGCTCGGCAAATCCGCACTCGAACCCTCACACCCCAATCCCACGCAGGGAGGGAAGGAAAGAGCAAATGAACCCCACGTCTGTCCTGAGTTCCCCGAGCCTCAGACCCCTTCGCGCCGCGGCGCTCATACTCGGCGCGGTGGCGCTCACCGCCTCATCGGCGCTCGCGTCCACCGCTGCCAACACGGTGATCACCAACACGGCCACCGTGAACTTCAACGACGCCGGCGGCGTGGCGCAGGCTGCGGTCAGCGCTTCCGCGTCCGTCACCGTCACGCTGGTGCCCGCGGCGGTGACCCTCACGTCGCCGCCCAACCAGACCATCTCGCAGGGAACCAACGCGACACTGACGTACACCGTCACCAGCTCTGCCAACGGCCCGGATACCTACAACCTGACCAGCACGGCGACGCCGACCAACGACTCCAGCGTCACCCCAACCTTCCCGGGCGGCGCCAGCGTCTCGCTGGGCGGCACCACGCTGGCCGCGGCGGCAGCCAACGGCGACGGCACCGTCACCGTGCCCTATGACGGCGTCGCGGGTGCCACCGTGAACGGCATCGGCGCCGGCAGCGTCATCGTCGTCGGCGGCAACCCGTACACGGTCACCAGCGTGACCAAGAACGCTGGCCTCAACACCACCACCATCGCCATCAGCACCGTGATCGCAGGCGGCGCGGTGGCGGCGGGCCAGATCGTCGGCGAGCGCAAGACCTTCACCGAGACCGTTCCCTCCGGCAACATCACGAGCGGCAGCTCGGGCAGCCAGTCGGTCAGCACCACCGCCACCTCGGGCACCGCGCCCAACCCGGCGGCGACGCAGACCACGGCGACGGTGATCACCGTCAACCGCCCCACGCTGACCGTCACCAAGCAGGTCTCCACCGACGGCGGCGCAACCTTCGGCGCCACCGGCAGTGCGCCTCCGGGCACGGTGCTCATCTACAAGATCACCGCCACCAACACCGGCGCGACCAACGCGACGGCGGTGGCGTTCACCGACGCGCTCCCCGCGTACTTGACCTACCAGGCAGCCACCGGCAAGTTCGCCACCGCGGCCGCGACGACCTACGCGGCGGCGACGGCGCTCACCGACAACGTCGGCAACTACACGATCGCCGCCAACACCGTCACGTACAACCCGGCCGGCGCCGGCGGCACTGTCGCGGGCGGCGGCGTCCTCGTCCTCTTCTTCGGGGCGAAGATCAACTGAGGGGACCTCTGCTGAGGCGCGCTGCGGCGCATCGGCGAGACCCCCTTCATGCTGCGACACGGGCCACAGACTTCGGAGCGCGGACCCTGCCCCGCGATCAGGAGATTTGCAAGGCGAGCGCCCTTCGGGGCGCTATTGGCGTTTTTTTGCCTTGCGGGCCCGGCAGCAGCGAGCGTGGCGGTTCAGGGAGACGCCATCGTCAATGTCGCGAGCGTGGATGCGCAAGGCGTGTCGAGCGGCGGTCCCATCCCGTCCAACTCCACGACGGTGAGCGTGCGGATTCCGACGCCTGCGTTCCTCGATCTCATGGAGTACGCGCCGCGCGCGGCGAACGCGACGCAGGAGTCGACGGTGCAGGGCGCCTACCGCAACGGCCCGAGCCCGACCGCTGCGCTGGTCCTGCTGCCGCTCCCGCGCCCGACCGGATCGAGCAGCCCGCTCGATCTCACTCGTCCGCTGCCGGTGCTGGCGACGAGCTACTACCACCAGGGCGATCCGGTCTTCATCCGCGTCACCGACGGCGACCAGAACCTCGACAGGACCGCGCGCGACACGGTGTTTGTGCAGGTCACCGACGATCTCACCGGCGACGTCGAGGTGGTGCGACTTACCGAGGACGGCAACGACACGGGCGTGTTCATCGGTTACCTGCCGACGATGCGCGCCAGCCTCCCGCCGGGAATGGCGGCGCTCTCGCTGAGCACGGCGTACGACGGCGTGCTGCAGGTCATCGAGCAGAGCAAGATCACCGCGCGCTACGTGGACAACTTTTCCGGCGACGTGGTCTCGGCGGCGGCGACGGTCGATCCGCTCAGCATCGTCTTCGACAGCCGCACCGGCCTGCCCGTCAGCGGTGCTCGCGTGACGGTCGTCGACGTCTCCACCGGCCAGCCAGCGGTCGTCTACTCCGACGACGGTGTCACCAGCTACCCGTCGACGGTGGTCTCGGGACAGATCGCGGTGGATGGCGCCGGCCGAGTGCAGACCTTCGCCGCGGGCGCGTTCCGCTTTCCCTTCCTGCAGCCCGGCACGTACCGCTACGACGTGCGCGCGGCTGCGGGATATCTCGCGCCCTCGAAGGTTCCCGACGCAACGCTGCAAGCTCTGCCGGGCGCGCCCTTCACGCTGCTCGCGCCGGGGTCGCGCGGCGAGCCTTTCGTCCTGCAGAACCAGCCGGCGCAGCGCGTGGACGTGCCCATCGATCCGCAGGGCGTGGCGCTCTGGGTACTGAAGAGCGCGAACCGCGAGGTGGCGGGCATCGGCGACGCGGTCACCTGGGAAGTTGCCGTCACCAACACCAGCGCGCTGGTCGCCGCCCCCTCGGTGCGCGCGGTCGATCGCCTGCCCGCGGGCTTCCGCTACCGGCGCGGATCGGCGCAGGCCAACAGCGCGCCGCTCGCTGACCCAACGGTGAGCAGCGACGGGCAGACGCTGACCTTCGACCTGGGCAATCTGGATCCCGCCGGCACCGTCACCATCCGTTTCCTCACCGTCGTGGGCAGCGCCGCCAGGCCCGGCACTGTCGCCACCAACCTCGCCTCGGCGACGGCGGGCGGCGGCAGCACCTCCAACCTGGCGCAAGCGAGCGTGCGCATCAACGACGACTTCTTCAGCGCGCGCAGCTTCGTGCTCGGGCGCGTGACCACCGGCGCGTGCGATGAAAACGAAGGCGTGGGTGACCTGGCGGTGCCCGGCGTCCGCATCGTTCTCGAGGACGGCACCTTCGCCGTCACCGACAAGAAGGGCCTCTATCACTTCGAGGGCCTGAGGCCCGGGCTGCACGTGGTGCAGCTGGACCTCGACTCGCTGCCCGAAGGCTGGGAGGCGGTGTCGTGCACGCGCAACGACCGCTTCGCCGGGCGCGCATTCTCGCAGTTCGTCGACGTGAAGGGGCAGACGGCATGGCGGGCGGACTTCCACCTGCGGCCGCCGCCCAAGCCCGCGCCGCCGCCCGCTGCAGTCGTCGAACAGCCGAAGGCGCCGCCGCCCCAGCCCGGCGAGGCCAGCCTCGAGCTCTCGCATACGCTCGACAAGCTCACCGCCGCCTTCAAGATCGAGGCGCACGGCACGCGCTCGCCGCTCAGCGACGGCAAGGTCTCGGTGACGCTGATCGCGAACCTCATCTACGAGCCGGGCTCCGCCAGCCTCGACGGCGCAAAGGTTCCCGATCCCGCGAGCGAAGGCGGGACGTTGATCTTCCCGCTGGGCGCGCTGCCCGCCGACTGGTCGCGCACGCTCACCTTCCGCGCGCGCACCGAAGAGGGCGCACCGGTGGGAGCCGGACCGGTGACCGCGGCGCTCTCGGGCGCAGGCAGCAACGCGGCGCCGTTCGAGACCGTCTCCGCGGACAACGCGCTCGAAGTCGGGCGCGAGCTGCTGCACAAGCCAGTCTCGGTGGTGCTGCGGCCGCACTTCCCCTCCTTCGGCACCGAGCTTTCGCCGGGCGACAAGCTGCAGCTCGTGGGACTCGCCCGCAAGGTCGTCAGGACGGATCCCGCTCATATCGTGGTGGTGGGGCACACCGACGCGCAGAGCATCGGCAAGCGCGGCAGGAGGCGGTTCCAGGACAACTCGGAGCTG